>Ga0209040_10002855_pt1 | contig 13330 bp, 13 predicted proteins | sample BogFormECP12_OM3_FD_188240 | JGI IMG/M metagenome (GOLD analysis project Ga0209040, IMG submission 188240) | Bog forest soil microbial communities from Calvert Island, British Columbia, Canada - ECP12_OM3 (SPAdes) (version 2) | ecosystem: Environmental > Aquatic > Freshwater > Wetlands > Bog ... | reverse complement strand
GGCAGCGGCGATCGCCTCGACGTTGTTGACGCCCTGGGCCGTCTCGAGGATCGCGTGGACGAGGATCGGCTTCTTCAGCCCATGCCGCGCCTCGAGGAGCGCCAGATACTGGTCAACGAAATGGATGTCCCAGTCGCCCTCAACCTTGGGAATCATGACGACGTCGAGCTTGTCGCCGATCTCGCCGACGAGCCGCGTCATGTCGTCGAGAAACCAGGGCGAGTTAAGGGCGTTGACCCGCGCCCACAGCGCGGCTGCGTGGAAGTCGGTCGCCTTCGCCATGGCGATGAGGCCTTCTCGCGCGGCTTCCTTGGCCTCGATTGGGACGGCGTCCTCAAGGTTGCCGAGGATGACGTCGACCTCGCGGGCAAGCTCGCCCGCTTTTGAGCGCAGCTTCTCATTGTGCGGCGGCACGAAGTGGATCATGCGCTCAAGCCGCGAGGGGAGTTCGAGGTAAGGACGCGGCGCGCCGAGGGCGAGCGGCTCGAACTGTTTGCGCGGGGCTTTCATGGCACGCGATCCGGCGTCGGGGTCCTTGTGCAACGCATAAAGCTATTTCGCAGGCGCCGCAATTCGACGCCGGAATGAGGGCATGGGGTCAAGGGCGCGAAGCGGAGCGGCCATGGCCCCTCCAGGAAAATCGGACCCTCAGCGCCCCTTCGAGGTTGTTCCAATGAACAGGTGGTATGCTCGAATGCGGTCGAAGGCGGAACGCGACTGTTGCGTCATCAGCGACCGTCCCTGAACCGAACTGCGAACGCATCAGTTCGATTGGAGTGGGCGTTTCGCCGCGATCGATTCAACGTCGCGAGTCGACGTTGATAGCTCATTCCGGATCGCGACGGCGTACGTCGCAGGCGCGCGGGGATGTCGGTTGGACACGAGATGTGACGCGCGTCACTGTCAGGGCCCTCGATTTGGGCGAGCGTTGGGCCGACGGTCATCCCGGGAAATCCCGGCTCGATGTTCTCCAAGATCGGATTTTCTCCCGCTGAGATGGCGGCGGCGGCAATGAGGCTCGCCAGCTCTTCGTCAGCGTCGCTGACGTTGCTGCTGATGTTTGCGACCAATCCCCCACCGCCGCCGAGCCGCGGGGCGTTCCAACGGTGCGGGACGATGACCGTGGGCCGTCGTGACGCTAGACGAGCCTCGCGCGGACGGCTGAGACGCTCTGGTGAGCTTAACGGCGACGCCGCTGTCGGCGTCGAAAGTCTAAGTGTCCGTCTGCTGGAACGCTGGACGAAATGAATTGAAAAGGAGGACCGATCCATGACTGCTCCCATCGCCGTGACGACGCCCGTTTCCGTGACTGTTTTTTCAGGCGTTGCGATCAGCGCGAAATCTACATCCACGACCGCTGGCGACCACGTCGGGGTTTTCAATCTGGCCGCCATCGGAGGAGCGAACAACGCCGCCCTGAGCATTGTGTCCGCCAACGCCGCGTTCAGCGCGTGCGAGGTCTCGGGTCACGAATCGAGTCATGGAACTCTCAAGATCTCGCACGTCAATCCGGGCCCCGGCCCGGGGTCCGACGAAAACGCCGCCGCCCTTAGCGTTGACCTTCAGGCAGGCGACGCCGGGGGCACCGCCGCCCAGGGCATCTTCCTGAAGTCGACCACCGGCGGCACGTCCGGAAAAATCGTGAACTACGTCGATTCCGCCGGGGTGACGCTCTTCGCCCTGTTGTCCGACGGATCGCTGCTGCTTCCCCCGCTCGCCGCCCCGCCTTCGGGCACAAGCGCTGGGCTGAAACTTTGCAACTTCGGGGGGACCCTTGGCGTCGTGGATTCCACAGGCGCGTTCACGCCCTTGACTTGAGGGCGAGCGGTGATTTGTACTGAGCGAGGCCCGACGCAGTTCGAAGCGACCGGGCTCTCGCGTGGCGGCTGGGCTGGTTTCGCGGAGGCGAGGTTCTCGCCGTTCAATCCAGCACGCGCCTAAGCACGGACGCCCCCACCCGGAAGATGCGGATGTGTTCGAGGGGCCGTAAGTGCTCGCCGGAATAGAAAAGCCGGATCATGGCGATGCGGGTCTCGAACGTTCTCGCGAAAGCGACGGCGAAGGCGTCCCTCTCCACGCGGACGATCGTCGCGGCGATGACCACGCCGCTTAAGTCCAGCTCCACCCCTTCCCCCAGGCTCCGCGGTGGCGCGCCTAGGATGCGGGCCCCGGTGATCGAAATGTCGGCGAGCTGCGCGAGCTTGTCGCCCTCCTTGAGCCTGATCCTGACGAGATCGCGGGACGCGAACCGTTCCGCGACGCGCATGCGCGGCCGCTCGACGCAGACGAAGCAGAGCACGGTCAAGACGATGAGATTGTACCAAGTCCAGGCGAGCGCGGGCGCCGAATAGCGAATCGTGTCGGCTTTGCCGTTGACGTAGAAGGCGACCACGATCGCCGCGATCGACAGCCCGATCAAAATGGCGAAGGGCCGCATGACGCCCCACTCGACGAAGAGGCGCGTGCGGTCGCCGCCCTTGGCGGTCACCTGGAATTTGTGGCCCTGCGGACGCAGGAGGCCGGCGAACACCGCTCTTAAGATCTGCGGCATGACGATGATCTGGGCGACGTCCGAGAGGATCGGCACGACCCGGGCGTTCGACAGCCAGTGCATGGCAAGCCCGCTCCACAGCCAATACGGCAAGAAGCGGATCGCGACGTCGCGAAGCGAAGCCTGGAAAGGATGGATGTCGAAGGCGAGCGAGATGATCGGAATGGTCAAGCCGATAGCGCGCGAAAGATAGACCGCGGTCCAGTTGAGAAAGACTTCGACGAGGGCGAGGCGGTCGAGCCAGGCCAAGTTGCTCCGGCTCGAGAGCGGACCGCTGCGGCCGCGCGCGATCTGCATGAAGCCCAGACACCAGCGGCTGCGCTGGGTAACGTATTCCTTTAAGCCTTCGGGGGCGAGTCCGTAGGTGAGCGGCTCGTTGAGATAGGCGGTGGCGAAACCCTTCTCCTTCAGGCGCAATGTCAAAAGATAGTCTTCCGTCACTGAGTCGGTCGGGAAACCGCCGATCGCAATCAACGGGCGCATGCGGATGACCGAGGACGTGCCGCAGCAGAACGCCGCTGACCACGCGTCCTTCGCGGGCATGACGATGTCGAAGAAATACCGCTGCTCGTCAGGCCAGAATTTGGTCGCGCCGAGATTGATCTGAATGGGGTCGGGGTTGACGAAATGCTGCGGTGTTTGCACGACCCCGATCGTCGGGTCGCGGAAGAGCGTCATCGTGCGCTTAAGAAAGCGCGGCGTCGGAACGAAGTCGGCGTCGAGGATCGAGACGAATTCGGGAGGGTCGGGAAGCGCCGCAAGCAGACCGAGCGCATGGTTGATGTTGCCGGCCTTCGCGTGCCTGTTATCCGGTCGCGATACATACCGACATCCGAGCCGCGCGCACAACACTTTGAGCCAGTCGCGCTGGCTGTCGTCGAGCATAAAGACGCGGAAGTTCGGATAGTCCATCGCCAGCGCGCCGACGATCGTCCGCTCGAGGATCGTCCGCTCTTCGTTGTAGGAGCAGATCAGAACGTCGACCCGCGGATGGCTCGGCAGCCCCGCGAGCCATTGCTCGTTCGCGTCGGCGTCAGGCGATCTGTCTTTTGTCCGGCAAAGAAAGAAGAGGGACAGCGCGGCGGCGAGCGCTCCGCCCATCTCGGCTGCAAGAAATGCGAGCGCGATCGCGTATTCGAAGCTGAAAGCAGGGGCGGGCAAGGTCGCCGTGATCCGCCACCAGGCGTACTCGGCCATGAAGGCGAGGCTGATCGCGATCACGATCGGGCGGCTTGCCGTCGTCGGCTTCGGCCACACGGCGCCGACCATGAGAAAGAGGCCGAAAGCGAGGATTGCAGGCGTCAGCGCCGAGAGGAAAGGGTCGTCCGCGAGGCTCAGCGCGTCGATCATCTTAGAAAAGCGCGGGCCTGAGCTGAGCGAGAGTTTCGGCTCCGGTCCGGGCGACGCCGGCCGCGCTGCGGGGTTCGTCGCCGCCCAAGAATGTGACGGTTCCGGTTCGTCCGACCGAGCAGCCCCCCTCTTTCATGCCATCGACCGCGACCGTGACGTAGAATGATGACTTGCGCATCGCCGCCAGAGGGATCGCGAAATTGCCAGAGGCGGCGGCGGCGCCTGTCAAATTTACGATCACGCCTTCGTACGGCCCGGCGCCCTGGCGCGAGAGGCGAAAAGTCGCGCGCCCGCCGACCTCAAGCCGATTGTAGACGTTCTCGTCGACGTTCGCGGTGACGAGCGCGCGCGAGCAATCGAGCAGGCGCATAAGGTCCTGCCCTTTGCCGACTCGCTCGCCGGGCGCGGTGAGCATCTCCCAGACCCGCCCGCCTCCCGGCAGGTTCACGAGCGCCTCTGATTGCGCGCGAAAGCGGGCTTCCTCCTCGGCGATTTGATCGGCGAGGAGCTTCGTCTGGGTTCGCGCGGCCAAAACCCGCGCGTCGAGATCGCCGGCTTTCAGCCGCAACTCCACAGCGCGCTGCTCGGAGCTTGGACTGTCGTTGTAGCTGTCGCCGACGAACACTCCTTGAGCGATCGCGTCGCGTTCGACTTTCGTTTCGTCGAGCCGCTTCTCCGCGGCGGCCTCCGTCGAACTTGCGGCGAGCCACTCGTAGAGCCGGCGATCGTTCTCGGCTGCCGTGGACGTCCCCGACTTGGCGAGCTGGTCCCCGCGGCGCTTGGCGGCGGCCGCCTGCGACGCCCTGGCTGCAGCGGCGGTGCGTTCGGCCGTCTGAACCGCGAGTCTCGCGTCGAGCAGCTTGAGGCGCCCGTCGCGGAATCTCTCGATCTGCGCGTTCAGTGCTTCCAGCGCGGCCTTCGTCAGTCCGGACTGACGCTCGAGCGAGCGCGCCTCGGATTCGAGCGCTTGTGCTTGCCGCCGCAGGTCGTCTAGTCGGGCATGATCGGCCAGCGGGTTGACGATGCGCAGACGCGGCGCGGGGTCGGTGGCGCTCCAGCCGCGGGCGCCGTCGGGGACAGAAGCGGCGATCCCCTCGATCGGCGATCGGATCGTCTCGACGCGCGCGTTGATGACCGCTTCGACGCTCGTAGTCGTCAGGATGGCGCGCAGCGGACCCCATCCGAGCGAAACCATGAGAGCCAGACCGAGCGCGACCTTGGCGATCCGTCGGGTGAGGATTCCGCCTGACGGCGCAGGCTTAGGGTCGGGGCCCTCCTGCTGCGTTGCGTTGCCTGCGGGGGAATCGCCTAAGTTCCGCTCGAGATCGCGTTGCAGCCAGCGCGCGTCGGCTGAAGGCGAGGCGTCCTGCGCCTGCCCGGCGCGCGCGCCTGCGGTTATCACGGGAGGGCGATCTTCCGTGATGTCATTCCTTGCGCCGTATGCGTTCATGGAGCCGCACAACTCATTTTGACGGAGTAGTTGCCTCCGATGTTGGGGGCGGTATTGGCGCCTCGCCGGACCGCATTCCTGGGGCCGAAGCGCAGCGAGCGCTGCGGGCGCCCACGAACCTGCGCCGGCCGGGACTCGTTCTTAGTTTGAAGGAAACATGCCGAGTAAAACCGGCTTCACGGATGGCGTCATGCCCATGAAGAGGGTATCTTCAAGCCGCTTTAAGAATATTGCCCGCTTTGTCCTAAAAAAACAATAAGAGGCTACGGGAAGCGGACAGGATGGGCCGATTGCAGGTTTTTCTTAAAGAAACGGCCGGGGCGCCCCCGGCCGTTCGCCACTCAACTCTGCGACCGCCAGTCAGAACGGGCGCCACTCGTCCTCGCTCCAGTAGCCGCGGCCGGGATGTTCTTTCCAGACGAAATGCTCGCCTTCCCGCCAACGCCAATTGTCGGGATGGATTTCCACACGGACGCCGGGCGGAAATGCATACTCCTCGTGGACGTGCCAGCAGGTCGCGCCGCTGCAGACGATCCGGGCCGACGCCGTCAACGAGGATAGGGCCAGGATAACGCCGACCGATAGCGCCGCGGCCACGATTTTGCTGCGGGTGTTCATGATCGCTCCTCCTGCAAATCGAAGCTGCCTCCAAACGCTGTTCTCTCCGCAAGGTTCCCTCCAATCAGCAATGCGCCTCTCAAACTTGTCGGCGCGAGACGACGCCTTGCTATTTTGCTGCAAATCCTCCTGGGGCGGCATTGAAAAAACTGGATATCGTCAGTGAATTGGCGACAAGACCAACAAGAGCGGCACTCAGACGGGTGTCTTCTGCTTCTTCGCGCAATCTGAAGGACGTCGTGCGGGCGTCGTTGGACGCAGCGCTCACCCCGTGGAGGCGGACGCGCGAACGATCATTCCTCTTCGAGGTCGATGTCGAGGATCGCCATCTGCAGCGTGTAGCTCGATCCTTTCGGATCGTCCGCTGACACGATGCCGAGGAACTCCGGACCGTTGTTAAGCTCCACCGAATCCGTCTTCTTGAGACGTCCGGCGATGCTCAGCTTCGGGTTCTCGAACAGTTTGCGGAAATAGTCCTGGAGCGCCGCGCGCTCGACCGGAACCTTCATCTCGAAAGCGAAGGAGCGGTCGCCGTCCTCGTCATCGACCGTGAGCGCGCCAATGACGCGCTCGCCAAGCGACACGTCCGCCGCCTCGGCCGACTTCGAGTTCGGCGCCACCCGCAAAGCCGGCGCGCCGAACGATTTGCGCAGGAAGTCGCGCACTTTCACGATTTCGGCTTTGTCCACCGGCCTGAACCCCCTGTTCGTCGCGTGGGCCGAAGGCTTTCGCATAAAGCCGGGAGTCAGCGCAAGGCGCGGGCGCCGTTTCGTCGAACGGCGGCCCAAAGATTGGCCGCCTGCGTGGGGTGAATGGGTGGCCCTTGACGAGAATTACACCTCGTACGCCTTCTCGGCCAGGATCTGGTTCATGTCGCGCGCGGGCTCGGCGCAGCCCGCCTCGCCGACGATCCGCGCCGGAACGCCCGCCACCGTCTTGTTGTGCGGCACGGGGGCGAGCACGACCGACCCGGCGGCGACGCGCGCGCAATAGCCGATCTCGATATTGCCGAGGATCTTGGCGCCGGCGCCGATGAGAACGCCGTGGCGGATTTTCGGATGCCGGTCGCCCGTCTCCTTGCCGGTGCCGCCCAGCGTCACGCCCTGCAAGATCGACACATTGTCCTCGATGACCGTCGTTTCGCCGACGACGATCTCGGTCCCATGGTCGATGAATATGCCTTTGCCGATGCGCGCCGCCGGGTTGATGTCGACGCCGAACTCGGCGGACGACAGGCTCTGCAGGCTCAGCGCAAAATCGCGCCGCCCGGCCTTCAAGAGCCAGTGAGAAAGGCGATAGGCCTGGAGCGCATGGAAACCTTTGAAGTAAAGCAGCGGCTCCATCATCCTGAGGCAGGCGGGATCGCGGTCGGCGACCGCGATGATGTCGGTGCGGAACGCCTCGGCGATCCCGGGATCGCGCGCGAGCGCATCGAGAAAGGTCTGCCGGATGATGGCGGCGGAGAGGTCACGATGATCGAGGCGCGAGGCGACCCGGTGGGCGACCGAGCTTTCCAGGGTTTCGTGGTTCAGGATGTTCGTCAGCAGGAATGTCGCGAGCTCCGGCTCGCGCCCCATCGCTTCCTCCGCTTCCTGCCGAATGCGGGCGAACAGCGGGTCGTTTCCGGCGAGCCCGACAATCCGAGCCGTCAAACCCTGCATGACCAACTCCTGGGCACGTGAAGCGCGATATTGCGGCATATATAGCAGCACGGCGACGACTTCACGACCCTCAGTCCTCGATGATCGCCACCGCCCGCGTCCAGCCGGCGGAGGCGCGCTCGATCTTGGCAGGGAAGCACGAGACCATGAATCCGGTCGAAGGCAGCGCCTCGAGATTGTGCAGCTTCTCGATGTGGCAGTAGCCGATGCGCCGGCCGGCCTTGTGGCCCTCCCAGATGATCGAGGCGTCGCGCGTTTCGGCGTAGCGCTTGGCGGTGTGGACAAACGGCGCGTCCCAGCTCCACGCGTCGGTGCCGGTCACCCGCACGCCCTGGCGCAAAAGGTGGAGGGTCGCCTCGGCCCCCATGCCGCAGCCGGACGCGACATAGTCCGGGCGGCCGTATTTCGCCCCGGCGCTCGTGTTGACGACGACGATGTCGAGCGGCGCCAGCTCGTGCCCGATGCGCTTGAGCTCGGCCTCGACGTCGGCGGCGGTCGCGACATAGCCGTCGGCGAAATGGCGGAAGTCGAGCTTGACGCCGCGCTGGAAACACCATTCGAGCGGGATCTCGTCGATGGTTGAGGCGCGCTCGCCCTCGTTCATAGTCGGATGGTAGTGCCACGGGGCGTCGAGATGGGTGCCGTTGTGGGTCGTGAGCTGCACGCGTTCGACCGCCCAGCCCTGCGCGTCAGGCAGGTCTTCTTTCTTCAGGCCGGGAAAGAACGGCAGGATTTGCGGCAGGCTCTGCTGGTGGTCGATATACTCGATCTTCGGCCCGAGGCCGGGCGGGTCCGCCGCGACGTCGTTCTGCAAGGGGACCGAGATGTCGATGATCCGGCGCGGCATTCCCACTCCTCCTCTTTGGTTACCGTCCGACGAGCTTATGGAGCTTCATCCCGCGAGCGACTTCGAACTGCGCGGTGAAGTGGCTGACGACGGCGGCTCCCAGACGATGCGGTAGCCCTCGAGGCGGGACGGCTTCGCCCTATGACTATTTACAAGGATTTACCCATCTAAGACCGGCGAACCGCGCGAAATCTGCGTCGGTCGAGTAAAGGACATATCCACGCTCCATGGCCAGGACGGCAAGATGCGCGTCGGTCGTCAGGTTGCCGGCGGTCCCAAGACGCTCGAGCTCGGCGCGAAGCCGCGCGAAGTGAGCATCCGACGGCTGCGCAACATGGACGTGCGGCAGCGACAGCCACTCTTGAAGGCGCTGCATGACGTCCGCAACCGGGAGCGGACGCGCAACGACTTTGCGGTTCGTGGTGATGCGCACGAAGCCGAGCATGGTCGCCCAGGCCAGTCCGATTCCTTCGGCCCCGGCCAGGCACGAGTCCCACCAGCGGCGAGCCTGCTCGTGAACGGCGGAATCGGTGTTATGCGCGTGAACGAGGACGTTGACGTCGGGAAGAATCATGAGCCTTTTCGGCGAAGGCTTCCGCCTCCAGTTCGTCCGCAAGCTGCCCAAGCTTGTCGAGGTCGATGCCCGGCCTCAATCCGAAAGAATGCGGAATCGTCTTGGGCGCGGGACGACGTCGGGCTGAAGCGGCCTTTCCCAAACCGGCGCGGATCGTCCTATTGACGGCTTCCTTGAACGGGATGCCGAGTTCCCGGGCGCGCTCTTTCAGCAGCCCCGCCAGGTCGTCGTCGAGGGTGAGCGTCGTCCGCATGCCGACATAATTGATGCTTGGGATAGTGATGTCAAGGCATCTCGCTTTAGGACATCAATCCCTGGAGCGGCTCGAACCGGGCGGTGAAGTGGCGCAGCGACGGCGGCTCCCAGACGATGCGGTAGCCCTTGATCTCATCCTTCACGGCGGCGATCTCCGCGAAGGTCTCGACGACGTAATCGGCGTGGCTCTGCGTGTAGACGCGCCTCGGCATGGCGAGGCGCACCAGGTCCATCGGCGCCGCGCGCTCTGTGCCATCCGGCTGCCGCCCGAACATCACGGCGCCGATTTCGCAGGCGCGCACGCCGCCGATTTCATAGAGCGCGCAGGCGAGCGCCTGCCCCGGATATTCGAGCGGCGGAATGTGCTTGAGCCACGCGCGGGCGTCGACGAAGACCGCGTGCCCGCCAGTCGGCTGGACGATCGGCACGCCAAGCGCGACAAGCCGCTCGCCGATATATTCGTTGGTGCGCGCCCGGTAGGCGAGATAGTCCTCATCGACGATCTCGGCGAGCCCCTGCGCGATCGCTTCGAGATCGCGGCCCGCGAGCCCGCCATAAGTCGGAAACCCCTCCGTCATGATGAGCCGCGCGCGGGCGCGCTCGGCGAGCGCGTCGTCGTTGAGCGCGAGCCAGCCGCCGATATTGGCGAAGGCGTCCTTTTTCGCGCTCATGGTCATGCCGTCGGCGTCGGCGAACATGTCGCGCGCGATGTCGACGATCGCACGCGCCCCCTGCCCCGGCTCGCGCTTCTTGATGAACCAGGCGTTCTCGGCGAAGCGGCAGCCGTCGATGATGAAGGGCTTGCCATGGGCGTGCGCGAGCGCCGCCGCGGCGCGGATGTTTTCGAGGCTCGCCGGCTGGCCGCCGCCGGCGTTGTTGGTGACCGTGATCATCACGCACGGAACGGCGACGGCGTTCTCTTCAAGAAACGCCTCGAGCGCGGCAAGATCAATATTGCCCTTGAACGGATGCGGCGCGCCCGGGTCGAGGCCCTCGGCCGCCGACAAATCGATGGCCTCCGCCCCCGTCGCCTCGATGTTGCCGCGGGTCGTGTCGAAATGCGTGTTGGACGGGATTTTCTTCCCCGGCCCGCCGATGAGGTGGAAGAGGATCGCCTCCGCCGCGCGGCCCTGATGGGTCGGGATGATGTTCCGGAATGGCATGAGATTTTTGACCGCCGTCTCGAAGCGGCGGAAGGAAGGCGAGCCGGCGTAGCTTTCATCGCCGACCATCATCGCCGCCCATTGCCGGGCGCTCATCGCGGACGTCCCGGAATCGGTCAGAAGGTCGATGAGCACGGTCTCGGAATCGAGCGCGAAAAGATTGTAATGCGCGGCCGCGAGGTAAGCGCGGCGCTCCTCCCGCGTCGTCATGCGCAACGGCTCGACCGACTTGATGCGGAAAGGTTCAATGATCGTTTTCACGTGCCCGCTCCGTGCCCACGTCGGCTGCGCGTCTCAGGGCGCGTATTGCGCAACGACCGTGTTGCGCAAGACCCCGATACGGTCGACTTCAAGCTCCACCACATCGCCGCTTTCGAGGAAACGGCCGATCTCGAGCCCGCAGCAGTCGCCGACCGTCCCCGAGCCGAAGAACTCGCCTCCGTAGATGGTTTCGTCCTGCGAGGTGTAGGCAATGATCTCCTCGAAGGAGAACAGCATGCCTTCAGTCTTCGCAGCCGCCCGCTTTTCGCCGTTGACTCTGACTGCGACGTTGAGCGTCTGGGGATCGCCGAGTTCGTCGGGCGTGACGATCCAGGGCCCGATCGCGTTGCCGCCGTCGAAACTCTTGCCCTTCGCGGGGCCGAGCCGTCCCAGCATCTCGACCGCCTGCCGGTCGCGGGCGGAGAAATCGTTGAAGATCGTATAGCCGAAGATATGCGCCGCCGCTTCGCTGTCGGGGATGTTGGCCCGAGTGCGGCGCGTGACGATCCCGATCTCGAGCTCGTAGTCCATGACCGAACTGTAGCGCGGCCAGACGACGGTCGCATCGGGTCCGACGACGGTGAATCGATTGGTGATGTAGTAGATGGGAACCTGCCGGTAGACCTCCGGCAGGTCCGGCAGCGGCGCGGTTATCGCCGCGCGGAACGCCGCGTCGCCGCCCGTCCTCAAGGCCTGCGCCGCCTGCGCGCCGCGGGCCGCCTGACGGATGTGCGTCGCAAACGACATGGCGTCGCGCATCTGGCGGGGCTCGGGCAGCGGGGCGAGCAGCCGGACCGCGGTCAAGTCCGCCGACAAATCCTCTTCCGCGCTTCGCTTCTCGACGAGATCGCGCGCTAGGTCGAGGCCTGCGTCGTCGGCGTCGATGAGGGTCAGCATGGAAGCGAACGGCGCGTCAGAGGCGCCGGCGCGCCGCGCGGCGGCGGCGAGGTCGAAGACCCGGAGGCAGCCCGCGAGAACCGCCCCAACTTTATGCTTCCCTTCGTGAACGTACGTCGCCAGCTTCATTGCCCCCTCCTTCATAGTCGAGCGTTTATATCGCCCCGTCCCGAGCTTTGTCGAAGCGCGTCCCTCCCCGCGTTCCGATCGTTGCCGTCCGCTTTCGGCGCGCATATGATTTCATGACCCGATCCGAAAGACGCGGAGAAGACTATGCCCGACGAAACTCGTGACCTCGTCGTCGTCATCACCCACGGCATCGACCACGAACTGTCGTCGTCGGCCCTCACAATCGCCCTCGGCGGAATGACGGCGGGTCTGAACGTCTCGATCTTCCTAACCAGCTCAGGCGTCGACCTTGTCCGGCGCGGCGCCGCCGACATGACTCACGTTGAGTCGCTCGAACCGCTCGCCGACATGTTGCGCGACTTCATGGCGCGAGGCGGCGCCCTTTGGGCGTGCACGCCGTGTGTCAAGAGCCGGGGCTATGAGCAGTCCGACCTTCTCGAAGGCGTCGTCATCACCGGCGCAAGCAAGATGCACGCGTTCATCAAAGCGGGGGCCGCCACGCTCAGCTTTTAGCCCGCTATCTCTCAATTAGGCCTTTCGGCGCGTGGCGAGAGAGGGGCGCGGATCCTCACGCCGCCTTCAAGAATAGCCCGATCGTGAGCAGAAGGCCGATCGCGACGACGGCGAGCTTGAGCAGCGTCTCGTCGACGGTCTTGAGCATGAGCGCCCCCACCCAGCCGCCGAAGGACGCGCCGACGGCGGTGATCCCCGCCTGAATCCAATGGACGTCGTTGGAGAAAGCGAAGATCGCGACCGCTGAGGCGTTCATGACGCCGGCGAGAATGTTTTTCGCCGCGCCGGCGTTGCGCACCGCAAGCCCCGCCATGGTGAGCGACGCCATCATCAGGAAGCCGATGCCGCCTCCAAAATAGCCGCCGTAGACCGCGATGAAGAACTGGACGACGGCGGCGCTCGACGGCGACAGGCGGCGTTCCTCGTCCGCTTTCCGTTCCTTGCGAAAAAAGCTGCCCCAGGCGAAGAGGAGCGTCGCCAACAGGACGAGCCAGGGCAGGAGCCGGGCGAATATCGTAGGCGGGGTTAAGATCAGAATGACCGCCCCCGCCGCTCCGCCGACCAGGCTGATGACGAACAGCGTCGTCATGGCAAGGCCGGGCGGGGTGTCGGCGTGGGCGCGCCCAGTGAAGCCGGTCACGAGCTGCGCCGGAAAGAGCGCGACCGTTGAGGTGATGTTGGCCGCCCGCGCGTCCATGCCGGTCAGCATCAGCGACGGCAGAGTGATGAACGAGCCGCCCCCGGCGAGGGCGTTCTGCGCGCCCGCCCAGATCGAGACGACGAACAGGATGATGAGTGGAGTCATCGCTCCTTCCCGGCAGGACGACGCCGCGGCGCTTCCGCCGCTCGTTTCTTCCTGAGGCGCGGGAAAAAGGCAAACAGATCGCCCGGAACGGGAACAAACGCGCTTGGGACGTATTGGCGGCCCGAGCCGGGAGCCGGTCGGAGAAGCGCCGGCTTCCGACGAGATCATGGGAGGACCGACCTCCCGCCAAGGAGAAGCCTTAACCCGCATTTCTCAAACTATGTAGCGCATCGGGCCTCCGAATCAGGCAAAAGTT
>Ga0209040_10002852_pt1 | contig 13340 bp, 14 predicted proteins | sample BogFormECP12_OM3_FD_188240 | JGI IMG/M metagenome (GOLD analysis project Ga0209040, IMG submission 188240) | Bog forest soil microbial communities from Calvert Island, British Columbia, Canada - ECP12_OM3 (SPAdes) (version 2) | ecosystem: Environmental > Aquatic > Freshwater > Wetlands > Bog ... | reverse complement strand
AGATCCAGTACCGCACAGGGTGTTTGGAGAAGTGCTTGAGCCGCCCACCGGTGACGTGCCGGCACGAATGGCAGGACAGCGTGTAGACCCACAGCATGATGACGTTGCCGACCATGATTACGTTGCCCAGGCCGAAGCCGAATCCACCCGGTCCGTTATCGGAATGGAACGCGACGATTGCGTCGTAGCTGTTGATCACCGAGATGATGACGGCGATGTAGAAGAAATAGCGGTGGGTGTTCTGGATGATCAGCGGGAATTTGGTCTCGCCGGAGTAGTGAACGCGAGGCTCGGCCACCGCGCAGGCGGTGGGCGACTGCCACACCGTGCGGTAGTAGGCGCCGCGATAATAGTAGCAGGTCAACCGGAACAGCAGCAGGAACGGCAGCGTCAGCGCCGCGAACGGCAGCCACCACTGGTTAGGCAAGATCTGCGGCCAGAAGTCGCTGGCCTCACCGCAGGCCTTGCTGACGCACGGCGAGTAGAACGGCGTCAGGTAGTGATACTTCGGGACGAAGAAGTACTCCCGCTGGAACGCGCGCGCCGTCGCGTAGATGACAAATGCGGCGAATCCCAGGTCGATTCGCAGCGGCGACAGCCACCACCGATCGGTGCGTAGCGTCCGTTGCTGGATGTGGGCGCGCGTGGGTGAAAAGACACCGGACGCAGGACGGTTCGCTGTAGGTGCGCTCATGTGCTGTGATCCTCTTCGCGTGGCCTCGTCGGAGAGTACCCACAGCGAAGCGCATGCCCCCTCGCGGGGGGTCTATCAGGAACGACTGTGACCGCCGACACCCTCGTCGTCGACGTCGCGCCAAAAGTCGCTGTCATATTGGGTGTCGGGGATGACGATTTTCTCACCCGGTTGATCCACGGCGTGGCGGGCCAGATCCAGCTCACCGGCGTCGATGTCGAGCAACTCGACGTCGTTGAGGATCCGCTGGACGTCGTTGACCACCCGACGCATCGCCGGAGTGTCGCGGTATCGCGACCTCAACGACGTCACGCACCGCCGCAGTCCACCGATGAGCTCGTGAAGTTCGGCGAGCTCAGTAGTGCTGGACAACGGATCTCCCTGGGTAAAGGTGTTATGGATCACAGTACGGCACCCGATACTATCCAGCACACAGCGAAGGCGTGAGGCAGGTCACGCTCGCGAAGCGGGAGGCAGCCATGCCGGGACCCAGCGCATTGGCCGATCGGGCAAGGGCGCTACTGGCGCTGCATCAGCCGGGCAATCCGGTGATCCTGCCGACGGTGTGGGATGCCTGGTCGGCACGACTGGCCACCGATGCCGGTTTCGCCGCGCTGACGGTCGGCAGCCATCCCGTCGCCGACTCAATCGGCAAACCCGACAACGAGGGCATGTCGTTCGACGATTTGCTGAGCCGGGTCGCGCAGATCACCGCCGCGGTGGACGTCCCGGTCTCGGTAGACGTCGAATCCGGCTACGGGCTGCCGGCGTCGCGGCTGATCGACGGGCTACTCGGGGCAGGCGCGGTGGGGCTGAACATCGAAGACACCGTGCACAGCGAGGGCAAGCGACTGCGCTCGGCCGACGAACATGCCGAACTGGTCGGTGCGCTGCGCGCCGCCGCCGACGAGGCGGAGGTGCACGTCGTGATCAACGCCCGCACTGACCTTTTCCTGCGCAACGAAGGTGACGATTCGGACCGCGTCGAGCGGGCGGTGGCGCGCTTGAAGCAGGCCGCCGCTGCCGGTGCCGATGTCCTCTATCCCGTGGGCCGCCACGATCCGGAGACGTTGCGGCGCTTGACCTCTGAATTGCCGCTCCCTGTCAATGCGATCGCCTTACCCGATCAGGACGATCCCGCTTCGTTCGGTCCGCTGGGCGTCGGGCGGATCAGCTTCGGGCCGTTCCTCCAGGCCGCCTTGGGGACTCGGGCCAAGGAGATCCTGGCCCGCTGGGGCTAGCCGGACTATTCGACTGCGACGGTTCGTTAAACGAGCCGAAGGAGTCTCAATGAGGATGTCAAGCGGCCGCGGTGGTGGGCGTTGGCCTTTGGGGGCTGAATTCCCTGCCATCGCGCAGCAGGGCAAAGAGTACGTCGACGAGGCGACGGGCGAGTGCTAGGAGCGCTTGGGTATGGATGAGTCGTTCGGCGCGTTTGCGGTCGTAGAACTGCCGCGAGGGCCCCTCGGCGCGGATGCTCGACAGTGCGGCCATGTAGAACACGCGGCGCAGCCGTCGGTTGTAGCGTTTCGGCCGACGCAGGTTGCCGGTGATGCGGCCGGAATCCCTTGGCGCAGGCACCAGTCCGGCATAAGATGCCAGTCGTCCAGGGGTGGCGAAGGTGGTCAGGCTCCCGCCGGTAACAACGAGGAATTCGGCGCCGAGGCCGGGTCCGAATCCGGGCAGCGATTCAATGATTCGGGCGTAGGGGTGGTCGCGGAAGCGTTCCGTGATGGTTTTGTCGATGTCTTTGATCTCATGGTCGAGGTCGAGCAGCTTGCGGGCCAGCCGTTTGACCAGGGCGGCGGTGCCGGCCTCACCGGGCAGCGCCAGGGCCTGCTCGTTGGCCGCCGCCACCGCGGTGGCGGCGGTCTTGGCGATACCAGCGGGCCACGCGTTGTTGTCGACGAGATGAGCGCTGACACCGTCGATTCCGGCGGCGCGGATCTCACCCGGTGTGCACAGGCCGGCGACCAGGATCAGCGGCGTGCGGGCGGAGTAGTCGAATGCGGCTTCCAGGGCCGGGAAGATGGCGCCGAGCAGGGCGCGCAGCCGGTTGATGCCGCGCACCCAGTCGGCCATCAGGTCGGCCCGGTAGCTAGTCAGCTGAGTCAACTCCAGGACCAGCTCGTCGGGTATCGTCACTTCGCTCAGATCGCTCCGCAGTCGGGCAGTTTCGGCGATGACTCGGGCGTCTTTGGCATCGGTTTTGCCCTCACCGCGAAACGCGCCGGTCATCGTGCTGACCATTCGGCCGGGCACATAGACCACCATCTGCTCGGCATTCAACAACACGGTGATCAGCATCAACGCCAACGGACTGGTGAGATCGATCGCCCACCGCACCTCCTCGGCGGTGTTGCGGGCACGTTCGATCAGCAGCTCAATCGCGCGCTGTTCGTTGGCGACCCGCTGCGACCAGGACACCTTGCCCGTTGCGTCCACCACGCACGCGTGATGAACGGTTTTGCCAACATCGATTCCGACCCATACCAGTGGCCGCATCGTCACGCTTGTTCTCCTGTTTTTGCAGGTCAAGCCCGTGGACAGCCCCGCCATCAGGTCCCTAAACAGCGACGATTCGCATCAGATCTCAATCAGTGGCCGGAGCGTCCAGCACGGCGGGGCAGCCACTCCTTCGAAGCCACGCACACAACAGAAAATCATCAGCTACACCCCACCGCCCTGGGCATCCAGGGCACCAACCCCAGACACCTAACAACTTAGGGAGGCATCATGACCGGTTTTCACCGTGAACAGCACAACATGACCCGCGTCGACATCGCTACCGGTGTGGCGTTTGACGAGTTCGTGGCCAAGTTGGAACAAGCGGCGCCGCCGCTCGACCGGGCGGCGATGGAGCGGATCGCCGCAGCGGGCGGCAACTGGGACGACGTCCGCGCCGCCGTGGCCAAGAATGCGCCCAACGAGTTGATGGTCTACGCGAAGGTCGGCGGGACCGAGTTGCTGAGCTTAGCCGGACATCGCACCCGGGCGATCGAGTATCTGATCGGCAATCACGTCATCGCCGAGACCATGTTTCGCCACGACCCGAAGGCACTGTTGTACGCGCCGCTTCGGATGCTGGTCTACAGCGATTCCGACGGCAATGCGGTTTTCACCATGGACCAGCCCAGCGCGGCATTCGGCAGCCTCGGCATCGCCGAGGTGACCAAAGTCGGTGAGGGGCTTGATCGTAAGGTAGTCAACCTGCTGCGTGTCATCGGGATCGACGCCGAGCAGGCGTTCGCTTGATCTAAACCCGCGAATCCGGTGGAGCCGTTGGGCCCCACCGGATTCGAGTTGGTTGCGGAGTTCGCGTACTACTTCGTGATTTCGATGCGCTGCGCCTGAGTCCCGGCGTAAGCACCGGTGACCCGCACGGTCAGCACGCCCGCGTCGTACGACGCCGAGATGGCCTCGCCGGTGATGTGCGCGGGCAGCCGGAACGACCGGCGGAACGATCCGTAGCGGACCTCGCGCAGCGTGCGCCCGTCCTTCGCGGGGTCTTCGCCGGCCCTTTCGTCGCGGCGCTCACCGTGGATGACCAGGCGGCCGTGGTCGACCTCGACGTTGACGTCCTTCTCGACGTCCACGCCGGGCAGCTCCAGGCGGACTACCGCGTCCTCGCCGTCCTTGACGATCTCGGCGGCGGGGCTGAACCCGTCGGCTACCGGCTTGAACCAGTCGGTCGCGGGGGCCGGTTCAAAGAAATCGCGCATCCAGCGGTCGACATCCCACGCGGGTCGTGACCACAGGGTCAGGTTGCTCATTCGTATCTCCTCGTGCTTGGTGCTTGCCGACGCCTTGCCGGCCTACCGTTACAAACATGAGTCGACCACGCTTAAGTTCCACTTGGACGTTCGCCGTAAGCGAACAGGGTGCAACCGGGATCAAATCAATGCCACGTCCGCGCTTTCGTCGATCGCTAACCGATAACCGCGTTTGACTACTGTAACGATAATATTCCTGTCGCCCAATGCTTTTCGTAGTCGCAGCACCGCGGTATCCACGGCGTGAGGATCGCTGGCGCTGCCCGGCAGGGTCCGCAGCAGTTCCCTGCGGGCGACCACCACGCCCGGACGGTGAGCCAATGCGCGCAGAATAGCCATCGCCGCTGGAGACAGCGACTGGACCGTGCCGTCGACCACCGCGTAGGACCCGCGGATCTCGATACGATGGCCGGCCGCCTGCAGCGTGCGCGACCGCAGCACGGGCAGCTCCTCGGCGATATGTCTGGCCAGCGCGGCCAATCGCGTTCGTTTCGGTGACGACGTCGGAACCCCCAGGCGCGCCAACGGTTGTGCGGTGACCGGGCCCACGCACATTGCCCGGACATCTGTGCGCAGCGCGTTGAGCAGCTGGTCGGAGATACCGAGATCGCTGGCCCGCATCAGCGTCGCCGCCACCGCCGGCGCCGAGGTGAAGCTCACGGCGTCGAACTGTCGTTGGGCGATCTGGGTGATCAGCTGGTCGAAGTCGCCGCCCGCTGGCACCGGTCTCCACCGGTACACCCGGATCGGTACGACCTCGGATCCGGCGGAGCGCAGCTCGTCGAGGAATTCCGGAAACGGATCCCAATCCTCGGTCGCGCCGTGCAGCTGCACTGCGATGCGACAGCCGGCGATGCTGGATTGCCGCAGGTATTGCATGAGCTCGCGCGATGATTCGGTGTTCGGGGACCACTCCTCTGGCAGGCCGGCAGCGCGTAATGCGCCGGTGGCCTTCGCTCCGCGAGCCATGATCCGAGCGCCGGACAACGCCGCGGTCAATGGACCGCCCAGTTGCCATCCGTCGGCGGCGGCGATCCAGCCGCGAAATCCTAGCCCGGTCGTCGCGATCACGATATCGGGCGGTCTGGCTATCAAAGCCTCTGTGTTGCGGTGCAATTCGTCGTCGTCGGGCAACGGGACCATGGTGATCGCCGCCGCACGGCCAACGGTGGCCCCGTGGCGGCGCAGCAGCGCACAGAGCTCGTCAGAACGCCGTGCACAGGTAACGGCCACCCGGTAGCCGGCGAGCGACGGCGCGGCTGGGTGACCCATATGAATTATGTATGCCAGGCAGATTTCGGCTGGATTACCGGGACTAGCCGGAACCGTTACCAGACGTCCCCGTCGCGCCAATCACACGTCAAGGGCGCGGTGGCGTCCAGGCTGATCCCGATCGGCAAGACGAACACCGAGCCGTCGTCGTCGGGGGTTCGCATAGACCCGGCGGGCGCCAAGACGGACGTCGGTCCGCGCCACGGCAGCCAACCGCGCAACGTGTAGAGCCGCCTCCCGCGGTCCGAGGAGCTGAGTGCGCCGAGCTGATAGCCGCCCCTGATGACTTGCTCGCACGCATTCAGTATCGCGATTGCCAGCCCTTGACCGCGCCAATCTTCGCGCACCGCCACGGCTTCGACGTAGCCGCAGCGCAACGCGGCACCGCGGTAGAGCAGGCGTCGTTGTACGACCGCTCCGTGCGCGATGATCGCACCGCGGTGCCAGATCAGGGCATGCATCCCGCCCAGCGCGTGGTCCCAGTCGGTGTCGGTGAACTCGCCGGCGAACGCGTCGTTGACCATTTCATACGCGCGCTGCCGAGCGTCGCTCTCGAGGTCGGCGGTGTGAACCAGGCGGGCGGTGTGTACCTGGGTGCGCACACTGCTGGTTTACCAGGTGGACTAGCCCGCCGCCACCGAACCGGAAGCGGAAGCCGTCGCAGCCCTGGGCCGCGACCAGTGCAGCCGCACGTACTGCCCGGGCCGCACCTGGGCGACCTTGTCAATGTCTTCGTCGGCGATCACACCGACCACCGGGTAGCCGCCGGTGACGGGGTGATCGGGACCAAGGATCACCGGTAAGCCGTTGGGCGGCACCTGGATCGCACCGCGGGTGGCTCCCTCGCTGGGCAATACCCGATCGGGCGAACGGTACCGCAATGGCCGTCCCTCCAGGCGCATACCCACTCGGTCGCTGCGGTCAGAGGCCATCCAAATGGTGTGCACGAGGGCGTCGGGATCGACCAGCCAGTCGTCTCGCGGCCCGGGCGCCGCCAGTAGTTCCACCAGGTGCTCGGAGATCGGCGCGACCGGAGCCTGATCCAGTTCCGGGTACTCGTCGGTGTGTTCGCCGACGGGCAGCACGTCACCGCTTTGTAGCGGCAACGGGCCGATCGCCGACATCACGTCGTAGCTTCGCGAACCCAGCACCGGTGTCACGTCGATGCCGCCACGCACCGCCAGGTAGCTCCGCAACCCGGAGTGTGGTGCGCCCAGCGAGATCACCTCGCCGTCGCGGACATGCTGAATACTGTTGGTGCCGAACATGTTTTCGCCGACACGCGGGCCGGTGTCGGCGCCAGTCACTGCGATGTCGACGTCGCCGCCGCGGACTCGCGCCGAGAATCCGCCGAAGGTCACCTCGATTGTGGCCCGGTCGTCGGGGTTGGCCACCAGCCGGTTGGCCAGCGTGTGAGAGCGCCGGTCGGCCGCTCCCGATCGGGTGACGCCGATATGGGCCAGCCCCACCCGTCCCAGGTCTTGGACGAGGGCCAGCGGTCCGGTGCGCAAGATCTCCAGGGTTGTCATGGGCGTCTCCCTTCGCATCCTGTCCCGCTCCTTCGCGCGCCTACCGCTACGCGGCTCGGAACTGGACCCACATGCCCGGAGTCAGCAGTGCCGGATTCGGACGGTCGAGATCCCACAGGACCGCGTCGGTGTGGCCGATCAGCTGCCATCCGCCGGGGGATCGGCGCGGGTAGATTCCGGTGAATTCGCCGGCCAGGCCCACCGCACCGGCCGGCACGGATGACCGCGGCTCCGTCCGCTGAGGTACGGCCAGCCGCGGGTCACCGCCGACCAGATACGCGAAACCCGGAGCGACGCCGCTAAATCCGACTTGCCAGGGGGTAGCGGTGTGGGCGTTGATGACTTGTGCGGTGGTCAGCGTGGTACGGTCGGCGACCTCGGCAAGATCGGCGCCGTCGTAGACGACGTCGATCACCGTCGGCTCCTCCGGCGGAGCAGTTGCCACCGCGTTGGGCGTCACCCGCAATGTGCGGAGTCGGTGGCGGACGGCGCTCAAATGGCGGGGCCCGTCGAGTTTCAGCAGCACCGTGCGGGAGGCCGGGACGATGTCGAGCACACCGGGCAGCGCGGCCTCACGCAACGCAGCCGCCCAGGCCAATACGTCGGTGGTGCTGTCGAACTGCAGCAGCAACGCCTGATCGCCGTAATCGAGAACGGCGTGGGCCACGCCGAGATCCATCGCCACGCTCATTACTCAACAGTAACCCGTTGGCCGGGCAGAGAAACCAGAATTTCGAGCACTGCCAGAGCTGCCTTAGCCAACGCTCAGGCGGCCGGCGCTCGGGTCACTCCTAGTGCAGGATGCTGGCGATCGCCGCGGGCAACTGAGCGGCCACCAGCGGGTAGCTCAGCGGCGATGCGAACGCGATGGCGCCGGCTTGGTCCTTGGTGGTGAACACGCTGCGCGCCCGAAGCGCCGCCACGTCGGGATTGGCCAACAGCGCCGTTTGATCGTTCTCGTCGTCAGTCGTCCAGATCAGCAGATCGGCGGCACCAAGGACCGGGTTGATCTTGTCGCGCGGAATAAACGCACGCAGCTGATCCACCGCGAACGGGTTGATGCTGTCGGCGACGGTCAGACCCATCCGGGTCAAAAACTCGGTGCCCCAACCAATTGTCGCGACCACGTCGTCTTGGTGAAGCTTGCCCTGCAGCAGCAGCACCGTCTTGTTTTTGAACTGCGGATATTTATCCGCGACGCCGGCGAAAGCCTGATCGACACCGTTAATCAGGGATTTCATCTGGTCAGGCTGAAAAACCGCCCGGCCGATCGCCGTCGCTTGCTCCTTCCACGGCTCGAAGAAGGCGTAGCCGTCGGACTGCGGAATCGTCGGGGCGATCGCGGACAGCTTCTGGTAGGTGTCCTGGTCGACTCCGGCGTCCGTCGCGACGATCAAGTCGGGTTTCAGACCGGCAATCTGCCGCAGCTGGATTCCGTTATCGAGGTTCAAGACAACGGGTTTGGCGTTGCCGAGTTTGGGTCGGGCCCACGGCCACACCCCGAACGGCTGGTCGCCGAACCAGTTGGTTACCGCAATCGGCACGACTCCGAGCGCGAGCAGATCGTCCTGCCCGGTGAAGCCGGCACTGACCACCCGCTTGGGCGGCTCGGGGACGGTCGTCTCACCGAAAACGTGCGAGATGGTCACCGACTCGCTGCCGCCGGCGCCGTTAGGCGCCGGTTTGTGCGACGAGCAGGCCGGGGGAGCCGCGACCACGAGCAGCCCCGCAGCCGCGCCGGCGCGCAGAAACCCGCGCCGACTCCATTGCTCTGGCATCGCGTGAGCCTACAGCGTTCGCTCAGGTCAGCGGCATGCCGACGTCGACGAAGTCCAGGGCGCGGTAGACGGTGTCGGCCGCGCCCGGACCGGGATCGTAGGCAGCCATTATCGCGCCGGCCAGCGCGCCCGCGAACACCCGCAGCTCGAAATCGTCAGCGTCGCGGCCGATTCGGGCTCCGATCGCTTCGGCGATCGAAGTGATGGTGCGGTATAACTCGTCGTACATGGCCGCCTTGAGTTCGGGTATCGAGAACATCAGCCGTTGCCGCGCGTTCTCGAACTCCTGTTGGTCCACCGACATGTTTTCCATGGTCACCTGGTAGGCGCGGCGGAGGGCATGCACCGGTGAGAGATCGGGCGGCTGGGCTGCCAAGGCGTCCATGATCAGCGCGTCCATGTCGTCGGCGAGCAACACCGACTCCTTGGTCGGGAAATAGCGGAAAAAGGTACTCGGTGAAACCTCGGCGGCCTCGGCGATCTGCTCGACGGTGGTGGCGGCATAGCCGTTTTCTTCGATCAGCCGAAACGCCTCCTGCCTGATGGTCTCGCGGGTCCTGATCTTCTTGCGCTCCCGCAGACCAAGGGTTGGGTCAATCGCCTGCATGAGGTCATTCTCCCGCACGCTTCGCCGAGATGGGGCGCAGGTGGCACGCTTCAACGCGTCGGCCATGGGCTGTAGTCGGCGATCAGCTCCTCCTGCGGCGGCCGCAGGTCGTCGGGCACATGCTGAAGGTTGATCCGAATCCGATACCAGATAGAACTCGGTCCGCGCATCCCGTCGACCAGAACGTCGGCCGGCTGCAGACGATCCGCCGCCGCGGGGTAACGGTCACGCCAGGTGTCCAGGGCGGCCATCGCCTCATCTTTGGTCTTGGTGCGGGCGATCTCGATGAGCGGCATCACCGACTGGCGCCGGCCCGTGCTGTCGCCGCGGCGTGCGCCTTTCGGCGCTTTCTCGGCGGGACCGAGTTCCTCGGCCAGCGCGAGCAGTCGTTCGAGGCCGGCGGCGGTGTCGTTGATGCCCGCCCACGGATCGCCGACCTCGGCGAACCGCTCCGGCACGGTCGTCATGGTAAACGAGGCCGGGTCGCAGTCGGCGACCTCGTCCCAATGCAGCGGCGTCGATACCCGCGCATCCGGCGTGGCGCGCACCGAATAGGCCGATGCGACCGTCCGGTCTTTGGCGTTCTGGTTGAAGTCGACGAAGACGCCCTCGCGTTCTTCCTTCCACCAGCGGCTGGTCGCCAGGTCGGGGGAGCGTCGTTCCACTTCCCGTGCCACCGTTTGGGCGGCCAGCCGCACCTGCCGAAACGACCAGCCCGGCACGATACGCGCATAGATATGGAAGCCGCGCGAACCGGACGTCTTCGGCCAAGCGGTCAGCCCATGATCCTCCAGCACCTCGCGGGCTATGAGTGCGACGTCGAGAATCTGCCGCCACTGCACGCCGGGCATGGGGTCCAAGTCGACGCGCAATTCGTCCGGGTGGTCGAGATCGTCGGCGAGCACCGGATGTGGATTGAGGTCAACGCAGCCCAGATTGATCGCCCAGGCCAGCCCGGCGGCGTCATGGATGACGGCCTCCTTGGCCGAGGTCCCGGATGCGTAGCGCAGCTCGGCGACGTCCACCCAGTCGGGCCGTTTCGCGGGCGCTCGCTTCTGGAAAATGGCCTCCTGCTCGATGCCCTTGACGAAGCGTTTCAGGATCATCGGGCGTCCGGCCACGCCACGCAGGGCACCGTCGGCGACGGCCAGGTAGTAGCGGATCAGGTCCAGTTTGGTAAGGCCGCCATGCCCGCTGTGAGCACCGTGACCGGGAAAGATGACCTTGTCCGGGTGGGTGACGTCGACCTGGCGTCCGCCCACGTCCAGTGACACCGGCCCCATGGGGTTGATGGTAATTCGGGAGGATTTTCCGGCCTGGGTGCGACGTGGGTCACATAGGGTGGAAGTCATGCCTAATCTCATCGATCTGCCTGGGCAGGCAGCAGCCAAGCTTCAGCAGTATGCCGAGCGTGGGGTGGCCGAACTGCACTACCTCCGCAAGATCATCGAATCCGGCGCGTTCCGGTTGGAGCCGCCGCTGAACTACGCCGCGCTGGCGGCCGACATTCGGAAGTGGGGCGAGATCGGCATGCTGCCTGCGCTCAACGCGCGGCGCACACCCAACCGCACGGCGATCATCGACGACGACGGCTCTCTGACGTACAAGGAACTCGACGAGGCCACCAATGCCGTGGCTCACGGGCTGCTGGCCAAGGGTGTCCGCGGCGGCGACGGGGTGGCCATCCTGGCGCGCAACCATCGCTGGTTTTCCATCGCGAATTTCGGCTGCGCGCGGGTCGGTGCCCGCATCATCCTGCTCAACAGCGAGTTCTCCGGTCCACAGATCAAGGAGGTCGCCGAACGCGAGGGCGCCAAGCTGATCATTCACGACGACGAATACACCCAGGCGGTCAGCCAGGCCGATCCGCCACTGGGCAAGCTGCGGGCCCTCGGCACCAACCCCGACAGCGACGAGCCGTCGGGCAGCACCGACGAGACGTTGGCCGACCTGGTCGCCCGGAACAGCAAATCGCCGGCACCCAAGGCCACCAAGCACGCGTCGATCATCATCTTGACCAGCGGCACCACCGGCACGCCGAAAGGCGCGAACCGCAGTACCCCGCCGACGCTGGCGCCGATCGGGGGCATTCTCTCGCATGTTCCGTTCAAGGCCGGTGAGGTGACCTCCCTGCCGTCGCCGATGTTCCACGCGCTGGGCTATCTGCACGCCACCATCGCGATGTTCCTCGGCTCCACCTTGGTGCTGCGGCGTCGCTTCAAGCCGACGCTGGTGCTGCAAGACATCGAAAAGCACAAGGCCACGGCGCTTGTGGTCGTCCCGGTCATGCTGTCGCGCATCCTCGCCGCGGTGGAACAGCTGGAGAATAAGCCCGATCTGTCCAGCCTGCGGATCGTCTTCGTCTCCGGCTCGGCGCTCGGAGCCGACCTGGCTGAACGGGCGCTCAAGGACATCGGCCCGGTGGTCTACAACATGTACGGCTCGACGGAGATCGCATTCGCCACCATCGCCGAGCCCAAGCACCTGCAACGCAATTCCTCGACCGTGGGGCCGGTCGTCAAGGGGGTGAAGGTCAAGATCTTCGACGAGAATGGCAACGAGCTGCCGAAGGGCGAGGTTGGGCGGATCTTCGTCGGCACGACGTTCCCGTTTGAGGGCTACACCGGCGGCGGCGGGAAACAGATCATCGACGGGCTGCTGTCGTCGGGCGACGTCGGGTATTTCGACGACGACGGCCTGCTCTATATCAGCGGCCGTGACGACGAGATGATCGTCTCCGGCGGCGAGAATGTCTTCCCCGCCGAAGTCGAGGACCTGATCACCGGGCATCCGGACGTGGTGGAGGCCACCGCGATCGGCGTCGAGGACAAGGAGTGGGGCCACCGGCTGCGCGCCTTCGTGGTGAAAAAGCAGGACGCCAGCCTCGACGAGGACACCGTCAAGCACTACATCCGCGACCACCTGGCCCGCTACAAGGTGCCGCGCGAGGTCATCTTCCTCGACGAGTTGCCGCGCAACCCGACCGGCAAGATCCTCAAACGCGAGTTGCGTGACCGCGAGGTCGACTAGCCACTAGCTCAGCCGTCGAACCCGGTTGCGCCGTCGAGTTGCTCGCGCAGGATGTCGATTTGCCCGGTGTGCCGGGCGGTCTCCTCGATCATGTGCACGTAGATCCAGCGCAGCGATACCGTCCCGAATCGGCGATGCGGCACCACGTGATCGAGGGGATAACGCGCGGCGATCCGCCGGGACTCCTCGCACTGCGTCTGATAGTCGGTTATCAGTGTTGGCAGTGATTCCTCGGGCAGGAACTCGAACTCCCAGGAGCGATCGTGCGTGCGACGGTTGTCGTCGTTTCGTTCCTGCAGAAGTTGATCGAACCAGCCGTATTCCGCCCAACGCAGGTGCTTGATCAGCCCGCCCACGGTTGTCGACGACGCCACGAGCCTGCGGCGCGCATCGCTATCGGAGAGACCGGAAACCTTGCGCACCACGATGTCTCGATAGTCGTCGAGAAATGACTCCAGCAGGGTGCGCTCGCCGGACAGCTCTCGCTCGCGGCGGTTGGGACGCTGCGTTTCTGCCATGACGGCGAAGCTAGCACTGGCCAGGCGTCAGCGCCGGTCCCGGATACTCCGTGTCACCTCGGCGGAAAGCTTCGGGTCGGTCAAAAGCAGCTCGATGAGCGCGCAAATAACCTCTTGTCCGGTGACGCGGGCGAATCCG
>Ga0209040_10002850_pt1 | contig 13351 bp, 12 predicted proteins | sample BogFormECP12_OM3_FD_188240 | JGI IMG/M metagenome (GOLD analysis project Ga0209040, IMG submission 188240) | Bog forest soil microbial communities from Calvert Island, British Columbia, Canada - ECP12_OM3 (SPAdes) (version 2) | ecosystem: Environmental > Aquatic > Freshwater > Wetlands > Bog ... | reverse complement strand
CACAGTATGGTGAACCAGGCCTCGGGCTTTCCGACCGATGGTTCGGCAGGCATTGTCCTCAACACGATTTTCGGACCCGTGGAAGCGGCCTACGCGTATGGCGATACCGGGCACCACAAATTCTTCTTCCGAATTGGACGGTTATTCTAAGGAGGGCGGAACCTGGAATTGACACCGGTTTTTGCACCTCCTACTCTGTAGCTCATGGAAGTCCATCTCACTCCCGATTAGGAAGGGTTCATCCGCCATGCCCTGGAGACGGGACGGCTGCAGCGCGAGGAGGATGCGATCCGGGAGGCCATGTTGCTCTGGATTGATACGGCCGAGGCGTCGCTGGCGCGAGGTGAGGGTCGAAGATTCACCAAGCACGAGGCGGCGCTCCAACTTGCCGCCGACATCAAGCAACGCGGGATAGCGCGCCTTTCATCAGAGCTGAAGGCCCGCCGACGAGTGCGTTGCGTGTTTCGCCCGAAGCGGAAGCCGAACTCGACGACATCTGGATTTACATCGCCCACGAAGTGGTAGTGATTTTGCACGTGGCGCATGGCAGCCGCGACATTCTCGCATTGTTGGAGCCGTAGATGTTCCGCCTCATTCGCGAGCTAGTTCGTCCCTACCGCGGCCAGCTCGCCATCATCCTGCTTGCCATGCTGGTCGAGACCGCGATGAGCTTGGCAGGCCCGTGGCCGCTGAAGATCATCATCGACAACGTGGTGGGCAGCCACAAGATGTCCCCCTGGCTCGACCACCTGGTCCGGCCCATGCTGGACGGCGGGGGCAAGTTGCAGGTCGCCGGACTAGCGGCGCTGGCGTTCGTGGTGATCGCCCTGCTGGGCGCAATCGCGACCTACATTGACAACTACTACACCGAAAGCGTCGGCCAGTGGGTAGCCAACGATCTCCGGATGCGCACCTACCAGCATTTGCAGCGCCTCTCGCTCGGCTACTACGACAGCCACCAGACGGGCAATCTGTTGAGCACGATGACCACCGATATCCAGACCATCCAGGGCTTTGCCTCTTCCTCGACCCTGAACATTCTGGTGGACCTGCTGACCATCGTCGCCATGCTCGGTCTGATGTTCTGGCTGAACTGGGACTTCACCATGATTGCGGTGGCGGTGACGCCGTTCCTGCTGTTCTTCGTATCGCGATTCAAGAAGGCGGTGAAGAAGGCGACGCACGAGGTGCGCAAAGAGCAGTCGGAAATCGTGGCCGTGGTCCAGCAGGGCCTGGAATCCGTTCGGGTGGTTCAGGCTTTTGGACGGCAGGAACTGGAGCAGCAACAGCTCAAGGAAGTGAGCGAAGCGACCGTGAGTGCCGCTCTGGCTGCGCGCCGGGTGAAATCGCTGCTCTCGCCTGTGGTGACCGTTACGGTCGCTTTGTGTACCGCGATCGTGTTGTGGCGCGGGGCCGCGCTGATTCTGGCCGGAGCGATGACGGTCGGTGCGCTTACTGTCTATCTGTCGTACCTGAGCAAGTTCTTCAAGCCGGTGAAAGATCTTGCCACGACGACCAACGCGATTGCGCAGGCCGCCGTGGGCGTCGATCGCATTCGCGCCATCCTCGACACCGACTCGATCATTCCGGAGACGGCCGACGCAATCGAGCCTCGCTTTATCAAGGGCGACATCGTTTTCGACCATGTAGCGTTCGGCTACTCCGTGGATGCCAGAGTGCTCGGAGATGTCAGCTTCCACATCAAGCCGGGACAATTCGTCGGCATCGTCGGCCCGACGGGCAGCGGAAAGTCCACCGTCGTGAGTCTGATACCGCGGTTCTACGATCCGACGGCGGGCAAAGTGATGATCGACGGCCGTGATGTGCGTGACTACACGCTGCACGGACTGCGCGAGCAGATCGGCTACGTCTTGCAGGACACCGTGCTCTTCCGCGGAACTATTCTGGAGAACATCGCCTTTGGCAAGCCGGGCGCAACCCGCGACGAGATTGTGGACGCAGCGCGACTCGCCAACGCCGATGAGTTCATCTCGCGGATGCCGAAAGGCTATGACACCATGGTCGGCGAGCGGGGTCTGACGCTCTCCGGAGGTCAGCGGCAGAGAATTGGGATTGCTCGCGTGATGGTGCGCAACAGTCCTATCCTACTGCTCGACGAACCGACGGCGGCGCTCGACAGTGAGTCGGAGAAGCTGGTGATCGACGCTCTCGAAAAGCTGATGAAGGGCCGCACCGTGATCACGATTGCTCACCGGTTAAGCACCATTCGCGATGCCGACCAGATCATCGTGATTGCCGGCGGTGTGGTCGCCGAGTCGGGGACGCACGACGAGTTGATGGCGCTTGGCAAGATTTATGCCGACCTGCATCGCACTCAGTTTGAAGACGCATCGGCGAAGGCCGGCGCGCCAACAGTGTAGTAACTTGAGGAAGGGAAGATCAGCCAACCCTGCTGGCTAGTTGCTAATTGCTAGTTGCTAATTGCTAGACGGAGTCCACCATGTCCCGTTATCTCGTCGTTATGCCCGATGATTCCTCTCAACCCATCCTCGATGCCATCAACCACGCGTCACAGTCGCTGCGGATCAAGATGTTCACTTTTTCCGATCCCCATCTGTTGCACGCGGTAATCGCAGCGCACCGGCGCGGAGTGAAGGTCCGCATCATGCTCAATCCCGCTCGCCGCAGCGGCGAAGTTGAGAATGAGCAATCGCGAAAGATGCTTACTGACGCAGGCGTCGAGGTCATCGACAGCAACCCCGCCTTCGATCTCACCCACGAGAAATCCATGGTGGTCGATGACGAGACCGCGTTCGTCATGTCTCTGAATTGGGAGACCAAGAACTTTACCGAGACGCGCGACTATGCGGTGGTCACTAAACACGGTCACGAAGTCGCGGAGATCATCGAAGGCTTCGAAGCCGATTGGCACCGCAAGCCTTTTACCCCGGGCGAGCATTCGCACTTGATCTGGTGCATCGGCAACGGTCGGCAACGCATTGGCCAGTTCGTCGATGAAGCAAAACATTCCCTGTGGGTGGAGAACGAGCGCTATCAGGACCCGGTGATCATCGAGCGGCTGGTGCGAGCAAACCATCGTGGCGTGAAAGTGCACGTCCTGGCACGACCACCGCACAAGTTAAAGAAGGAGAAGCTAGTCGAGGGCGTAGGTGGCCTGCGGATCCTGGACGATGTCGGCATTAAGGTTCACCGGCTCAAGGGGCTCAAGCTTCACGCCAAATTGCTCTTCGCCGATGGAGTCCGGGCCATCATCGGCTCTATTAATCTTGCGCCGGGCAGCTTCGACAGCCGCCGCGAACTCGCAATCGAAGTTCACGACGGAGAGATCGTGGACCGCCTGCATACCATCGTGCATCAGGACTGGGAAAACTCTCGCCCGATGGATCTTACCGACGAGGGCCTGCTGGCGGAACTGGAGGACAAGGACGAGCACGTCGCCGAAGACCTTGCTATCCAGACCAAGAAGAACAGTGGATAGTTGTCAGTAGTCAGTAGCCAGTTGTCAGTTGGCCGTAACCGACGGTGGTGCTTCTTTGGGTGTCATCCTGAGCGGAGTGAGGTCGCTGCGGCGACCGAACGAAGTCGAAGGACCCCTATAAAACGCCCCTATTTAGCCGCGCAGCGCATTGAAGTGAGCCTGGGGCGCGAGCCCCAGGTACAGTTGAAATTTGAGTTGTGCCGCGGCGGCGACGCCGGTTGCCACACGGACTTCTGAGGAACGGCACAGCCACGCTTTGCATCGCCAATCCCGTATAGTATCTTCATAGTCAAGCCCTCACATTTCATGCTCAAAGGTATAGGTCCTCATGTCACAAAGTCTTAGCATCGGTCAGATCGAACCTCTGAAGATCAAAATCCAATCGCGCACTGCCAAGGTGGGCGTCATCGGAATGGGCTACGTCGGCCTGCCGCTGGCGCTGCTTTTCAGCGAGCAGTCGTTCCCGGTCAGCGGTTTCGACATCGACCAGAAAAAGGTGGATGTGCTGGAGTCCGGCGGTTCCTACATCTATCGCATCGCTCCAACCGAGATCCAGGCGGCGCGTTCGCATGGCTTCACCGCTACCTCGGATTACGCCAACATCACCAGCATGGACGCGATCATCATCTGCGTCCCCACGCCGCTGAACGAACATCACGAGCCTGACCTCAGGTACATCCGAGTAACGGCAGAATCCATCGCACCGCATCTGCGTGCGGGACAGGTAGTCATCCTGGAGAGTACGACCTATCCTGGCACGACCGAAGAAATCCTCGTTCCCATCCTCGAGGGCCAAAACAAAAGTGGTCTGAGGGCTGCACGGCCCGGCATGCAGGGCGACGATCTGTTTTATGTGGTTTTCTCTCCCGAACGCGAGGATCCCGGCAATGACACGGTCGCGCGGCGCGATATTCCCAAGGTCATCGGCGGACTCGATCCCCGCGCCAGCGAGCTTGGCGCGCAGCTCTACGGCTCCATCTTTAACCGCATCGTTCCCGTCTCGACGCCGGCGGCGGCGGAGATGACCAAGCTGCTGGAGAACATCTACCGCTGCGTGAACATCGCGCTCGTCAACGAACTGAAGTTGCTCTGCCTGCGCATGGGCATCGACATTTGGGAAGTCATCGAGGCGGCCAAGACCAAGCCCTTCGGTTTCCACCCGTTCTATCCCGGTCCCGGCTTGGGCGGCCACTGCATCCCCATTGATCCCTTCTATCTTTCCTGGAAGGCAAGAGAGTTCGATTTCCAGACCCGCTTCATCGAACTGGCCGGTGAGATTAACAGTGGCATGCCGTACCATTCGGTCGAAGCCGTCGCCGGCGCGCTGAATCAGCACAAGAAGGCGCTGAATGGCGCGAAGGTCTTGGTGCTGGGGCTTGCGTACAAGAAGGACATTGACGACCTCCGCGAGTCGCCATCACTCACCATCATCGAACTGCTACAGCACCGCGGGGCCCTGGTCAGCTACAACGATCCCTATTTCCCGGCGGTGGGACGCGGCCGCAAGTACGACCTGAACATGACCTGCTCGCCGCTGGACAAGCTGGGTGATTATGACTGCGTGATGATCGTGACCGACCACAGCGATTACGACTATCAGCGCATTGTGCGCGAGGCGAAGCTGGTGGTGGACACGCGCAACGCGACCAAGGGCATCGATTCACCCAAGATCGTCCGCTGCTGAGCATAAGTAATTTGGAGTGTCATCCTGAGCGACGAGCGAAGCGAGGAGTCGAAGGACCCCTATGGCTGCAAGCACTCTCGGATTTGTTGCTGCGCCATGCGGTTACACTGTGAAGATTCTGCTGACATAGGGTCCTTCGACTTCGCGCCCGCCCGACCCGCAAAGGCAACGGGTCGGTAAGGCTGGGCGGGCGCTGCGCTCAGGATGACAGGGATGCAGCAATTGTGAAACTGCTGCAAATTGAACACCAATGTGGGAGGCGGACATGTATTACATGCTCTGCAAGCAGAACGTCAGCGACTTTGACGAGTTTAAGCGGATATTGGCCTCGCACGATCCGGCACATCAAGCGTCAGGCTTTCGCGTCCAGCGCATCTGGCGAGATATAGACGACAGGCAGGTTTTCTTTCTTTGCGAAGTTTGGGATGTTGCCGGAGCGAAGGCCTTTGTCAAGTCAGAGACGGAGCGCTTGAAACAGTCCGCGGTGTCCGAGTTTCCGGACATCTATTATCTAAGCGAAGATTCGACATGATGCTTAACTAGGTGCTCCAGTGGAACGCCAAGCACGGCGTCGTCGCACTTTGGTCGTTATCAGCAGGGAAGGGTCATACACGCAAACCAGCGATGGGGGTTCAAGGACGGTTCGACAATGGCAAGCGAAGTCAAAAGTCTCGGGTTAGTAGTATTGTTTGTCATTCTCGCATTCTGGGCAGGGATTTCGTGGGAAAAAACCCGAGAGAAGCATCTTCGCCCCACTTGGTCTGTAAGCCACAATGACTCCTATGATCCAAGGAACAACAACCTCGAAAACCTTGTCGGGAGTTCGGACCAGATTATTAAGGTGGACATAGTAGCGGGATGCGTTGCCTACAGGAAACCCGACGGCAATTTCATGAGCGATTGCATAGATGCCTGCCCGTTAGTCCCCACGGGACACAGCATAAACAACTTCGAGGCCATCCCAGGTGATGTGACAAACGTCAGGATCCTGCTCAACAACCTGAATCCGTAAAGGGCGGAAATAGCGACTTCAGATTCCCGAGATCCGACGAGTGCGCCCCGAGGTCATGGACGCGGGCGGAACTTCGGTAGTATAAGAGTTGATTGCCCTGCGGCGAAGCTCTATTGCCGCACCGCGGTGTAAACTGCCGTCATTTCCCGCTGCGGTTTTGGGGACGCACAAGAGGTACTCATGTCAACGACGACGCACGGCCCGAAGGGGCTGGAAGGAATCACGGCTGCAAATTCCAGCATTTGCTACATCGATGGCGACCAGGGTGTGCTCGCCTATCGCGGCATTGACATCCACGAACTGGCTGACCATTCGAACTTTGAAGAGGTTTGCTACTTGTTGTGGTTCGGTCACCTGCCCAATCGCGCTGAGTTGCAGGAGCTGAAGCTGAACCTGGCGCGCGAGCGCAAGCTGGACGCCTCCATCATCAGTTTGCTGCGGCAGGCTCCCAAGCACGCATTGCCCATGGATGTGCTGCGTACCACCGTCTCCGCGCTCTCGTATTACGATCCGGAAGAGAAAGTCAACGATCACGAAGCCAACGTGCGCAAGGCGATTCGGCTGACCGCGCAACTCGCCTACGTGGTGGCTGCCTATGATCGCATTCGCAAAGGCAAGCCCCTGGTTGAGCCGGACCGCTCTCTGTCGCACGCCGGCAATTTCCTTTGCATGCTGAATGGCGAGATTCCGAGCGCGACGGCGGAGCGCGCGTTGGACGTCGCGCTCATCCTGCACGCTGACCACGAGCTGAACGCCTCGACCTTTGCCGCGCGCGTGGTTGCGGCCACGTTGAGCGACATGCATTCGGCCATCACTGCGGCCATCGGCGCCCTTAAAGGCCCCTTGCACGGCGGCGCCAATGAAGCTGTGTTCCACATTCTGGAGGCGGTTGACGCTTCCGGCGCAGACCCGGTGGGCTACATCAAGGGTATGCTGGCGCAAAAGAAGAAGGTACCGGGATTCGGTCATCGCGTCTATCACACCGAAGATCCACGAGCCACGCACCTGCGCACCATGTCACGCGACCTTGGTACATCAAGCGGCAATCCCAAGTGGTTCGAGATTTCGCACAAGATCGAAGAGTTCATCGTGGCCGATCGAAAGCTGAACGCCAACGTGGATTTCTATTCGGCGTCGACCTATCACACGCTGGGCATCGACATTGACCTGTTCACGCCTGTGTTTGCCGTGTCACGTGTAGCCGGCTGGACCGCCCACGTCATCGAGCAGCTCAACGACAACCGGCTGATCCGTCCCCGTGCGGAATACCAGGGACCGCTCTATCCCAACCGCTACGTGCCGATCGAGAAGCGGTAGAAAACACTCTTCGCCATTTAGAACCAAAGTTCCGGTTAAATATAAGTGAAGACAAGCAGAGTTGTACCGAGGAAGGACAGAGGAGTACCATTCGCAGTACTTCTTGCAATTCCGATTTAGAAAGGAACTCGATATGGAGCCGTTTCTCGGTTCACTCTTGCTCGTGCCGTACAACTTCGCACCCTCAGGATGGGCGCTCTGCAATGGGCAGCTACTGCCAATCTCACAAAACACAGCTCTGTTCTCGTTACTCGGCACCACCTACGGTGGCGATGGCGTAACGAACTTTGCGCTTCCCGACTTGCGCGGACGCGTTCCGATAAGTTCTGGGCAGGGCGCAGGACTTCAAAACTATAGTCTCGGCCAAAGTGGTGGCGCGGAAAGCGCAACTCTGGGAGTCAACCAGCTACCGGCTCACACTCACTCCGTAAACGCGGTCACAAGCGAAGCCACCAGCACCGACCCAGCAAACAATTACCTGGCAGCGAGCAAAGGCGGGTCCGTGACCAGCGGGGCCATCTACTCTTCGTCACAGCCCAATACGAAGCTCAACGCGAATGCGATTGGCCAGACAGGTGGAAGCCAGCCGGTCGATATTCGCTCGCCTTACCTTACCTTTAACTGGATTATTGCGCTGAATGGCATCTTCCCATCGCGCAGTTAACGACGGGTTCGCGCCGTGCCTTCGCCACTCACCTTTTTCCCCCCATTTACCCAGCGCTGAAGAGTCTGGGTGATGGGTGATTTTCTTGTGTAGCCGTGGAGTGGAGTATCTGTGAAAACCAGCTCCGCAACCGATCCCCAACAGACGCCGCTTTTGCGTCTGTTGGGGTCGCTGGGGCGCTCGCACGAATCACCACTTGCTTGAAGCTAGCAGCCGGGAACTAACCACTACTACGCCGAATCTCCCCAAACCCGCCTGAATCCAATAAGAAGCTAGAATAGATAATCGGTCTGCTTTGCGCCGACGTTCGGCCAAGAGCGAAGAGCGACTGGCGAAAAGCGAAACTACCATGCACCGCGTGTATTTTGACAACAACGCCACCACGCCGCTTCTGCCTGAGGTGTTCGAGGCGATGCGCCCTTACTTCTTCGAGAAGTTTGGCAACGCGTCGTCCATTCATCAGCAGGGGCAGCAGGCGCGCGCGGCCGTCGAGCAGGCGCGCGAGCAGGTTTCCGATTTGCTGAACTGCCGTCCTGCGGAGATCGTCTTCACCAGCGGCGGCACCGAAGGCGACAACCTCGCACTGTTTGGGCTGATGAAGCCGGGCGACCACGTCATCACCTCGGCGGTAGAGCACCACGCCGTGCTGAACGCGTGCAAGCGGGTCGAAGAGATGGGTTGCGGCGTCACCTATTTGCCGGTGGATGGCCGCGCGCTGGTCGATCCCGACGATGTGCGGCGGGCGCTGCGTCCGGAGACGAAGCTGATCAGCATCATCCTGGCTAATAACGAAACCGGTGTGCTCCAACCGGCGTGCGAGATCGCGAAGATCGCGGCGGAAGCCGATGTTTACTTCCATACCGATGCGGTGCAGGCTGCTGGCAAAGTGCCACTCGACGTAAAGGAAATAGGCTGCGATCTGTTGACCATCACCGGCCACAAGATGCATGGCCCGATTGGCGCGGGTGCCCTCTATGTGCGCAAGGGAACGCTACTGCAGCCGTTGTTTTACGGTGGGCGCCACGAGCGCTCGCGCCGCGCCGGGACCGAGAACCTGCCGGGCATCGTTGGCCTCGGCAAGGCGGCGGAGATCGCGCGGGAAGGACTTGCCGACGGCAGCGTCGAACGAATAGCTGCGCTGCGCGACCGGCTGGAGAAGGGAATCGTCGAGAGTGTTGAGCAGATCGGCGTGAACAGCGGCGATGCGCCGCGCGCGCCCAACACGACGAACATTTACTTCGACTGCATCGAAGGCGAAGCGATGGTGATTGCGCTCGACCTGAAGGGGCTGTCGGTTTCGACGGGCGCGGCATGCTCGTCAGGAGCAATCGAGCCGTCGCATGTGCTGACCGCGATGGGTCTCTCGGCCGACCGGGCGCGCGCCAGCATCCGATTCAGCCTCGGCAAACAGAACACGGCGGAGGATGTAGAGTTTGCGCTGGCACTGGTGCCGGAAGTGGTGGCGCGGCTGAGGGAGATTAGTCCAGTGTGGAAGAAGCAGCCGGCCATCCAATAGATCTGTCATCCCGAGCGAACGCGGCGAATCGAGAGCCTGTCCCGAGCGGAGCCGAGGGAGACCCGCTGTTTCGACGAAAAGCAGATCCCTCGACTCGGACTAAAGTCCTCACTCGGGATGACAAACGAAAAGAACTGTAATGACTAACACGCGTCGCACCATCGCCGTTGCCATGTCGGGCGGTGTGGACTCCTCCACCGTCGCGGCGATGTTGTGCGAGCAGGGCCACAAGGTCGTCGGGCTGACGATGCAGCTCTGGAACCAGCGCCGCCTGGCCGGCCATCACGGCATGCCCGACGAGCCGGTGCAGGGCCGCTGCTGCTCGCTCGATGACGTGTACGATGCGCGCCGCGTCGCTGAAACCCTCGGCATCCCGTATTACGTGGTCAATCAGGAAGAGCGTTTCGAGCACGATGTGGTACGGCCGTTCGTGCAGGAGTATCTCTCCGGGCGCACGCCAATCCCGTGCAGCCTGTGCAACAACCATCTCAAGTTCGATCAGTTGCTGATCACGGCGCGGCAGATCGGCGCGGAGCTGCTGGCGACCGGCCACTACGCGCGCAATGGGTTCGACGAGCGCACCGGCCGCTGGGTGCTCAAGCGCCCCGCCGATCACGCCAAGGACCAGACCTACTTCCTCTTCGGCCTCACCCAGGAGCAGCTCGGCCGCACCCTGTTTCCGCTGGGCGAGATGCGAAAGCCCGAGGTGCGCGAGGAGGCCAAGCGCGCCGGCCTGCGCCTGTTCGAGAAGCCCGACTCACAGGAGATCTGCTTCGTTCCCGGCGGCGACTACAAGATGTTTCTCGACGCCTACCTCGAAGAGCAGGGCGAAGAGGTTCTCGACACCGCCGGCGAGCTGGTCACCACCAGCGGGGAAGTGGTGGGCATGCACAGCGGCATCCATAATTTCACCGTTGGCCAGCGCAAGGGACTGGGCGTGGCGACGGGCTCTCCGCTTTACGTGCTGGAGATTCGCGGCGACAAGCGGCAGGTCGTGGTGGGCAGCGGCGACGAGTTGTTCTCGCGCACGCTGCGCGCCAAGCGCCTGAACTGGATTGCCATTGACGAGCTGCGCCAGCCGATGCGCGTGCAGGCCAAAATTCGCCACCGTCACGAACCAGCCGATGCAGTGGTCGAGAACAGCGGCGGAGACGAGGTGATGGTGACTTTCGATGCGCCGCAGCGCGCCATCACTCCCGGGCAGGCGGTTGTGTTTTACGATGGCGACGTAGTCGTCGGCGGCGGCTGGATAACGTAGGGCGTATTATCTATACGGGTCCTTCGACTTCGGTTCGGTCGCCGCGGCGACCTCACTCCGCTCAGAGTTTGTGACTTCATTGTTTTTCACAAAATTCGATGCTGAAAACAGACAACTTACATGCCAAGAAAACGTGTAAATTCAAAAAAGTCACAAACTCTCAGGATGACAGTCCAGGAATCAACATATCCACAACCCCTGACCCCTAAATAAACATCTCATCGCTGGGCCCGCCGTTGCGGCGGCGCTTTTGGTTACTGAAGAATGTTCCTACTCCCACGCTGACGGCCTGCATGATGCCCGACACCTTGCGCACCGGCGACATCACCGAGTGCTGCACCTTCTCGGAGGTTTCCTCCACGCGGTCCATGGCTCGCGTCACCATCTCGTCTGCACGAATCACCTGCAAGCGGACGCGGTCGACCAGATCGTTCACGGTCGCTTGCACCCGCTCGGCATCGGCGCGCGCGGTGGTGGTCACGTGGGCCGCGTTGTCAAGGATGACGTCGAGCTTCGGACGAGCGGTCTCGATGAATGTCTTCACGTCCTGCTGCATGACCTTGGCGTTCTCCAGCAGGGGAAGCACTCGCGACTGCGTTTCATCTGTCACGGACTTCAGCCGCGCGCTGAGCTTATACACCACGAAGGCCAGGATGGCGAGAATAATCGTCTGCAGAAAGACCGCAGCAAACGTGGCGGCGATAAAAAAGGTCAGTTTGTCGTCCATACTGTTTTCGGCGCGTTACGGAACGTTCGGCGTCGTGCCCTCGACCTCTTCGGTGGTCGCTTCCCGATAAGCCTGGCGTCCCGCCTCGTAGGCCGAACGAATCTGTTCCTTCTGCTGGTTCAGATATTCACGGCCCTTGTCGGCCCAGGTACCGGCCTGTTCGCGCGCCTGGCGGGCACGCTCTTTTACGGTGTCCGGAAGCTCCTCAGCCACCGCACGAATGCGCTGCCGCGTCTCATCTCCTGCCGTGGGGGCATAGAGAATTCCCACCGCCGCTCCGATACCCAAACCTGCTAAAAACCACAAGAAACCGCCGCCGTCGCGATCCGACATGATTGCCTCCTTACGAAAACTCTGCGAGTCCCGATGCTAGCACTCACATTACAGAATTACAAACGCCCGGACGCGTGCTGCGCCTCAAAACTCTTCCTCAAAAGCGCGATCTGCCCCGCGTGGTAAACGTCGTGCTGCAGTACCCCGTGCGCTTCCTCATAGAAGGTCCGTTTCCCGGCAGCCGACAGCTCATCCAGCCGAGCAGGATCCAGTTTTGCCAGCGCCTCGCGTAACTTCTGATTCGACGCGCGAAACTCCTCCCGGGTTTTCCGCCAGTTGTGTTCGGTCGGTTTGGGCGGCGCCGGGAAGTTGAGGGCCGCATCAAGCCCAGCGCGCTGACCTGCGAAGCGCCTCGTAGCGACACCTTCCCAGAACGTCATGTGCAGCACGATTTCCCAGATGGTGTGAGCCTCGGCGATCGGCCGATGCGCGGCGGCTTTGGCAGAAATGCTGTCGAGTATCTGCCAGATGGGATCGCCGTGCCATGCGTTGCCCTGCATCACGCGGTCGTATTCAGCGAGAATGCGTTCGACTTCAGTCATGTTCTGTACTAACCTCCATAGCTAATATAATAGGTTAGAGAAGTGCCGATCTGCACAAGATGTCGTTCTCGTTCAACCGATCGTAAGTAACTAAGGCGAAGCGCTCGCCGGCTGGCTGTGCAACTTGGCTGCGGTTTGCGGATTCGCCAGCAGCCGTCGATAGATCAGGTCGGCGATGAACGCGTTGCCTGCCTCCGTATAGTGACCGGCGGCTCCGGGAAAATCGACCGCTCCCGGCGCGATGAAGAACTGGTCTAACTGCTGGGGAGAGAATTGGTGGAAATCGTCGGCGAGGTCGAAGTACAGAACGCCGCGGTGTCGCGCGTACTCCGCCAGGAACCTACGCCACGACGCGCCCGAATCCCCACCGGATTCCACACGTGTAGGAAGGTAAGCCAGAACCAGCACGCTGGCCTTGGCCCGGTTTGTCGCCAGGAGATCGTCGAGCATATACGACACGACCTCGGACGTCTCCTGGTTGCGTTCCTTTCGCGACTCGCTGGCTGGGGCGACAGTATCGAGCTTGAACACCCTGCGTAGCAGGCGCGTGAGACTCAGGTTGGAGAGAGCACTCGCCACGCGCGACAGACGCGGCGACCAAACCTCCATCGAGCGCGGAACGGGAACGTTGGTCGTGACCAGCCGCTCGTTTTCGACCGTGAGCATCGGCTTCCCGTAGCCGTTGAACGCCGAGTGCTGCATGCGGTAGAAGTCGGGTGAGATGAGCGCGAAAATCTGGATGTTATGGTCCAGCGGCGCTCCATCGCGTTTGTACCACAGATAGGCCTGGTCCGCGCCGTATCCGCCCTGGCCCATATTGACGGTCTCGATATTCGGG
>Ga0209040_10002849_pt1 | contig 13352 bp, 10 predicted proteins | sample BogFormECP12_OM3_FD_188240 | JGI IMG/M metagenome (GOLD analysis project Ga0209040, IMG submission 188240) | Bog forest soil microbial communities from Calvert Island, British Columbia, Canada - ECP12_OM3 (SPAdes) (version 2) | ecosystem: Environmental > Aquatic > Freshwater > Wetlands > Bog ... | reverse complement strand
ACGCTTCAACTTCGCCGACGTCTCCTTCGACCTTCTCGAAGGCGAGATCTTAGGCATCGGCGGCGTCATCGGCTCGGGCCGCACCGAACTCGCGATGGCGTTATTCGGCATCGCTCCGGCAGACAGCGGCTCGATCGTCGTCGAAGGGCGCGAGCGGCGCATCGCTTCGGTGCAAGATGCGGTCGAAGCCGGATTCGCTTGTGTTCCCGAGAACCGTTTGACTCAGGGGCTCGCGCTCAAGCGCTCGGTCGGAGACAATCTCATCGCGGCGGCGATCGAGCGCTGCGTGGGACGCTTCCGTCTCGTCGACCGCAGCCGCCGGGACGCGCTTATCGCCAAATGGGTCGAGCGGCTGAGCATCAAGGTTAGCGACCCGGAGGTCGCGGCCGAGACGCTGTCCGGCGGCAATCAGCAGCGGGTGGTCATCGGCAAGTGGCTGGCGACCGGTCCGAGAATCTTCGTTCTCGACGGCCCGACCGTCGGGGGCGACATCGCGGCGAAGAGCAGCACCCACCAGATCGTGCGCGGTCTCGCCGCTGAAGGCGCCGGCGTCATCCTGATTTCCGATGAGGTTCCGGAGCTCATCCGCAACACCAATCGAATCCTCCTGATGCGGAGCGGCCGCATTCGAGCCGAGATCGAATCGGACGCCGTAACCTCCGACAATATGATCGAAGCCGCCTGATCCTTGATTGTCGACAGAGAGCCGCCGCGCGCGGCCCAAGGTCCTCCGATGAAATCACTGCTGAATCGAAGCGAATTTTATCTGGCGATGCTGATCCTCATTCTATGCGTCGTGATCGGATCCCTCAACCCGCATTTCTTCTCGCTTCAGAACATCCTGGGCTTTCTCAAGACCTCCTCCGTCAATGGCATCCTCGCCGTCGGCGTCCTGTTCGTGCTGATCCTTGGAGGCACGCCGGACGTCTCGTTCACGGCGATTGCGCAGGTGGCCGAGTACGTCGTTGTGCTCGCGACCCTCAAATGGGGCGGTAACATCGTTATCGCTTTCCTGATCGCCTGCGCGCTGGGGGCCGCCCTCGGGGCCGTCAATGGCTTCCTCATCCACTATTTCCGCGTGACCACGATCATCGTCACCATCGCCACGTTCAATGTCTATTGTGGCCTGCTCTACGTGCTGACCGGCGGCGGCGTCATTTTTGTCGTGCCTCAATTTTTCAGGGCGTTCGGGGAATACCTCATCTTTCCGAGCAAGGATGCGTCCGGCGGCGTCTACGGCCTGTCGCTGCTGACGGTTCTGTGGCTCATGACGCTGGCGCTCGGCTGGTTTATCCTGCGCCGGACCGTTCTCGGCCGGTCGATCCTGGCGATGGGCGGCAACGAGGTGGCGGCGGAGCGCCTCGGAATCCGCACGTTCTGGGTTCGGATGTTCGTCTTCGCCTTTGTCGGCCTGCTTTCGGGCGTCGCCGCGGTCGCACATACGGCGATCGTGCTCTCCGCCATACCCAACAGCATCGTCGGCAAGGAATTGGAGGTCATCGCCGCTGTGGTTCTCGGCGGCGCGATCCTGTTCGGCGGCAAGGGCACCATCACCGGAACCTTGCTCGGGGTGCTCTTGTTCGCGATCCTGCGCAACGGCCTCGTGCTCTTGAACATCTCCTCGTATTGGTACGACGTCTCCATCGGGATTGCGATCACTGTCGGAGTGTCCTTCAGCGCCTTCCAGCAGCTGCGCTCACGCCGTTGGAAGGTGAATGTGATCGTCGCGCAGGCAGCCTGATGAAAACCTCGCTCGTCCGGTTCCGCACTTTTGCCGGTGCGCCGCTCATCGGCATTTTGATCGCCGTCTTCGCGCTGATGACGATTCTGAACCCCGGCAGGTTCCTATCGCTGCATAATCTCGACTCCATGGCGTATCAGTTGCCGATGCTGGCGTTTCTGTCGCTCGGCATGATGATTTCCATGCTGACCGGCGGGATCAATTTGGCCATCGTCAGCGCCGCCAACCTGACCGGGATCGTCCACGGCGCTGACGCTGAAGCTTCTGACCAACGGAGATTCTGCAAGCGCCACTGTCGCGATCACTCTTATCGCAATGGCCGCTGGCGCGGCCAGCGCGCTGGCTGCGGGCGCTCTCATGGGATTCCTGGTCGCCTATCTCGAAGTGCCGGCGATCCTCGCGACGCTCGGGGCCATGACGCTCATCGACGGGATCAACGTCGTCCTCACCCGCGGCTACACGCTGTCCGACTTCCCCGGCATGCTGATGGCGATTGGTAATGGCGCGATTCTGGGCGTTCCAGCGCCCTTCGTCGCGCTGGCCGTCGTCGTCCTGCTGCTCTATGTGCTGCTCGCCCGAACACGATTCGGATTCGATCTCTATATGATCGGCTCCAATCTCACGGCGGCGCGCTATTCGAATATCGATGTGCGCGCCGTCCTGATGCGGCAATACCTGCTTTCGGCCTCTTTTTCGGCGCTGACCGGCTTCGTGATGATGGGGCAATTCAACTCGGTCAAGTCGAACTACGCCCAGTCCTATCTGCTCGTTTCGGTGCTCGCCTGTTTTCTCGGCGGCGTCGACCCTTTCGGTGGCGTGGGGCGATTGTCCGGAATGGTTCTCGCGGTCGTGATCCTCCAGGGTATATCGAGCGGCGTGAACCTCATGCGCGTGGATCCGTTCTTCGTCACTGCGATGTGGGGAGCCATGATCCTTGCGCTCATCGCCATCAATCACTTCAGCGGCCGGCTGGCGCAGATCGTTGCGGCTCGCCGAGGCGGCGGAGGCCGGGGCCCATCCAACACCCCCGCCGGCGCCGATTGATCCGATCGGACCAAGTGGCGAGCGACGCCGATGATGGCGGCCCGAGCTAAATTGCCGAAAGGCGCATCGAACGGCCTTGCGCCGACGTCAAGGACTTGGCGCCGACGCTCGGGCGAATGTCGAACGACGACGCGGACGCCGGCCTGAGCGATGCGTTTCAACCGTTGCAGCAAGGCCGTGTCGCTTGGCCCTGTTGCCGGACATCCGGGCGGGTGATCTCCCTGCCGCCCGGGCCGCTTCGATGCCGCTGGCGAGGTACGGCGTCCTCGATACGCGGAACCGCACAGACGGTCGAGACAAACCCGGCCATGACGATTGCCTCGGCTGCACGGGATTTGCGCCGGCTACTCCACGGCGTCGCTAACTCGAGGCGGCGCGGCCAAATTCCTTCGCTCGCGCCGGCAGATCTTCGTTGTCGAAGAGAGCCCGGCCGACAACGGCGAGTTCGACGTCCGCGGTCCGCAAGTCGTCGAAATGGTCGAGACCGATCGCGCCATCGACGATAGCGGGAACGCCTTTCTGAAGATTGCGTATACGAGCCAGCGCGGTGGGCTCAAAGCGTCCGCCTCCGGCAGAGGCCGTCAAGAACAGCACTCCGTCGACCGAGGCAAGATGAGCGGAGGCTGACTCGAGCGGCGTGTCTGGCAGCAACGCCAAATAGGCTGAGGAGCCGGCGCCGCGGATCGTCCTGACGATCGCTTGAACGTCTGGGCAAACCTCGACGTGGAAGGCGATCCGGCGCGCGCCCAGGTCCGCAAAGCGTCCGGCCCATCGCTCCGGATTTGCCACCATCAGATGCACGTCGATCGGCAGATCGGAGGCGCGCGACAGGCGCTCGACGAGGCGTTCGCCGAACCCGAACGCCGGCGCGAATTGAGCGTCCATCACATCGATATGAAGGGACGCCACATAAGGGGCGACTGCGGCAATCTCCTGCCGCAGGTTCAACGGGTCGGCGGCGTGAAGGCTGGCGGAGACCTTCATCCGGCATGCGTCCAGGCCGACCGCCGAAGATTCGCGACTGACAAGTCCGTCTCCGGGATAGATTCGCCGTCGCAGGCGCCGTTTCGGAAGACGACGACGCGATCGGCAATCTCGAGCAGTTCTTCCTCCTCGCTGGAGACCACGAGAACCGACCGCCCCTGCCGGGCGAGATGGCGAATGATTTCGTAGATTTCCGCCTTCGCCCCGATGTCGACGCCTTTGGTCGGCTCATCGAGCAGGAGGAGATGGGGTGATTGCAGCACCGCCCGCGCAAACAGCGCCTTCTGCTGGTTACCGCCCGACAGAGAGGTGATCGGTTGGCGGACGTCGCCCCTGATCGGGATGCCGGCGAGCACCGTTTCCGCCGCGCGCCGCAGCGCCCCCCACTTCAACAGGCCCGCCGACAGGTATCGGCCGAGGACAGGCAGGACGATGTTCTCGGTTGCGCTCATCTGCGGAATGAAGCCGTCGAACTTGCGCTCCTCCGAGAGAAACGCGACGCCCTCAGCGATCGCATCGTCGGGGCTCGTGAGGTGGAATGGCCTACCGCGCAAGACCATCGCGCCTTCGGGCGCCGGCTCAACGCCGTAGACGGTGCGCAGAAACCGCGAGCGGCCCGAGCCGACAAGCCCGTATATGCCGAGGATTTCGCCGGCGAAGACCTTGAGATTGATCCCCATCAGGCCGTTGCCCGCGAGGCCGCGAACCTCGAAGACCGCCTCGCCGCCCTGTGGTGCCGGCGCGTTCCTCGAGACGTCGACGCCCTTGCCTGACTCGCGTCGACCCTCCTCGCCGGCCCCGACGATCGCCTCGACCACGTCTTCGCGCGGCAGGCTTCGGGCGTCGCCGCGCAGAACGATCTGGCCGTTCGCAAGGCCGACAATGTGGTCGGCGACGGCGTAGACTTCGTCGAGCTTGTGGTCGATGAACAAGACGCCGATTTCGCGCTCGCGGGTGAGACGGCGAATGAGCTCGAGAAGTTCGTCGATCTGGGTTTGCTCCAAGGCCGTCGTCGGCTCGTCGAGCAGGAGATATTTCGCGTCACGATGGATCGCTCGCGCCACTTCGAGCAGCTGCCTCTGGGCGACGGGCAGGCGCGCGACAAGGCCGGCGGCACCGGCCTGGATGCCGTACTCGCGGCAAAGCTCGTCCGCGGCGCTGTTCATGGCGCGCCGATCCAAAAGCGGCCCCGCGAGCTTTTCGGCGCCGAGGAAGAGATTCTCGGCCACCGTGAGTTCGCCGATGAGGCTCAGCTCCTGATAGACGCAGGCGATACCGGCGGCCCCGGCCTCGCCGGGAGAGTGGAACTCAACGGCGCGGCCGTCGACGCTGATGGCGCCCCCATCCGGGATGTCGGCCCCGGACAGGGTGCGCAACAGCGTCGATTTGCCGGCCCCATTGTGACCGATGAGCGCGACCACCTTGCCGGGCGGGATCTCGAGGCTCACGTTCGACAGCGCCCGGGTCGCCCCATACCACTTGGAGACCCCGTTCACGACAAGGCCGCGATCCGCGCTCATCTTCAGTCACTCTTCATCCTTGAGGGGGCGCAACGGTCAGCCCACTTCGCCCGGGCCGGGCTTCTGCCCATCGATGAAGATCTTCAGCGGCTGCAACACCTGCGCCGGCACGTCGGCGCCGCCGAGGTACTTCTTCAGGTTCTCGAGCGCGATGCGGGCATAGTCGGCGGGCTCCTGCGCGGCGCACGCGGCATAGGTCTTGGTTAGGGCGGTGTCGGCCGCGCAGAAGGCGTAGAGCTTGACCGTGTCGGCCTTGCCCTGCTGGCCGATCGCCTGAAGCGCGCCGACCGCATGCGGCCCCGTGTCGGCCCAGATCACATTGATGTCGGGATGCCCCTGGAGCATGTCGCCGGCGACCTGCAGGCTGACATTCGGATCGACTTTGCCGTTGATGGTCTGCACCACCTTCGCGTTCGAATTCTTTGAGATGGCGTCGGTGAATCCCTTGTCGCGCTGATTGGTCGGAATCTGGTCCGGATCCCCGACAATCCCAGCGACGATCTTGGCGCTGGCGCCCAGATCCTTGAGCACCTGCTCGCCGATCTGCGTCCCGCCCGCGACTTGATCGGCGCTGACATATTCAACAAAGGCGGCGTTCTGAGCCTTAAGGTCGTCGGCGGAGACGATGACGTTGACCGTGAACACGGGGATCCCGGCCTGGTTCAGAGCGCGGACGCTGGCCGCGCCGGGGCCCGAGTTGACGGCATTGAGGACCACCGCGCAGACGCCCTGCTGGATGAAGGCCTCGACCTGCGAGAGCTGGTTGGAATCGCTGTCGTTGGCGATCGCCACATTGACCTTGAAGCCGAGGGCCGCGCCGTTCTTCTGGAAGCTCTCCTGCATCGCGATATAGTAGGGGTTGACCGTGTTCGGCAGGGCCACCCCGATGGTCGACTTGGCCTCGCTGCAATTGGGCGGCAGCTTCGTCGCCGCCGCCGAGGCAGGGCCTCCGAGCGCCGTCAGAGAGAGCGCGAGCAGGCCCGCGCCGAGCACCGTTCCGACGCCGCCGAATAGCGAGACGCCGCCCACCACGGCCGCGGCGATGGAGTAGAAGAGCTCATTGCCGGTGCCGGTGGCGGGAAAGCCGACCATCAGCCGGGAGGTGGCGATGAGGCCGCCCATGCCGGCGCAAAAGCCGCTGACCGCGTAAACGAACAGCGTCGTCCGGGCGACGTTGACGCCAGCAAGCCGGGCGGCGGCCTTGTTGCCGCCAAGGGCGTAGATATGCACGCCCTGGCGGGTCATGCGCAGGAACAGCCCGGCCGCGACGGCCGTCAGCACAACCAGCATCACCGGAGTGGGAACGCCCAGAACGCGCCCCTGTCCGATCCAGGAGAAGCCGAAGTCGTGCACCGAGATCGACTGGGCGCCGGTGATGATGAGCGGAACGGCGAGCGCCACGCCCTGGGTGGAAAAGGTCGCGATGAACGCCGGAATGCGCAGGTAGTGGGTGAGCGCGCCGTTGATCAGGCCGAGGAGCGTGGCCGCAGTGAGCGCGAGCAGAGCGGCAAGCGGCCAAGGCAGACCGAAGTGCATGAGCAGCGCTGCGATGACCCCGGTCATCGCGATGTTGGCGCCGGTCGAGAGATCGATCCCGCCGGTCAGCAGGACGAAAGCCTGCCACAGCGCGAGGAAAGTGATGACGGCGCCGTTGACCAGCAGCACAAAGCCGTTGCTCACCGTGCGGAATGAGGGCGAGAGGCTGCTCAGAACCAGCACCACCACGATGAGAACCGCAAAGATGCCTGTCTCTTCGGGCAGGCGACGCCTGCTCGGGGAAACCGGTTTGCCGGGAGCGGGAGCTTGCGCCATGACTGCGTCTAGCCTCGACTTGGAATGAGCCGAATCGGCCGGAACCGGCCCGGCAGCCGTTGGAGCGTCGCGATCATGCCGGCCTCGCGCGCATCGCTTCGGCCGCGGCGTCCCGGTACGCCCGGCGCACTGAATCTGCGCCGGCCGCCGCTTTCGGTTGGGGCTCAGCCCCGATTTCGAGCGCAGGCGCCCAGGCGGCCGCGATCTCCGCGATCGGCGCGTTCGTCAGCGCAGCCGCGGCCTGGACGGCGGCGCCCGCGGCGGCTGTCTCGGTCGTCGGGCAGATCCAGACGGTCCGGCCGGTCAGGTCCGCCAGAACCTGTCGATAGCTCCGCGAGCGCGCGCCCCCTCCGGTGAGGATCAGGCGGCCGTTTGCCGTGACGCCGTGGCGTGCGAGGATGTCGCCGCCTTCGAGCAGGCTGCAAAGAACGCCCTCGACCGCGGCCCGGGCGAAGGCGGCGCGCGTCGCGACCGAGCGAAGGCCATGAAGGGCGCCGGCCGCCGTCGGCAGGTTCGGCGTCCGCTCCCCTTCCAGGTAGGGAACAAGCACCAGCCCGTCGGCGCCGGGAGGCGCGGTGAGCGCGAGTTCGTCGAATTCCTCATACGAGACGTTGAGCAGGCGGCGAAAAACGTCGGTCACCTTCGTGGCGTTGAACGTCGTCACCATCGGCAGGAAAGCGCCGGCGGCGTCGGCATAGCCATTGATCGAGCCGGACGGGTCGCAAACGCCGGCGCGCGATCGTCCGTAGTTCGTGCCGCTCGTGCCGAGCGAGATGACCGTGTCGCCCTCGCACACCCGTAACCCTAGCGCGGCGCTCATGTTGTCGCCGGTGCCCGCACCGACCGCCGCCCCGCCGAGTTCGCCGAGGCCCGCGGATTCGCGCACGAATCCGGCCCGCGCTTCCGACTTGACAATCTCCGGAAGCTTCGAGCGCCAGTCGAGATTGGGGACCGCGAGACCGGCGAGTTCGCAGTCCCAGCGATTTTCGAACGGGTTGAAGTAGCCTGTGCCCGAGGAGCCGCCCCGCTCGGTGACGGCGCGGCCGCTCAGTCGATAGACGATGTAGTCGAACGGCAGCATCACGCGGCGGGCGCGCGCGACAAGGCCGGGGTGATTGCGCTCCGTCCACGCGAGCTTGCTGATGGTGAGCGCCGGGCCCGGGACCGACCCGGTGCGGCGCGCCCATTCGGCCGCCGGCAGGAGTGTGAGCAGACGCTCCGCGTCCGGCGCAGACTCGGTGTCGTTCCAAAGCTTGGCCGGACGAAGCGGCTCGTCATCGCCGTCAAGCAGCACCAGCCCGTGTCCCTGCCCGCCTACCGAAATCGCCGCTACGCGGGAAAGGCCCTCGCGCAACTGGCCGAGACACGCCTCGAGCGCGCTCCACCAGTCTTGCGGCTGCTGTTCGCTCACCGGCGGCGTTGTCGGCGGATGGGGCGCCCGCGCCTCGGCCACGACGGCGCCGTCGTCCAGCCGACGCAACAATATGGTGCAGGACTGGGTCGAAGAGTCGATGCCTGCGACGAGATCGCGCGCCATGATTCAGGCGCCTTCCGGATCGGTGAGCCGTTCGAGGTTGCGTACGGATTGCAGCCCGACGGCGCCCGCGGGGTGCGTGAAGAAGAGATCCTTCCAGTCGTAGCCGCGCACGACCCGACCGATCTCGACCAAAGCGTCGATCGCGGCTGCGGTCGCGAGCGAACTGCCCGTCGCAACGACCATCCCGAGATCCGCGTCGTCGTCGAGGGTCAGCCGAACGACATGGTCCGCCATTGCCGCCAACGCGGATCCCGGCGAAGCGGTGATCACGAGCAGGCAGCCGCACAACGCTCTGCCACGACTGCAGAACTCGTTGAGCTCGTCCGAACCGCCGCTTTTCGACAGCGCGAGGACGATGTCGCCGGGGCGCAATACGCCAAGTCCGCCGTGTAGCCCGTCCGCCGGCGACAGATAAAACGCCGGCGTCCCGCCGACTGAGAGGAGGTGCGCGGCGCGGATCGCGACCGCGCCCGAGGTTCCGCTGCCGGTGACCAGCACCTTGCCGCGACACCGGGACATCAACCGAGCGGTCTGGACGAAGGCGTCGTCCAGCGAGTCGAGCGTCGAAAGGACGGCGCGGCTTTCCGCCTCGATGACGCTCCGCGCCATCGTCAGCAACTCTGCATCGCCCAAATCCGGCAAGCGCGACCTCCCAGGCTCTTCTTGTGCTCGATCTGACGCATACCCCCTTGCCAATAATTCGTCAAGTGAGTATCAATACGCTCAAATGAGCGAAATCAAGGCACAAGAAGAGGCTGAAGTGTCGAGTTGCTTAGCCACGTAGTACAAGTGGATTAATGGAGGAGATGGCGAGCGACGCCAGCGTCCGTGATCAGGACGTGGATCCAACCGCCGCGGAGGACCGCGGCGATCGCGTCAGCCTTTTGAAGGCCACCCCCGACGCCGATAATCTCCGGAATTTGTCGCAATTGCTTCGTCGTGACGCAAAGGCCGTAGTCCTGGAGCCGACTGGCCACTTCCCGACCTTGGATATCGATCAACGTCGCGCAAACGTCCGCTTGCACCCCTGAGGACAGAGCTTCGTTTCGCCATTCGGCTGGAAAGCCAGTGTAAAGCCCCGATTGCGGCGGTCGCCACGAGCCAATGCCCACCATGAGGACATCGATTGCGTCGTAGCGGGCCATTGCGCTCGCGATTGAGGGCTCTCGTCGAAGCTGCTCGATCAAGTTCGGGTCCTCGGCCCACATGGGCCCGTACACCGGGTAGGCGGCGCCGCCGCTGAGCCCCGCGATGTTGTGAACGAGCTCCACCGGACCTTGCGAAAAATCGAGCCCCGCCGGGCTGCCGGCCGCCTGAATGACGTCAACCTTAGGCAGGTGCGTCAGGGCCTTGGCGGTCGCGGCGAGCGTGCGGCCCCATGACACGCCGAGCGCTTGGCCCTCGACCAGCGTTTCGTCGAGGTATTGCGCGGCCAAATTGCCGAGTGGGATGGTCAGAGCATCTGTCGGCAGATCCTTGCCTTCCAGCACAAGAACGACCTTGAGTCCGAATGCGCGACGCACGGCGTCGCCAAGTTCGGTGTTCAGATCGCTAGGCTCCGAGATGAGGAATTGGATAATTCCTTCCTCGATCGCCGCGTCGATCAGACGGGCGACCTTAAAGCGCGATATTCCCAACTCTTCCGCGATCTGGGACTTGGTCTGCCGAGCAATGAAATACCGCCGGGCGGCCGAGGCCGATTGTACGCGATGTAACGGTCGGCGCGGCATTCAAAAAGCCTCGATCCTCTCAAGTGCGCGCCGCCCGCCTCTACGGGCAATCTTGGTCTTGCCTGCGGCGGGCGCGCCCGCGAGCCTGGCACACCGGGTTGACAGTCGGTACAATAACTCTCCTGGCGGTCTAGGACACGAACAGTCAATCGGGAAGCGATCCTGGCCGCGAAAGCGGAAGTCGTGGGCTCAGCTCAAAGGGCTTTGTCAGAGTAACCTCAGGTCGTGTGCGCGGCACTGTGAGAGCAATTTTTCGGGCCGTCTTTGGCTGTGGTAGCCTCAGGCCATAAGCGACCCGTTCCGATATTTCAACAGCTCGCCAGAAGTGATCCGTCTGGTCGTGATGATGTACGTGAAATACCCGCTGTCGTTGCGCAACGTCGAGGATCTCCTGGCCGAGCGCGGGATCGACATTAGCCATGAGACGGTCCGGTTTTGGTGGAACCGGTTTGGCCCGATGTGCTGAGATCCGAAAGTCAACGGCAAGCTTTGCTATCTCTGGCGCGCCGTCGACCATGAAGGCGAGGTTTTGGAAGCGGTCGTCACTGCGAAGCGGGACAAGGCTGCGGCGCTGAAGCTTCTCAAGCGCGCGATGAAGAGATTCAGCTCAGTTCACGCTGAGGTCCACAACCATTTCAATCAGGAGCGCCATCTCGTCACTCGCCAAGTTTACAGACAAAGGGCGAGCCGGCGCGTTGGCCGAGTGGCGCGCCCTCGCGGCCTAATGACCGCTTGGGTCTGGCCGTGCTGCGCCTTGCGTAGACGACCTGTCGTTACTCTGACAGAGCCCTTGGCTGGAGCAGAAACGAACGCGCCTATTACGGGCAGTTACGCCCGGAGAATAACATGCAATATCCATTCCTTCGATTGGCGGCCGGAGCGGCGATCGTGCTCGGCGTCGTCCTGTCCGGTTCAATCGCAGCCGACGCCCAAAGCGTCATGAAGCCATGCGGCGAACAGTGGAAAACTGCCAAGGCCGCGGGAACGACGAACGGGGAGACGTGGCCGCAGTTCCTCGCTCAATGTCGGGCCCAACAGTCTGGCCGGGGGGCCGCGCCAGCTGCGCCCACTGCACCAGCGCCTGTAGCCGCTGCGCCAACCTCCGGCCAAGCTCGCTCCTGCGCCAAACCCTGCGACCGGTGTCGGCGAATTTGCGAGTGAGGAGCAAGCCCGGTCCGCTTTGCAGCGATGAGCGCGACGCGCCGCCAGTGCGTGGGCGTCCGGCCGGCGTGGGGTGTCCCGTCTCCCGTCGGCCAGGATCACGTCGCGCTTGCGCTGGCGAGCCTCAGCGCCCCCGCCGCCGTCTTCGTGTCCTTCGTGTAGCCTCCAACGGAAATCGTCGGCTTCGGCCCACCCCAGTACGGCGGCAAATGTTGCACAGCGTGCAATGTTTGAGGGTACGCCAGGCGCGCTGTACCCGACGCGCTTTGACGAAGGCCAAGTCGTTTTTGCGCCTCGACAAAGCTCGCGTCTATCTCGTGGGCCACCAGCTCATAGAGCACCCTGTGCCAGCGAGAATGCATTTGCGCGGAAAGTTGAGCCAGATGCGAGGCCTCATCGCGCGCACGAAGACCAAATCGCGTGATCAGGTCTGTCGCAGTTGCCGCGACCTCATCTCTGTGAGGATCGAAGAATGGCAATCGCATCGAGAGGCCCTCGATTTGCCGACCTCAGCATCTGGCCGACTCAGCAGCAGACGCGGCGGGCCACGACGCCGCGATTCCGATGACTACGACGCTTCGGCAGCAATTTAAAGGCCCTGGCCCACACTCCGGCCGCAAATTGAAGACTTCTGGCACAATTTGGCCGGAGGTGTGTCAGAAACATCACAGTCTGTGGGAGGGCGGATCTCTGCGGAGAATGCGCACCGTCACACGCGAAGCATTAGCTCACTGAAAGTCGCATAGTAGGCGCTGCCGCGATAGGGCGCTAAGGCCCTCTCACGCTCTAGTTCAGGCAACGTGCCGATGCGTTGCGCCTCGACTGCCGCATCCTTGCGAATTCAAGGCGCTCAAAAGAGCCCAGAGCCACGACCAAGAGTTCACTGGAAACCTGTCCTCCTGCCTTATACGGAACAAGCGTTGGCGCGCCCGCACGCCGTTTGCTTGTCCGTGCGAATTCGACCTTGAACGGTGTCTCACATTTGATCCGATCGACAATCGCCGGTTCAATTTCTGGACCCGGGTCCGCGATCAATGACCCATATGCGAGAATGCCGACGGTGGTCATCCCAGCCTCTCAGAAAATCGACAGCGAACGGGCGGGGCATGGCTCGGTGCGACTGCGTTAGACCTTTCCATCGACGATTTGTACCCCAATGCGATCTGCCAATTCGAGCAGGCTGGTATACAAGGCAGGGTCGCGCACGATCGTGATCGAAGAACCGTCCGGCGCCAAATCCGTGCTCTGCACGCGATCACCGAACAAGACCAACGCACGAGAACGGTCGTCTTGACGCGAGACCCAGCAGAGGCCGTCGACATCCGGACACTGGGCGTGGATCGCTTCAGCCCAGACGCGTGTCTGGGGATATCGATCCTTCTCCGTGTCGATCAGTTGGCCTCGTCCGACACCAAGCTTTCGGAGTGCGGTCGAACTCAAATCGGCCAGAACCAAGTCTCGGGTTGGGATCACCTGCGAGGAGACTTGGCCGATCAGTTTTGCCTTGTCGTAGGTCTTAAGCCCGACGGCAAATGGCACGTCGTGAAACACAGTCTCCATCGCCGCGCGCTCGAATGTCACGCCGCCATAGAGCGTCGGGATGCTCGAGCCCGTCGCGTCCGTAATCGAGCTGAATCGCGCGTTCCCCTTGGCACCGGGGTTGAACTGGGGAGCTACGCGGGAAAGTGGGTGACGGAGTGAATCAAGCGGCGGATTTCATATTTGCGGCGTCTTCGATTCCGTCTTTGAATTTTACACCGTCGATGACTTTCGGCAACTGGTTCTGACCGCGCAATCGCCGCCAGGTCTTCGACGCCGCCATC
>Ga0209040_10002848_pt1 | contig 13353 bp, 14 predicted proteins | sample BogFormECP12_OM3_FD_188240 | JGI IMG/M metagenome (GOLD analysis project Ga0209040, IMG submission 188240) | Bog forest soil microbial communities from Calvert Island, British Columbia, Canada - ECP12_OM3 (SPAdes) (version 2) | ecosystem: Environmental > Aquatic > Freshwater > Wetlands > Bog ... | reverse complement strand
GTGCAGGAGAACGTTTACGCGGGAACGGCCATGGCGCGTCGCGCCACTTATATGTACGGCAGCCAGTTGGCGCCCGGCCCGCGGGGACACGTCGGTTGTGGCCTGGGCCAGGGGCCATCTCTTGGTGAGATTGCCCTGATCGTTCCGACCGTCGACATCTCGACCACCGGCGAAACCCACACCATCGACGGGGTGGAGATCGAATTTCAGATGGCACCCGGCACCGAAGCCCCAGCCGAAATGCACTTCTATTTCCCGCGATTCCGCGCACTGTGTATGGCCGAGAACGCCACCCACAACCTGCACAACCTGTTGACGCTTCGCGGCGCGCTGGTTCGCGACCCGCATGCCTGGTCCGGCTATCTGACCGAGGCGATCGACAAGTTCACCGACCGCACCGATGTGGTGTTCGCATCTCACCACTGGCCAACCTGGGGACATGAGCGCGTTGTCGAGTTCCTGTCGTTGCAACGCGACCTGTACGCCTATTTGCATGACCAGACGCTGCGGCTGCTCAACCAAGGCCACACGGGCGCCGAAATTGCCGAGATGTTCGAAATGCCACCGGTGTTGGACAAAGCGTGGCACACCCACGGGTATTACGGCTCGGTCAGTCACAACGTCAAGGCAATCTACCAGCGCTACATGGGTTGGTTCGACGGCAACCCGGCGCGGTTGTGGCCCCACCCGCCAGAAGCACTGGCTACGCGATACGTTGACGCGATGGGTGGGATTGAGCGTGTCGTCGAACTCGCTAAGCAGGCCTTCGATTCCGCAGATTTCCGTTGGGCTGCAACGCTGCTCGATCACGCGGTGTTTGCCGATAGCACGCATGCTGCCGCCCGTGCCCTGCTCGCCGATACTTTCGAGCAGTTGGCCTGCGGCGCCGAGAATGCGACCTGGCGCAACTTCTTCCTATCCGGCGCGGTCGAATTGCGCGACGGCAACTTCGGTACCGCGACCAAAACCACCTCGCTGACGTTGATGTCTCAGCTGACGCCGGAGCAGATCTTCGACGGCCTGGCTCTCACCCTCAACGGACCCCGCGCCTGGGACTTGGATCTCGCCGTCGACGTCTCCTTGACCGACGTGAACGCCAATTACCGGCTGGCACTGCATAACGGCGTGCTGGTGCACCGCAAAGTGCCCGCCGATCCCGCCACGGCGAATGTGATCGTGAAAGTGGACAACACGATTCGCCTCCTCACGGTGGTCATGGGCTCGGGAATGGAAGGAGTCGGCTCACCGGGCCTGGAGATATCCGGCGACCAGACTGTCCTGCAGCAGCTGTTGGGTGTCCTCGACCAGCCCGATCCGGCGTTCAACATCGTCACGCCGTGACGTCGATGACCACCTTGCCGACCGCCTTGCGCTCGGCCACATGCCGTAACGCGGTCGCAGCGTCGGCCAGCGGGAACCGGGCACCGATATACGGCTGAATCCGGCCGTCGGCGAACATCTGCTGCAGCTCGCGGACGTCACGCGCGGCGTCATCGGGATGATCGGCGGTGAAGGTGCGGATCTCCATGCCGCGGATGGTGATGTCTTTGAGCAGAACCAGATTGAGCGGAATCGCGGGAATCGTACCCGCGGCGTAGCCGAGGGTGATGAACATTCCGCCGCGGGCCAGTCCGCGCAGCGCCGGCTCCGCGTAGCGTCCGCCGACCGGATCGATGACGACGCGCGCGCCGCCGCCGGTGAGTTCGCGGATGGCCGATTTCAGATCATCGCGGTCATAGGCGACGGTCGCCTCGGCGCCGCGCTGCCGGCAGATGTCGAGCTTGTCCTCGGTCGACGCCGCGGCAAGCACCCGGGCCTTCATGCCGACCGCCAGGTCCAGCGCGGCCTGACCGACGCCGCCCGCCGCGCCGAGGACCACCACCCAATCCCCTTTTGCGACTTGGGCAACCGAGCGCAGCGCGTGATAGGCGGTGCGGTAGGTGACACCAAACGCCGCCGCGGGGGCGAAGTCGACGCCGTCGGGAATCGCCAACACCCCGCGCGCATCGAGCAGGGCCAGCTCGGCGAACGCGCCGGTCGGGGTGGCTCCGAATATCCGGTCGCCCGGCCGAAATCGGGTACCGTCTCCGGCGGCCACCACCTCGCCGGCCAGCTCGCTGCCCGGCGTGAACGGGACCGGAATCTTGACCTGGTACTTGCCGGCGATCAGCAGCACGTCGGGAAAGTTGACGGCCGCGGCGTGTACCCGCACCAGCAGCTGGCCCGGACCCGGCGTCGGCTCGGCGACGTCGTCGATGACGAGATCTTCTGGGGGACCGTAGGAGTGACACACGACGGCGCGCATCAGCTCGCCCGCAGCCCGCGTAAACAGAACCGCACCAGGTGATCGACGTCGTCGCGGCCGGGCCGGTCGCCCGAATCCAGATGGCGCCGCATGGTCGCCGCAGTGCAATGGAAGACGGTGTCGGCATCGCGGCGGACATCGGTGCTACCCAACGCGGCGATCGGCTCGGTCAGCAGGTCACGCATCGGCCGCATGATCTCGTCGTCGGCGGCCCGCCAGTTGGCGGTGGCCGAAATCTGGCCGGCCGCAGCGCGGCTCATGCTGATCAGGTGTGGATCGCCGACCTGCGCGAGCGTGCCCTCGATCCAGCGCCGCAGCTGGCCCGACGGCGTGGACTCCTTGGCCATCTGATGCTGCAGATAGGAGACGACGATCGCGACACCGCGCTCCATCACCGCCAGGATGACGTCGTCCTTGCCCGCGAAATACCGGTAGAACGCCTTGTTCGACGAGCCGGCCTCGACGACAATGTCGCTGACCCGAGGCGGCTCGGGAGCCACCCGCTCCATCACCCGGACGGCGGCGGCGAGGATGCGTTCGACTTCCTCGGTGGCTTCCCGCTGACGGTCGTCGAGAGCGCGCTCGACGGCCGCGGTCACCCGGCTATTGGTCAACGAGCTCACCGTATTTGGCGCGGACAGCCGCGCGACGGACGTCCAGCATCTCGCTGGGCCAATCGCCGTCTTCGGCCTGGTAGCCCTTGAGTAGCATTCGGGCCAGGTTCACCTTGTGCGCCTCGGTCGGCCCGTCGGCCAGGCCGAGTGCGATACCGCCGAGCAGGACATTGACCAGCGGCAGCTGATCGGTGAGGCCGAGCGCACCGTGCACCTGGATCGCCCGCAGCGCAATAGATTTCAGCACCTGCGACGCCAAGATCTTGCAGGTGGCGATCTCGGCTCGGGCGGCGTGCTCGTCGCCGCTGTCAAGCAGCCACGCGGCGTGCAGCACCGTCAGCCGAAACGGTGTCAACTCGGTGTAAGAGTCGGCGATGAACTCCTGGACCAACTGCTTATCGGCGAGCAAAGTACCTTGAGTGAAACGGCTTTTCGCGCGTTTGGACATCATCTCGACCGCGCGTTGCGCCATGCCGATCGAGCGCATCGCATGATGCAGCCGTCCGCCCGCCAACCGGGTCTGCAGGATCAGGAAGCCCTGCCCAGGCTCTCCGAGCAAGGCGTCCGACGGCACCCGTACCCCGTCGTAGTGCACCAGCGAATGTCCCGGTTCGTGCGGATCCGCCCCGACCAGATGGTGGTTGGCTGCCACGTTGAGGCCTTTGGTGCCCGCCGGGATCAGGAACGTCGAGGCGCCGTGGTGCACCGCCACATCGGGGTTGGTGATCGCTACGACGATGAAGAAGGATGCGACTGCTGCATTGGAGGAGAAGTACTTTCGTCCGGTGATCACCCAGTCGTCGCCGTCGCGGACCGCGCGGGTGGTGAAGACCCGCGGGTCGGCGCCGCCCTGCGGCTCGGTCATCGAGAAGCAGGAGAAGATCTCGCCGGACAGCAGGCCGTTCAGATAGCGGTCCTTTTGCTCCTGCGTGCCGAAGCGGGCGATGATCTCCGCGTTGCCGGTGTCGGGTGCCTGCGTTCCGAAGATGATTGGCGCCCAAGGGCTGCGGCCCAGGATCTCGTTGATCAGCGTCAGCTTGACCGAGCCGAAGCCCTGCCCGCCGAGTTCCGGACCGAGGTGCGGCGCCCACAGTCCTTGGTCGCGAACCTGCTGTTTGAGCGGGTCGACGATTTTCCGACGCTCATCGTTCAGCGGTAGGAACTCGCAGCCGGGGAAGAGCACCTCGAGCGGTTCGACCTCTTCGCGGACGAATTCGCGGGTCCAGTCAAGCTTCTTCTCGAACTCCGGTTCGGTGGAGAAGTCCCATGTCATATCGAATACTCCTAGGTTGTTAGCTATTTCAGGGAATGCCGCCGTCGACTCGCAGGATCGAGCCGGTGGTGAAGCTGGACGCGTCGGAGGCCAGAAACAATGCGGCACCAACGATTTCAGCTGGGTCGCCGGCCCGTTGTAACGACAGGTGGGTGAATGGGTTCTGCGTCGCCCGGTCCAGGTTCCAGGCCTTGCTGACATCGGTGAGGAACGGGCCGGCCATCAGCGTGTTGACCCGCACCGTCGGCCCGAACGCGCGCGCCAGGCCCTCGGTCATCGCGTTGAGACCGGCCTTCGATGCCGCGTAGGGAATGATGTCGGGTGCGGGCCGCAGCGACCCCGCGGTGCTGACGTTGATGATCGAGCCGCTTCCGGCCGCGACCATCCGTTCACCGACCAACGCGGACAACCGAAATGGGCCTTTGAGGTTGAGATTGACGACGGCGTCGAACAGCTTCTCGGTAACATCGGTCAGCTTGTCGTACACCGGTGACATGCCGGCGTTGTTGATCAATGTGTCGATCTTGCCGAATCGTTCGTAGGTGGCATCGACGAGCCCGTCGAGCTGATCCCATCGGCCAACGTGCACCTGATACGGCATCGCGGCGCGGCCGGTTTCGCTTTCGATCTGCTCAGCGACGGCGACGCAGTTCTCCATCTTCCGGCTGGCGATCACCACGTCCGCGCCGCATCGCGCGACCCCAAACGCCATTTCCCGGCCCAGCCCGCGGCTGCCACCGGTAATCAGGATCGTCTGGCCGGTCAGGTCGAAAAGCCGCTCCGCGTAACTCATGTCAGCGACCTGGCCAGGTCTGCTGAGGTGGCGATCAGCTGCGGGACCATCGCCCCGAAAGCGCCTTGGATCTTGGGGTCGGCTTTGCCGCTACGTACTCCGGCGGCGTAGGTCTTTTCCAGCACAATGCCGAGTTTCCAGTTGGCCAATACCAGGTAGTAGTCGATGTTTTCGCATGACAGCCCGCTGGTCTTCTCGTAGCGCTCGAGCAACTCGCTGCGGATCGGCATGCCCTTCATGTCGAGATAGAAGCCGTCCTCCCGCGGATTCTCTCCGTCGTAGCCCAGCAGGCACCAGGCCAAGTCCAGCAGCGGATCGCCGACCGTGGTCATCTCCCAGTCGACGATCGCGGCGAGCCGGGCCGGCTCGCCGTGCGCGAACATCACATTGGCGAACTGGTAGTCGCCGTGCATGATGCCCGGCGTGTAGTGGCCGGGGCGGTTGCGGCGCAGCCAGTCGGCGGCGTCGTCAAGGCCGGGAAGCTCGCGCACCTTGTAGGTGTCGAGGAACGCCAGCCAGCGGTCGACTTGCCGCTCGTGGAATCCGTCGGGGCGGCCGAAGCCGTCCAAACCTTGGGCGCGCCAGTCCACTCGGCCCAGCTTGGCGCAGCCGTCGACGAGCTCGAACGCCAAGCCTCGGCGTGCGGTCAGGTCGGTGTCGAACGGCGTCGCCCAGCCGCCGTCCATCGGACTCCACCCGTCGATGGCCCGCATGACGTAGAAGGGCATGCCGAGCAGATCGCCGGCGTCGTTGGCGGCGATCAGCTCGGCATGCGGCACGTCGGTGCGGCGCAGCGCGCGCACCAGCCGGATCTCGCGCAGCAGCCCATCGATGCGGGCCGCGTCGGCGCGGGCGCCGGGCATCCGCAGCACCATGCGCTCGGCGCCTCTGTGGATCAGATACAGCGTGTTTTGTGAGCCCCCGGAGAGCTGTTCGACGACGGGCTCTTCACCCGCGCCGGGGGCGTCGTTCGCGTCCAGCCAACGTCCCAGCACGCCCGCATCAAGCATCTGCACACCCCAATCTCCATCCGGAGAATAGCATTCTCCGCCGAGATGACAAGGGCTGTAGACGGCATGCAAGGCTGTGCGCATGCAGTTGCTTCTGGTCCGGCATGCGTTGCCGCTTCGCAGCGAACCCGGACCTACCAAAGAGGAACGCGCCGACCCCGACCTCTCCGACGAGGGGTGGGCGCAGGTTGCGCGGCTACCCGACGCGCTGGCCAGGTTTCCCATCACCCGGGTGGTGAGCAGCCCGCAGCGTCGCGCGATCCAGACCGCGGAACCGGTCGCCGTCGCGCGCGGGCTCGCCGTCGAGATCGACGACCGCTGGGCCGAATACGACCGTGATCTGCCGGTGTATATCCCGATCGAGCACATCCGTGACGAGAACCCGCAAGAGTGGGCCCGCATGGCGGCGGGACACCTGCCCAGCGCGGTTGACGAAGACGCATTCCGGGCGCGGGTGCGTGCCGCCGTCGACGACGTCGCCGCCGGCGCGGAGCACGAGGACACCATCGTGGTATTCAGCCACGGCGGGGTGATCAACGTGGTGCTGCACGAGATTCTGGGAACCAACCGGGTGCTGTCGTTCCCCATCGACTACGTGTCGGTGACCCGGCTGCTGTTCTCCCGGTCCGGTCAAGCGAGCGTGGTGACGGTCAACGGCACCGAGCATGTATGGGATCTGCTGCCGCGCAACCACCGTGCGCCCTCCCCTGACGACGATGCAGCCGGAACGGCTGAGGAGGAGTCGGGCAAAAACAGTGATAAACAGGTCGGATGACTACGACGCCGCTTGACGGCCTCGATCTACTCGCGCTGGACGGGTATCTGCGCTCGGCCGGCGTCGGTCGGGACGGGGAGCTGCGGGCGCAGCTGATCTCTGGCGGCCGCTCCAACCTGACCTTCCTGGTTGCCGATGACTCGTCGAAGTGGGTGCTGCGACGCCCGCCATTGCATGGGCTGACGCCGTCGGCCCACGACATGGCGCGCGAATACAAAGTGGTCGCGGCGCTCGCCGAAACCGCGGTCCCGGTGGCCCGCGCCGTCGGATTCTGTGACGACGACTCAGTGCTCGGCGCGCCGTTCCAAATGGTGGAATACGTTGCGGGGCAGGTGGTCCGCAGTCGCGCCGAGCTCGAGGCGTTAGGCGACCAGCGGGTCATCGAAGGCTGCGTCGACGCGCTGATCCGGGTGCTGGCGGAGCTGCACGCGGTCGACCCGGCCGCCGTCGGACTCGCCGATTTCGGCAAACCGAGTGGATATCTGGAACGCCAGGTCCGCCGGTGGGGTTCGCAGTGGGAACTCGTGCGCCTTGCTGACGACGACCGCGACGCCGACGTTCAGCGGCTGCATTCGGCATTGGCGCAGTCGATTCCGCAGCAGAGCCGCACGTCGATCGTGCACGGCGACTACCGTATCGACAACACCATCCTGGACGCCGACGATCCGAGCCAGGTGCGCGCGGTCGTGGATTGGGAGCTCTCCACGCTCGGCGACCCGATCAGCGACGCGGCGTTGATGTGCGTCTACCGCGACCCGTCGCTGGACCTGATCATCAACACGCACGCGGCCTGGACGTCACCGCAATTGCCGGTCGCAGACGAGCTCGCACACCGGTATTCGCTGATCTCCGGACAGCCGTTGGCGCACTGGAACTTTTACATGGCACTGGCCTACTTCAAGCTGGCGATCATCGCGGCGGGCATCGATTTCCGCAGGCGTATGTCGGGTGGTGTGGACGATGTTGACGCATCCGATCGGGTCGGGGAGACCGTAGGGCCGTTGATCGCCCGCGGGCTCACCCAGTTGCGGACCTGACGATCCCTAGCTGTAAGCGCTGCAGAAGTGAACGACGGTCTCCCATCGGTTTCCGCTCGCCCCGACGAACTCGAAGTGCTCCGGTTCGACGAGGTCGCGCAACTCCTGCACGCTGAGCCGGTCGGGATCGGGAAACATCTCGACGAACACCAGCCGCCCGCCGGGCTTCAACACCTGGCCAAGCGAACGTAGGCAGGCCTGCTTGTCGGGCACCTCCCCGATCACCGCGGCCAAGAAGGCGACGTCAAACGTGTTGTCCGGGAAGGGAAGCCCATCGCTTGCCTGTCCCGCCGTGAAGCCGACATTGGACAGCCCGGCCCGCTCGAGTTGGTGCCGCGCCTTGTCGAGCATCTCCGGTTGGATGTCGAACAATTCCAGCCGGCCGTCGCTGAGCCGACCGGCGATCTCCACGCTGAAGAAACCCGGTCCCGGCCCGAGTTCCAGAACGTGCTCAGCCGCCGTGAGACCGAGCTTGTCGACGATGCGCGCCGGTTTGAGCAGCGCTCGACGAATCGGGTTGTCGATCAGAAACGCCGCCTGGTACGGGAACGGTGACTCTCCTTGGTGACGCGATTTGTGTAGTAACGCGCCTACCCAAGTTGATGACATAGAGCCTCCTCACTCAATACAAGTTAGGGTACCCTAAGTCGACAACGATGGGGTTGTTACGGCCCCTTTAGACCGGCGGCGAGGTTCTTCTTCGCTGCGCGTCGCAACTGGTATATCCGTGCCGTGCCGGCCAACACGGTGATCAGCCCGCCGCACACCGCCGCCAGCAGAATCGCCACTCCCAGCGGCAGAGTCCAGTGCAGGTTGAAGAAGGCGAACTGCGCCGACGCGGTGTTCTGGGTGATGAAGATCAGCAGCACGATGAGAATCAGGAAGCCCGCCGTCAGCGACGACCACAGGCTGGCCGCGCGGGTGTATTTCACCGCCGATTCCGGCGGCGCCGCGTCGTCCTGGGCCGGCGTGGTGCTTTCAGGTGGCTGATCGGGCGATACAGACGAATCGCTACTCATGGTTGTCATTTTGCCCTTTGTCGCACCGAATGAAACGAAATCGCGCCGGAAACCTCAGCGCACTCCCGAGCCGATACGGCGCTGCAAGATAGTGTCGGTTGTTATGAGCATGCTGCGACGGCGCGTATTCCGCGCGGCGTGGCTTGCCGGCTTGTGTGTTTTTCTCTCGGCGTGCGGCAATGCGAATCCCCTCGGCGGGGCGTCGACCAATGTCAACTCGATCGTCGTCGGATCTGCAGACTTTCCGGAATCGAAGATCATCGCCGAAATCTATGCACAAGCCTTGCAGACCAATGGTTTCAACGTCGGACGCCGGATGGGGATCGGTAGCCGCGAAACGTATGTCCCTGCGCTGAAAGACCATTCGATCGATCTGGTGCCCGAGTACATCGGCAACCTGCTGCTGTACTTTGAGCGGAACGAGACGGTGACCATGCTCGACGCCGTCGAGTTGGAACTCTACAAACGGCTGCCGGGTGATCTGTCGATTCTGACCCCGTCACCGGCCGCCGACACCGACACGGTCACCGTCACCGCCGAGACGGCCACCAAGTGGAACCTGAAGACGATCGCCGACCTGGCGGCGCACTCACCCGAGGTGAAATTCGCCGCGCCCTCGGACTTTCAAACCCGGTCGTCGGGCTTGGTCGGGCTGCGCGCACGATACGGGCTCAACGTCGCTCCCGGCAACTTCGTCGCGATCAGCGACGACGGCGGCGCGGTCACCGTTCGTGCACTGGTGGACGGCACGGTCAACGCCGCCAATATCTTCAGCACGTCACCGGCCATCATGCAGAACCATCTGGTGGTGCTCGACGACCCGGAACACAACTTCTTGGCCGGCAACATTGTCCCGCTGGTGAATTCGCAAAAGAAATCCGAGCGGCTCAAGAATGTGCTGGACGCGGTATCGGCCAAAATGACCACCCACGGGCTGGCTGATCTCAACGCTTCGGTGGCAGGCAACTCCGGTATCGACCCTGACGAAGCGGCGCGGAATTGGTTGCGGGACAATCATTTCGATCACCCGATCGGAAGCTGAGGCGTGATAAGCTTCCACAACGTCTACAAGGTCTACGCCCACGACACCATCGCCGTCGACAACCTGAACCTGGACGTCCCCGAGGGCACGCTGACTGTTTTCGTCGGTCCCTCCGGCTGCGGCAAAACCACGTCGATGCGGATGATCAATCGGATGGTCGAGCCGACATCGGGCACCGTCAAGGTCGACGGCGCCGACGTGGCACGCGTCGACCCGGTGAAATTGCGCCTCGGCATCGGCTACGTGATCCAGGGCGCGGGCCTGATGCCCCACCAACGGGTGATCGACAACGTCGCGACGGTACCGGTGCTCAAAGGCCAATCGCGCCGGTCGGCCCGCAAGGCCGCCTACGACGTGTTGGAGCGGGTCGGTCTGGACGCCAAGTTGGCCAGCCGCTATCCCGCGCAGCTCTCCGGCGGCGAGCAGCAGCGCGTCGGCGTGGCCCGGGCACTTGCCGCCGATCCGCCGATTCTGCTGATGGACGAGCCCTTTTCGGCCGTGGACCCGATAGTCCGCCTCGAGCTGCAGCGCGAAATACTGCGGCTGCAAGCCGAATTGCACAAAACCATCGTCTTCGTCACGCACGACATCGATGAAGCCTTCCGGCTCGCCGACCGGCTCGCGGTGTTCGGTCGCGGTGGTTCGCTGCAGCAGTACGACGAGCCCGCGCGGCTGCTGTCCCGTCCGGCGAACGATTTCGTCGCGAGGATGATCGGCCTCGGTCGTGGCTATCGGTGGCTGCAGTTCTTGGACGCGGCCCAGCTGCCGGTGCACGACATCCACCACATCGCCGAGTCCGCTGTCGCGGATGCGCAACTCCGCGACGGCTGGGCATTGGTCGTCAGGACGGATGGCGCGCCGTTGGGGTGGATCGATGCCGGCGGCGTGCGCAAGCACCGCGGCGGCGCGACGTTGCGCGACAGCGTGACCTTGGTCGGGTCGCTCTTCCGGCCGGGCGGCAACCTGAGCCAGGCATTGGATGCCGCGTTGTCGTCGCCGGCGGCTACGGGGGTGGCCGTCGACAACGCGGGCAAGGTCATCGGCGGAGTGCGGGCCGCCGACGTCCTGGCCGCGCTGGAATCCCAACCGCAGGACTAGGCGTGCACTACCTGATCACTCACCTCCCGGCGGCGTGGACGCTGACCGTGATCCACCTACGGCTGTCGCTGGTGCCGGTGCTGGCCGGGCTGGCGATCGCGCTGCCGTGGGGGGTGCTGGCGTGGCGCAGAAACGTGCTACGACGACTGACCACGCTGACCGCCAGCGTGGTGTTCACCATCCCGTCGCTGGCGCTGTTCGTGGTGTTGCCGCTGATCATTCCGACCCGGATCCTGGACGAGGCCAACGTCATCGTCGCGCTGACGCTCTACACCACGGCGTTGTTGGTGCGATCGGTATTCGAGGCGCTGGACGCGGTGCCGTCGCACGTGCGTGACGCCGCCTCCGCACTTGGTTACCGTCCGGTCGTGCGGCTGCTCAAAGTTGAACTGCCGCTGTCGCTTCCGGTGCTTGTCGCCGAGCTGCGGGTGGTCGTGGTGACCAACATCTCAATGGTCTCGGTGGGTGCGGTGATCGGGATCGGCGGCCTGGGCAGCTGGTTCACCGAGGGCTACCAGGCGAACAAGAGCGACCAGATCGTCGCGGGGATCATCGCCATCCTGGTGCTCGCGTTCGTGGTCGACGCGCTGATCCTGTTGGCCGGATGGCTGGCGACGCCTTGGAACCGTGCGTTGCGCCCCGGCCGCCGACTGCTGACGGCTCCGGTGGTGGGGGGCTCGCGATGAACTTCCTCGAACAGGCGCTGTCGTACCTGTTCACCACGGCCAACTGGACCGGCCCGGTTGGGCTGGCGGCCCGCACGTTGGAGCATCTGCAGTACACAGCGGTGGCGGTGGCCTTTTCGGCACTGGTCGCGATCCCGGTGGGCTTGATAATCGGCCACACCGGCCGCGGCATCCTCGTGGTTGTCAGCCTGGTCAACGCGCTACGCGCGCTGCCGACGCTCGGCGTGCTGCTGTTAGCCGTGTTGCTGTGGGGGCTGGGCTTGGTGCCCCCGATTGTGGCGCTGATGCTGCTGGGCATCCCACCGCTGCTGGCCGGCACGTACGCCGGCGTCGCCGCTGTGGACCGCACCGTCGTCGATGCCGCCCGCTCGATGGGGATGGGCGAGATGCGAGTGCTGTTACGAGTCGAGGTGCCCAACGCGCTGCCGCTGATTTTGGGCGGGTTGCGCACCGCGGCGTTGCAGGTGGTCGCGACCGCGACGGTCGCTGCCTACGCCAGCCTGGGTGGGCTCGGCCGATATTTGATCGACGGCATCAAGGTGCGCCAATTCCACATCGCCCTGGTTGGTGCGCTGATGGTGGCCGCGCTGGCGTTGCTCCTTGACGCCGCGATGGCATTCGCGATCTGGGCCTCGGCGCCCGGCACCGGTCGGCTGCGCCGCACGCCGCCGAGTGACTCGAACGTGACGGAATACGCCTCGAAATCACCCGAGCCGTCGCCTAACGTAGACCCGTGAGCCCTGCCCCAACGGAAGCGACGTCGAACTCCTGGTCGACCATTTTCACCTGGCGCGCACACGACTCCAGGCGGATGGAATCGGTACGAGTGCAGTTGTCCGGCAAGCGAATCAAGGCCAACGGCCGCATCGTGGCCGCCGCCGCCGACACCAACCCGGCGTTCGCCGCGTACTACGACCTGCAGACCGACGATCGCGGCGCGACCAAGCGACTCGGGATGACGGTCACGCTGGCCGAGCGCGAACGCCAGCTCGCCGTCGCCCGCGACGAGGAAAACATGTGGATGGTCACCGACCATCAAGGCGAGTCCCGGGCGGCTTATGACGGCGCGCTCGACGTCGACGTAGTGTTCAGCCCGTTTTTCAACGCCTTGCCGATCCGCCGGTGCGGCTTGATGGAGCGGGCCGACTCGATCACGGTGCCGACCATTTACGTGCGGCTGCCGGAGATGGCGGTGACCTCCGCGATGGTCAGCTACAGCAGTCCACCGCCGGGAACTGACGAGGGGATCAAGGTGCACTCGCCGGTGTCCGAGGTAACGCTGACCGTCGACACCGATGGCTTCATCGTGGACTATCCAAGCTTGGCAAAGCGGATCTGATCACCCCGCCGGCGCGACCCGCGGCGGCCAGCTCTTGGCGCCAATTCTCGGCGCCGACGAACACCGTGACGATCTCGGGTCGCGGGAAACTGTCGTAGCGGGTGCGTGCGGCATGCCCGGCCTCGACAAGCTCAGCGACGGAGTTGTTGTGCGCCAGCGAGTCCCGTGCTTCGGTGAGCAATGCGATGGCCCGGTCCACCGTCGGCAGCAGTTGGCTCGAGTTGGCTTCGCACATGGCCCGCACCAGATCCGGCGCGCTGCCTGCCACCCGCGTGCCGTCCCGGAAGGACCCCGCGGCCAGTGCGAACGCCAGCGGCACCTCCGACGCGGTGACCGCCAGTGCTTCGGCGAGTAGATGCGGC
>Ga0209040_10002847_pt1 | contig 13357 bp, 13 predicted proteins | sample BogFormECP12_OM3_FD_188240 | JGI IMG/M metagenome (GOLD analysis project Ga0209040, IMG submission 188240) | Bog forest soil microbial communities from Calvert Island, British Columbia, Canada - ECP12_OM3 (SPAdes) (version 2) | ecosystem: Environmental > Aquatic > Freshwater > Wetlands > Bog ... | reverse complement strand
CGCGTGGGCTGGCGTAATCGATGGCCAGACGCTTCTCTTTGTCTCGCGCCTGGACGTCCGCCCCGCTGGCCAACAGCGCTTTCACCTCGCTGGTGCGCCCCATCAAAGCCGCCGTCATCAGCGGAGTACGCCCGTCTCCGCCGCTGAAAAATAAAAACAATACGGCCAAAACCATCAGTATTTGGGAACGCTCGGGTCCACTTTATCGCTCCAAGCGAGAATGCCGCCTTTCATATTGCGGACGTTTTTGAACCCGGCCTGCTTCAGAAAGTCGACGGCCTTGGCCGAGCGCCCGCCGCTCTTGCAATGCACCACAATTTCGTCCGTCAGGTTCAGCTCATTCACGCGTTTCGGCAGATCGCCCAGCGGAATCAGTTGCGAGCCGGGGATCTTGCAGATTTGATATTCATGCGGCTCGCGCACGTCGACCAGAACAAAAGGATGCTTGGCGTCCAGCTTAGACTTCACTTCGGTCACTTCGATATCGCCCGCAACGAGCGCCGGTTCGTGCGTTTGACCAGGAATGCCGCAGAACTGCTGGTAATCGATCAGTTGATGAATCGTGGGATGATCGCCGCACACCGGGCATTCGGCGTTCTTGCGCAGCTTGAGTTCCCGGAAGCGCATGGCCAGCGCGTCATACAACAGCAGCCGGCCCACCAGCGGCTCGCCAATGCCGAGAATCAGCTTGACCACTTCGGTGGCTTGAATCAGACCAATCGTTCCGGGCAAGATGCCGAGCACCCCGCCCTCGGCGCAACTGGGAACCAGCCCGGCGGGAGGCGGCTCCGAATACAGGCAGCGATAGCAGGGGCCGCCGGGATAACCGAACACCGTCGCCTGGCCCTCAAAACGAAAAATCGAACCGTAGACGTTCGGCTTGCCCAGCAGCACGCAGGCGTCGTTGACGAGATAGCGCGTCGGGAAGTTGTCCGTGCCATCCACCACAATGTCATAGGGGCGCAGGATTTCCAGCGCGTTCTCGCTGGTCAGAGCCGTCTCGTAGCGATCAATCTGCAAGTAAGGGTTGATGTCGAGCATCGTCTCGGCGGCCGAGTCGAGCTTCTTCCTGCCGACATCTTTGGTGCCGTGAATCACTTGCCGTTGGAGGTTGGTGAAATCGACCACATCGAAATCGACCAATCCGATCCGGCCGATCCCGGCGGCTGCCAGATACAATCCCAGCGGGGCGCCGAGCCCGCCCGTGCCGATCAGCGCCACCTTGGCGTTCTTGAGCTTTAGCTGGCCTTCCATGCCTACTTCCGGCATGATGAGGTGCCGTGAATAGCGCAGGATCTCGTCCTTGCTCAGAGTGGCAGGCTGCACTGGCGCCTCCACGCTCGCGCCGCCCGCGATGCTGGGCACGATCGATACGGTATCGCCTTCCTTGATCGGCGTGCCGTCTTTCTGCAGGTAGCGGATGTCCTCGTCGTTCACATAGACATTCACGAAGCTGCGCAGCTTGCCTTCGTCGTTGTATAGATGCTTGCGCAGGTCGCCAAACTGCGCGGTCAGCCCCTTCAGCGCTTCGCCGACCGTGGAGCCGGAGATCTCGACTGAGTCTTGTTTGCCGGCATACTGCCGCAGCGGCGTGGGAATCAGAATCTTAGCCATAAATTAGTTCTTCCTTGGGTGCACTGCTCGCGTCAAAATCGGGCCGGTAGCTGTTGGCATGATCGAAGCGCCCCTTCTTGACCGAGAGCACGACGTAAGAATACCAGGGACAGGAATGCTCCAGATCGCGCTTGGAAAAATACGCGTCGCAATCGGGGTGCGAGTGAAAAATGCCAATAATCCCCAGGCCGGCTTCGCGCGCCTCTCGGTCGGCGCGGGCCAAGTCCTGAGGATCCAGCACAAAAAAATCTTCCTGCGGCCCGCTGTAGGAATTGGGCAACGGCACGGCTTCACTCGCCACCTGCGCGTTTCCCAGCATCACGCCGCAGCCTTCCTTGGGATAGGTGCTTTCCACATGGGCAACCATAATGTCCCAGGCGGTTCTTTCGATCTTAATCATTCCAGAACGGTTCGCTGAGGTACTTATAGGCGCTGTCGCAGAGAACGGTCACCATTACGCCGGATTCGCCTTTCTCGTGCAAACTCCGGGCGATCTTCAACGCTGCCACTAGATTAGCGCCTGACGAGATGCCTAGCAGCATGGCTTCTTCGCGCGCCGCCCGGCGGCACATTTCGTACGCATCCTCGGTCTCGATCCAGATATTCTCGTCCGCCAGATCCGGATCGTAGATTCCCGGCACAATCGCCGTGGGCATGTGTTTCAGACCTTCGAGGCCATGAAAGCCGGACGACGGTTGGGCCGAGATGCAGCGCACTTGAGGCGCGTCCCGGCGGAAGCGCCGCGTCACGCCCATGAAGGTCCCGCTGGTGCCCATGCAGGCTACAAAATGCGTTATCCGCCCCTGCGTCTGCTCCAGCAGTTCCACCGCCGTGCCATCATAATGAGCCTGCCAATTGGCTGGGTTGTTGTATTGGTCCGGATAAAAGTATCGGCCGGGTTCGGCGCTGTAGATTTCGCGGCACAGACGAATCGCGCCGTCCGAGCCTTCACCGGGATCGGAAAATACCATCTCGGCGCCGAAGGCATGCAGAATGTGCTTTCTCTCCGGAGACGCGTTCTTGGGCAGGCACAGTTTGACGCGATATCCCTTGTATGCTCCGATCATGGCGTAAGCGATGCCGGTGTTGCCACTGGTGGCGTCGAGGATGACCTTATCTTTGGTTAGTTGGCCCGAGCGCTCGCCCTGCAGAATCATGTTCAGTCCAGCGCGATCTTTCACCGAGCCGCCGGGATTGAAAAACTCCGCCTTGCCATAGAGTTCAATCCCGGGCAATTCCGAAACCAACCGCTCCAGCCGGAAAAGCGGGGTATTCCCGATTTTCTCGAGCAGGCTAGAGGCGGAATTCGCTACCGGGGCTGCGAGCATGCGTCTGCTTTCATGATGCTATCGCCTAGAACTCACTAGACAAGGTTATGATGCGCCCAGGTTGCAAGTGGATGCTACTAGGGGATGCGCCGGGGTTCCCTCTAGAATTTACCCCATCCTGCCGATAGTCCTGCCATGGAATCGATTCGTACACAGGTTCCGGCCGAAGACAGTGCTTCCTCGGAACCGACCGCAACCGAAACGAAGAAAGAAAGCCGGAAAGTGATTCTGGCGATGCTGTTGACGCTGTGCCTCGGCCTGCTGCTGGCGAGCCTCTATCTTGGAGGGAGGATTTCTTCGACACATGCCGCCGCACGCAATTCTGCTGTCGCGCTGCAGGTGGCGCAAGCCAAACCTCGGCCCTTTTCCAGCCAATCGAAAGAGCTGACGCCTACAGCGGCAGCAAAGCTCCCAGTTGTGGAAACGGCAAGCGCGAAAAAAGACGAGAAGTCCATCGCCTCGGCAACTGCTGTCGCTGCGCCGGTCGTAGCCAAGCCCGCGGCTGCTCCCATGGTGGCGGTTCCGGCTCCCCCAGCGGTCGTCAAGCCAGCGCTCGTGGTCGCGGCGGCCGCGAAGCCAGCGCCCGTAGCGACAGTTAAGCCAGCACTTGCCGCCGTCGCGGCGCCTAATCCGAACCCCGTGGTCGCCGCCGCAGGTAAGTCGGCTCCCGAGGCTATCCCGTCGGCTAAGCCAGCGCCCGTCGTCGTCGCAGCGCCTAAGTCAGCACCCATGACCGTCGCGGCAGCTAAGCCAGAGCCCGCGGTCACTGCGGCAGCTAAGCCAGCACCCGTTACTGTTGCCACGGCTAAGCCCGCACCAGTGGTCGTCGCTCCAGCTAAGTCAGCACTCGTGACCGTTGCGGCGGCGAAGCCGACGCCTGTGGTCGTCAGCACGGCTAAGCCAGCGCCCGTAGCCGTAGCGACAGTTAAGCCAGCGCCTGCCGCCGGCGCCGCCGCCGGTAAGTCGGCTCCCGACGCCATCCCGGCGGCTAGGCCAGCACTCGTAGCCATCGCTGCGGCTAAGCCAGCCCCCGCTAGACTCGCGCCCGCGGCAACTGCGGCCGCGGAACCCGTGGTCGTGCGCGACCTGGTGCATCCGAAACCCGGTGACGCCTATTTGCAAGTAGGCGCCTATGCCGCGCCTTATGTCGCGGGCTGGGTAAACACTCTCCAGGGGCGCGGGTTCCATCCGATCGTTGCCGAGGGGCCGAATTCATCGATCCATCGGGTTTTGATCGGACCTCTAGCTCCCGCTCAAGTTTCCCAGGTGGAGGCGAAGCTCCGCCAAGCGGGGATTGAACACTTCGAGAAAGTGTATTAAGAAAAAAGGCCGGGTGATGTATCGCCCGGCCTTTCACGTAAGGAGGGATCTGTGTTACCTGGCAGCAAGGAGTGCCCTAAGATGCCGCGCCCGCTCCGGTGACCGGAGTTGGCGCAGAGCCTTGGCCTCAATTTGGCGGATACGCTCCCGCGTTACATCAAACTCCTGCCCGATTTCCTCGAGCGTGTGCTCGCGCTCACAGCCGATGCCGAAGCGGAGCCGGATCACCTTCTCCTCCTTGGGAGAGAGCGTCTTCAAAATGTTTGCCGTCTCATCGCGAACGTTGGAATCGATCACCGCGTCCACGGGTGAACCGACCCACCGATCCTCGATCAAATCGCCCAGAGCGGATTCCCCATCCCGGCCCACCGGAGTTTCGAGCGAAACCGGATCGCGCGAGATGGTCTTCAACTTCTGAACTTTTTCCACCGGAATATCCATCCGGCGGCTGATTTCTTCGTTGGTCGGAACGCGGCCCAGTTCTTTTTCGAGCTCGCGCGTCGCCCGCAGAAACTTGTTCATGCTCTCGTTCATGTGAACGGGAATACGGATGGTCCGCGATTGGTCCGCGATGGCGCGGGTGATGGCCTGCCGGATCCACCACGTGGCATAGGTCGAGAACTTATATCCCCGGCGGTACTCGAACTTGTCGGCGGCCCGCATCAAACCGATGTTGCCTTCCTGGATCAAGTCCAACAAGTGCAACCCACGATTCACGTATTTCTTGGCAACCGAAACGACCAGGCGGAGGTTCGCCTCCACCAAGTCTTTCTTAGCCCGTTCGGCCTCGATTTCCCCGTGGCGTATAACGTTGAGACTGTGCTTCAGATCCATCAACGGCGCGCCTGCTTCGGCTTCCCGCTTGCGCACTTCGCGGCGCAACTCTCGGGTCCGGCCTTGCGCCGCCATCCCATTCCGCTCTTCGAGCTTCCGCAGCTCGGCATCGAGAAGAGCGATTTCTTCCACCGCCCGCTCGATCTCGCGGCTAAACACTTTCCACCGGGTACTCTGCCACGGAATCCGCCGCATCACTTTGGAAATCTCTACCTTGCAGCGCGCCAGCTTGCCCATCCAACGCCGGCGGATCTTTTTGTTGCTGAGAGCGATTCCGCTAATCTTTTCGGCCAACTGCTGATGCCGTTTGTAGTGCGCCAGGATGTCCTGGAACATCTGACGCACTTCCGCCTGCCTCTTGGCGGCAGCCGGAGAACCTTCTTCCTCGTCGCCGAAGTCGACCAGAGTTTCCAACTCCAGTTCGCCTCGCTTGATCGCTTCCGAAATCTCGACCAGCATCATCTGCACCAACGCAGACCGGCTGATCGATTTCTGCATTCTCAACTTGCCGCGCTCCATCCGGCGAGCAAGATTCACTTCACCTTCCCGGGTTAGGAGCGGTACTGCACCCATCTCACGCAGATACACTCGTACCGGGTCATCCGTGTAAATGGACTCTTCGACCTGCTGTGCGGCAGGAAACTCTTCGCCGTCTGCTACCTCTTCAGGATGAAAGAAATTCGCTTCTTCATCAAAGGGGATGCCAATCGGCTCATGAGCGTCCGGTAAAAATTGATCTTCGAATTGATCCACTAAGACTCACCTCCCCCATACAGGAACAAAACTTCGCCTAGTCTTCGTCCCGAGAGTGTGGGGTACAATTAGTACGCAGGCCTGCTGCTGTGGCGCGCGATCAGCCTTGTCCGCCAGACTAGAGAGCAGCAACCGATTATAACACCGAACCTTTTCGAAGTTAAGTCCCTATTTAAAAGATGTTTCCATTCGGCTTTGGTTACAGGAAAGTGTACCCACCTGGTACAGGTGGCAGTACGATCGCTTAGGACCGCTTAAGAAGTACTAAGGTCTTCAGTTCGTTGAGGAAAGCTTCCACGTCTTGGAAGTCCCTGTACACTGAGGCAAACCGGACATAAGCAATCTTGTCCAAGGACTGTAGATGCTCCATCAGCATCTCCCCGATCTGAGTAGTAGAGATTTCCCGGTCGGAGTTATCCGCCAACCGTGCCTCCACGGCATCGACAACCTCCGCTAGCTTGGCGATCCCTACCGGACGCTTTTCGCAGGCCTTCATCAGACCTGCCAACACCTTTTGGCGGTCGAAGCGCTCCCGGCGCCCGTCTTTTTTGATGACCATGTAGGGGATTTCGTCGCTTCTTTCGTACGTGGTAAAGCGGCGTTCACAACCCAGGCATTGGCGGCGGCGCCGGATGGAATCGCCTTCCTTGCTCTCGCGGGAATCAATGACCTTATCTTCCTTGTGGCCGCAAAATGGACACATCATATCGGACACCTCATGCTGGGCTAACGCCGGTCCAGGGGCTGGGACCTCATAGAGGCCCGACCTCTTCTTTCAAGTGCCTCAATTTGCGCCAGTTGATGCCCTGGTGAAGCGCCAGGGGCAGCCCGATCGGCACAATCGCCACAAAGCTGAGCAGCCACACCACCAAGGCTACGCCAGCCGCCGATTCCAGCGTCAAGCCAAACAGCTCAGTCAATACTACGATAGATACCACCTGGACTCCTCCGCCCAAGCCCGGAATCTGCACGATGCTGCCGAACGCAATGAATCCCAAGAACACCAGAACATCCGCCAATCCGAGTTGCCGGGTTACCGCAAACGCTTGAAACAACGAGTACATCGACCCGGCGATAACAGCCCATTCCAGAGCGCTGTATAGCAGCAGAAGTATCAGATTTCCCCGGTCGCGAGTGACCTCCATCCCCATGCTGAAAGCGTGCAGCGCGTTGCCGACCCGCAGGCGGAACGCTTCGGGCAAAAAACCGATCGCGGCCATAATTCGCTCCTGCGCGGTTTCCGAAAAATTCCGGAACGCGATCAGGACAAGGAGACACAGAACTCCAATCCCTGTAACCAGATACCCGCCCGCTGCAAAGACCCAACGGAGGGACGGACCGAGCTGCGCCTCGCCCGAGCGGATGCGGGTCAAGGAGTAGCCGAAAATCAGCAGCACAAACAGGAGGTCGAAAATCCGCTCCAGGAGCCAAGCCGCCATCTGGGACGAGAAGCTCAGCCTTTCCCTGGCGGCGATCAGATAGGGCCGAACCAGTTCGCCCGGCCTTCCCAGCAGGAACACGGCCGTGAACCCGATTATGGTCGCCGAATTGATCGTCCAAAGACCTGGATTCCGCTTCAGAGGACGAAGCATCACCCGCCAGCGCAGCGCGCGGCCCAGGTAGCTGAGATAAATCAGCAGAACTGCGGCCGAAAACCAACCCCAGTCCACTCCTAAGAACGTCCGCTCGAAATCCTCCCAGCGAAACGGGCTGTGCCGCAAGCGATAATAGAGCAGCCCCGCAATCAACGCCAGGATCAACCCGGCCAGAATGGCGCTTTGCTGCCACCTCTTCCGGGACTTAGGGCGATCTGGGGGCTTAGGGCTGGAGGGCTCCACGTCGTAGAATTAAGACTCTCGGTTGCAAATCCCGGATGTGACCGAATTGGGGTAACAAGCGGTATCTAAGCGAACTTCTCATGATAAACCTTCGTTTCCCATAGTGGAAGCGAAGATCGCCTGCTCCAGGCAGGACTTGAAGGAGATTCGAACGTATGGGAACGGTGGCAATTCCGGTAGCAAAATGGAGTTGGGCCCCCCCACGAATGCAGGCCGTCAGCTTGGATGCGGACATCAATCTCGTAGAGCGATGCCTGAGCGGCAACGACGCCGCCTGGGAAGAGTTGGTGAAGTTGCATACCCGGCGTGTCTACGCCATCTGCTACCGCTTCACCAATAGCGAAAACGACGCGCAAGATTTGGCGCAAGATGTATTCATCCGCGTATTCAAGAATTTGAAGAGCTTTCGTTCCGGCGAAGGATCGTTTTCGGTATGGCTGACCCGTCTCACCCGAAATCTCTTGATCGATCATTACCGCCGAACCAAGCTGGACCGTATCACGGAATCTTTAGAGGATCAGATACCGGTATTAGAAGAGAAGACTGCGGCAATGTCGCGGACGGATGGAATGCTGGCCGGCCGCGAAGCCAGCGAGCTGCTGCAGGCAGGCCTGCAGAAGCTCTCCCCGGAACTGCGGGAAACTGTTATTCTGCGGGATCTGGAAGAACTGGAGTATCGCGAGATTGCCGAGATTCTCAACGTGCCGGAAGGCACAGTTAAGTCGCGTTTGAACCGGGGCCGGGCGGAACTGGCTCGGGTGCTCAAACGCTGGAACGCGTATGGCTCGAAGGTGAGCGGGTGACGGTGCGCCGGATGATGCTGCGCCGGATGATGTTGCGACCGGATGATTGCTGAAAGCCAGATGAAGGCCGGATGTTGGTGAAGAAATGACTTGCGCTGAGTTCGAAATTTTGCTCTGCGACCACCTGGACGGAATACTCCGCGGCGACGAGAAAGCTGCGTTCGAGTTGCACCGGTCCACGTGTGTGTCGTGCGCGGAATATGCGAACGAGGTAGCGGGCGCGGTAACCTTCGTCGAAAAAGCGGCTGTGGTGGAACCACCGCCCGAGTTGCTGACGCGGATCTTGCATGAGGCGCCGCAGGGCGCAAGTGGAGAGAAGGGTTCCTGGGCGCATCGGGTGTTTGGCCGTTTTTTTGAGTCGGTGCTGCAGCCGCGCTACGCCATGGGTATGGCTATGACGATTCTTTCGTTCTCCATGGTGGCGCGCTTTGCCGGCATCGAGCCGCGGCAGTTGACTCCGGCGGATCTGAACCCAGCCAAGGTTTGGTCCACCATGGACGACCGGGCGCACCGAACCTGGGACCGGGCAGTGAAGTATTACGAGAACCTGCGGCTGGTGATGGAAGTGCAGTCGCGGTTGAAGGATTTCAGCGACCAGGAACCGGCGCAATCGCAGGATAGTGCGAAACCGATACAAGTGGAACAGAAGAAATAGAGATAAGGGCGGAACCAATGAATTGCGTAACTCATCCCGAATTGCCGGCCATCGCTTATTGCCGGACGTGTGGCCGGGCGCTTTGTGAGCGCTGCCAACGAACTTCGCAAGGCATTATCTATTGCGAGCAGCACTTACCCGCGCCGGCAGCGGCCCCCGGCGGCCCGGCGCCGGGCGCTGGGCAAAGCGCCGATCCCCTCGGTCTCGACCCGCATTACTCGCCCTACACCGCGCCACTTCCCACCGCCACGCCGCGATCGCGTCCGGATGGCGCTTCTCCCGGCCTCGCTTTCATTCTTGGCCTGATCCCAGGGGTTGGCGCTATTTATAACGGCCAGTACATCAAGGGCCTGATCCATGTCGTAATCCTCGGCGTGTTGATCGGCATTCTCGACAGCGGCCAGGCAGCCGGAGGCATGGAGCCGCTGGTGGGCATGCTTATCGGGACTTTCGTTTTCTACATGGCCTTTGAGGCCTACCATACGGCGAAAAAGCGGCGGCATGGCCAGAGTGTGGATGAGTTCTCCAGTATCTTGCCGATGCATCGCCAGCGCTCGGGCTTCCCAGTCGGACCCCTCGTCCTAATCGCAGTGGGTGTGTTGTTTTTGATGAGCACCCTCGGTTGGCTTCGTTTTGGCGAATTGATCCGGTACTGGCCGGTGGCGCTGATCGCGCTCGGCGCCTATATGCTCTATGAACGGCTGGAGCGCGGCGGCCCTTCGGCTACCGGTTCGACGTCTCCAGATCGAGAGATGAGTCATGAGCAGCGGTAGCTATCTGCTGTTGCAGGCAACCCGCGGACCGATTCTCCTGATCGTATTAGGCGTGCTCCTGCTCATCGACTACTTAGGAATCTACGGATTTAGCCGTACTTGGCCGTTGTTGATCATCGTGTTCGGCGTGATGAAGTTGTTGGAGCAGGTTTCTAAGCCGCCAACGCCGCCGGCGATTGACTATCACGGCGACTACGTACCACCGCAGGGAGGGAACGCCATATGAAGCGCGGATCCGTTGTCGGTCCGATGATACTCATCGGCTTTGGCGTTCTGTTTCTCATCCGGAACGTGATCCCGGATTTCCCGGTGCTGGATCTCCTGTCCCGCTTCTGGCCGGTGCTGTTGATCTTCTGGGGCGGATTGCGGCTGCTGGAAGTTCTCTTTCTGGCGGCTACCGCGCGGCCGCTGCCACGCGCCGGCATCTCGGGCGGCGAATGGATCGTGGTGATTCTGCTTTGTATCGCCGGCGGCGGCGCCAACGCCGCACATCGCTACCGCGATTGGTTTCCTAACCAGCGGGCCTTGCGCGGCCTGGTGGTGAACATGGGTGAAAGCTTCGACTACCCGATGCCGGACAGCGAACAAAAGTGCGCGGCTAACTGCAAAGTGGTGATCGAGAATTTCCGTGGCAGCGCCAAAATCGTTGGCGCCGACACCAATATGGTCAAACTGAGCGGCCGCAAGTCGATTCGTTCCTTCCAGCAGACGGACGCCGACCGGGCAAATACGGAAACGCCAGCGGAGCTGGTGGTGCAAGGCGATCACATCATCGTCCGCACCAACCAGAGCCGCGTGAGCGATTCATTGCTGGTGTCGACGGATCTGGAGCTACAGGTACCGTACAATTCCTCCCTGGAAGGGCATGGGCGCTACGGCGACTTCGACATCCAGGACATTAAAGGCAATGTCGACCTGACCTCGGACAACGCCGGCGTCCGGCTGGAAAAGATCGGCGGGATGGTTCGCGTGGAGACGCGGCGCAGCGACATCATCCGCGCGACGGACGTCAAAGGTGCAGTGGACTTGAAAGGGCATGGACAAGATCTGGAGTTATCCGATATCGCCGGCCCGGTGACGGTAAACGGGGCCTATGTCGGCCAGATCCAGTTGAGCAAGCTGATGCAGCCGGTGCGCTATGAAGATCCGCAAGTCACCCTCAATCTGGAAAAGCTGCCGGGCCAAATTCGAATGGGCGCCGGCGAGGTTACGGGCGAGAATATGATTGGGCCGGTCCGGCTTGTGGCCCACTCGCGCGACATCCATCTGACCAATTTCACGCAATCGCTGGAACTGAACCTGGATCGCGGCGACATCCAACTATCGCCGGGCAAGACGATTCCGAAAATGGAGGTCAGGATTGCCCATAGCGGGGACATTGACCTCGGTCTGCCGGAAAAGGCCAAGTTCGACCTCAAAGCGAGCACCCAACGCGGCGAGGCCCATAACAACTACGGAGACGCGCTGACGGTCAGCGACGAGCGCCACGGAGCGACGATCGTGTCCTCCGGGTCCAGCGACGGACCACAACTTCGGCTGGACACGATGCGAGGTACACTGACCGTGCACAAGGGCGAGATCGAGGAAGCGGAGACGCCGGTGGCACCTACGGCGCCCGCGTCCCCTAAGACTCTGAGCCCGCCGGTGAAAATCGAAGATCAATAGAGCGGGCCGCACGCCATGACCGGTTTTCGGATTTGAAGCTTCGAAGAACTGCTAAAGGCGATACACTCAGATCTGGGAAGCCGACTAATGCTTAATGACTTTCAGCAGAAGAACGTTTGGGAAGGAATGCTGAATGCCGAGACTCGCTCCCTTTATTTCGGCGATCTGGCATCGCGCTACACTCGACGGAAGCAGTGGATAACCGGGGCCTCATTTTTTCTCTCCTCGGGCGCGGCAGCTACAATCATAGGTAAGGCCCCCATTTATGTTCCGATCGTGCTTTCCATAGCGTCTGCGTTGGCGACGGCATATTCCATAGCGGTCAGCTTGGACAGAAAGATAGCGACCATGGCCAAACTCCATTCCGCATGGAGCCAAATCGCTACGGACTATTCCCGCCTCTGGAATCATATGGACGACCAAGATGCCGAGGCGCAGTTGGAAAAACTGTTTGCCAGTGAGAGGAGCCCTTCCGAATTAGCCACTACCGAGGCCCCCAATAACCAGAAGCTGCTCGGCCAATGGCAGGATCGGGTTTTTAGCATGTACGGGATCGAAAAGGCCGCGTGAACGCGTGAATAAGATCGAGAAGACTTGGCCTCCGATGCCGAGGCGGGTTCCACCGCCACCCATGCCCCCGGTGCCGGTTCGCCAACCACCACCCCCGCCGCCAACTCCGCAACCACCCGCATCTAGCTGCTAGAAACCCGTAAGCAATCTTATCACGATCGCCCGCGGCTTCGGCCTGCCATGGCGAGAAGTACTGACCATCCGCAAGGGAGAGACCAGTGCGGCGGCAGACCGTGTCGTTTACTTGAAAATATCTCGAATCTTCCCGAAAATGCCTTTCTTCTTCGGTTGGCCGGACTTGTCGGCCGAGGCAGGGTCCCCGGCTGCGGCCGGATCCTCGGTGGATGCCGCGGAATCGTTGGCCGATCTTGCTTGAGACGCGCGGCTAACAACAACAGGCCGGTCCGCGGAGCCACTGGTCTGGCCTGGCGCCTCCCAGCCGGCAATATGCATCGTGCCGCCGCCGTGCAAATTGCAGGATTCGACAGGCTGCGAACCTTCCACAAAAAACTCGGTTCTGACTTGAGGGCAAGAGGCCGTGGCCAGCAACCCCGATTCCGGATCGATCTGGACGCTGGTCACGCCCGCCGGTGGCGAAAACTCGGTGACATTATGATACTGGCGATGCTCGTGGGCCCGCTTCATGAACTCGGCCCAAACCGGAAGCGCCGACCGTGCCCCTTCGAGATTCAGTTCGCGGTTGTCGTCGAAGCCGACCCAAACAATGCAGATCAGGCGCGAACTGAATCCGGCAAACCAACCGTCATGCGATGTTCCCGTCTTGCCCGCAACGGGGAAATTAATTCCCCGGCTCCAAATCCCCGCGCCCGTCCCGCTTCGGACCACTTCTTCCAGCAAACTGTCCATCAGGAACGCGATTCGCGCGTCCAGCACCTGTTTGTGCTCTGGCTTGGTGTCGTACATGGAAGCGCCATGCGTGTTGCTGATGCCGGAAATGAAGTACGGCTTTGAATAGAGACCTTTGTTTGCGTAAATCGTGTAGGCGCCCGCAATTTCCAGCGGTGTCACTTCATACGCGCCCAAGGCGACGGCTGGGGTGGCGTGAATTTCCATATTCATGCCCGCCCTCCGCGCCAAATCCACTACCGCGCCATAGCCGGTCTGCTCGGCGATTTTCACGGTCGCGACGTTCATCGAGTGCGCCAGCGCCCGCCGCATCGACACCATGCCGTAAAACTTATGC
>Ga0209040_10002845_pt1 | contig 13363 bp, 12 predicted proteins | sample BogFormECP12_OM3_FD_188240 | JGI IMG/M metagenome (GOLD analysis project Ga0209040, IMG submission 188240) | Bog forest soil microbial communities from Calvert Island, British Columbia, Canada - ECP12_OM3 (SPAdes) (version 2) | ecosystem: Environmental > Aquatic > Freshwater > Wetlands > Bog ... | reverse complement strand
AAGCCGGTGTGGCGCGGACACTCTTGTCCGCGTGGCCTTCTGAAATGTCATCGCAGGTCATAGCATCGCAGGTCATGGCAATGAGCGGCACCTGCAGCCGCTTGATCGTTGCCAGCAACTGCAGAATTTCTTCCGTCTCGCCGCTCGCCGAGAGGGCCAGAACGACATCGCCGCGCACGATCATTCCCAGATCGCCATGCAGCGCCTCCACCGGATGCAGGTAGAGCGCGGGCGACCCGGTCGAACTCAAAGTCGCCGCGATCTTGCGCGCAATGAGCCCGCTCTTTCCCATCCCGGTGACCACGATGCGGCCCCGGCAACCAAACATTAAATCCAGCGCGCGATCGAAGTCCGCGGCCATGGGGCCGGCAAGCCGATCCGCGAGCGCGCGCAACGCCTCCGCCTCGATACGCACCACGTTTTCGCCCACATGTTTCATGAAGGGGAAATGTTAGCAGAACGAGCAGAGCAGAGCGTCATCCTGGCGGGGCGTCATCGCAGCGGGGCCAGTTCAGAAGTGTTCATCGGCGCTGTGTCCCGGATGTTCGAGTGAACGCGCCTGGATGGCGCGGTCCCACGGGCCGCCCTGCCAGTTGTCTTTTTTGCGATCAGTGTTGATCCATCCGGGCAGAGTCATCAAGAGCCGTCGGCTGAGCGCGTAGAGATAGGGTTCATAAAGAACGCGAAGCTGCCACAACTTGTCGGGCGCGCCGCCTCCGTCATCAGCAGTAAAACTGAGAGTTACGCCATGCCCGGCGAGGTCGCTCCGCAACCGGGACAGGTCCTCTGCCGTGAGGCGGGCGGCGTCATGAGGACTATATGTCGCACTCACCACCTGGGTCAGATCGACAACCGCGTGACGCGCCATCGCAAAGGTGAGCTTGGCCTGCTCGGGGTGGATGCCGTCGACTCCCGTGATGATCAGCGATGTGACGTCGAGCATGACCGTTACCGCTGCCAGCCACGATTGATTGGCGTGCTGCGAGCGGAAGAAAAGCAGCACCGGATAGGAAATATGACTGGACAAAAGGTCGGCGCACCAGCGCTCCCAGTCGCGAAAAATATCGTCGAGCACAGTCTGCTCGGGACAGCAGCCCAGGCGTCCCAGAAATTCGGCCGCGCTCGGCGGCGACCCGGCGCGCGCATCGAGCAGGGAAATCTCAGTCTCACGCGCGGCAAACGCATTGTAAATCACCGGCAGATATCCGATCACGACACCCAGGAACGCGAAGCCCATTCCAGCTTCCATCACGGATAAAGCGCGAGCGGCGGCGTTGCTGGGGGTAATGTCTCCGTAGCCGAGGGTGAAGAAGGTTTCACCGCTGAGGTAGACCACTTTCCAGAACGTGATTTTTTCAGTGCCCAGGGTAAGATGTTCGCCCAGTCCGTACTGCACGCAGGCAAATCCAAAAATCAGGCCGAGCGCCCAAAAGCCCAGCAGTGGGAACAGCGACACCGGCCCAAAATACGCCAGGAAGCCTTCGCGCCGGTTGTCGGACTTAATATGGCGCGCCACTCGGATCCAGAAGCCCCAGGTGTTCCTGTAAAACCGGGACGAGATGCGAAAAAAATTCCGCTTGATGCGCCGAGGCAAAACCACGGTCTCAAAAGCATCCATCAGGATGACCAAGATCAGGACGATGCCGGCAATCGAAGCCCACCAATGCATAGCAATGAGATTTCAGATGAAGCGGGAATGGTAGCAGATTCAGAAATGAGAGAGGCGCAAGATGCCATCCTTGCAGACTTGTGCCGGACTTAACCAGTTGCTGCTCGAAAATTGCAAATCTTCCTGCCGTATCTGTGGTCACCTTCAGTCGTCACCACCTAATAATCCAAATGCTATACTCTCCCATGTCGGGCGGTGAGGTTCGTTCATGAAACTTTGCGCCTTACTCTTAGCTGCCTCCGTGCTATTAGTCGGTCCTCTGAGCGCGAAAAACCCGCCCAGTGAGTCGTCACGCGGCCCTGATGGCGGCACGCGATTCCGCGTACAAGGAATTCAAGTCCTTCCCGCTACCGAAAGGCCCTTTTCCGGCCGAGACAATATTGAGTGGACTCGCACCCTCGAAGATGGAAGCACTGTCAAAACACATCTCTACGCGATGGTTGCCCGGGACAGCCAAGGGCGAATCTACCGCGAACACCGTGCCTTTGTTCCGGTCAACACCAGTGAGGAGTCCAGGCAGCTAGATATTGTGCTTTTGGATCCCGTAGCCCACACGAGGACAACCTGCACTGTTGCGACCCGCCGTTGCGCAATCACTGGTTATCAAGCATCGACTTCGTTCGCAGCGCCGCCGGATGGTCTGCTCGCTAAAGGTACGCGCTACCTTTCCCGCGAAAACCTTGGGACGAGCGTGATCAACGATCTTAACGTCGTCGGCACTCGTGAGACGCTTTACACCAGCGCTGGCGCGATTGGAAATAGCCAGTCGATTGTCGCTACACGAGAATTCTGGTACTCCCCCGACCTTCAAATTAATTTATCCGTTACTCGCAAAGAGCCAGGTATAGGTATGCAGGTTCTCCAAATCGTGGATTTCTCTCGCTCCGAGCCGGATCCGTCGGTCTTCAAGGTGCCTGCCGGATTTGTCATTCGAGATCTCCGCTGACCAGCGAACCGTCGAGAACCGGCTCCGCTAAGCTTAGATTCACAGGTCGGAGTTGTTTGTCGACTTTTGCGACGCCCAAGCACCCTGGCTCAGTTGCGCGTTTCCCCTTTTTCCATGGATACTGAATACATTCCATCATGAATACGAATCTCTCTTTTTCTGCCCCGTCTCAACTGGAAACCGATTGCCTGGTCGTCGTCGTGCTTGATCGAAGCGAAAACGATCGAAAGGAAGACGATTCAGGCGGAAAAGACAAGCCAGTTCCTTCGGTCGAATGCTCCGATGCCGCCGTGCTGGAGGCTGCCAAGGATGTGATTTCGAGTGGCGAAGTTACGGCAAAGACCTTTGAAACGACGCTCCTGCACCGTCCTGCGGGATTGAAGGCCAAACGCCTGCTTCTGGTCGGCGGCGGCAAGGCCAAACATTTTACTGCCGCGGAATTGCGCAAACTCGCCGGCGCCGCCGTGCGATCGCTCAAAAGCAAAAGCATTCGTAGTTTTGCCTTCGGGCTGCCGGAGAGTAGTGTTCCCGCTCTTGACGGCGTCCGCGCCATCGTGGAAGGCGGGTTCGTTGGCAATTTCGATCCTGACTACTACAAAAGCGATCGCAAGGACCAGAAGATCGACGTCATCACCATCGTGGTGAACAAAAACATGCAAGGCGATATGAAGGCATTGGAAGGCGCAATGCAGGCCGGCCGCATCGTTGCCGAGTCACAGAACTTCACTCGGGACCTGGTTAATGAGCCCTCCAATCGGATGACGCCGACTATCCTCGCCGAGCGCGCAAAAAAGATGGCGGCCGAGGTCGGGCTGGTTTGCGAAGCCTACGGCGCGGACAAAATCAAAGCGCTGAAAATGGGCGCGTTCTGGGGCGTAGCACAGGGTTCCGACGAACCTCCCGCACTGATTGTCCTGCGCTATGACCCGGTGGGAGCGGTAGACAATGTTCACCTGGGCCTGGTCGGCAAGGGCGTCACGTTCGATACCGGCGGCATCTCGATAAAACCAGCTGACGGCATGGAAAAAATGAAGTACGACATGGCTGGCGCCGCGACCATGATGGGGGCCATACGTGCCATCGCGCTGCTGAAGCCGAAGGTGAAGGTCACGGCAATTATCTGCGCCACGGAGAACATGCCGTCCGGCAAAGCGCAAAAGCCGGGCGACGTGCAGATCGCGATGTCGGGCAAGTCGATCGAAATCATCAACACCGACGCTGAAGGGCGCCTCATTTTGGCCGACGGCCTTTCCTACGCTCGCCAACTCGGTTGCACACATCTAGTCGACGCTGCGACCCTCACCGGCGCAGTGGTCGTAGCTCTCGGCTATGTGAATGCAGGTATCTTCGCTAGCGACGACCAGATGTATGAGCGCTTCGCGAAAGCCAACAAAGAGGCGGGCGAAAAGATGTGGCGCCTACCGCTCGACGACGAATACAAGGAAAACCTCAAATCCAACATCGCCGACATGGTCAATGCCGGAAGCCGTTGGGGAGGCGCCATCTTCGCCGCCATGTTCCTGAAAGAGTTCGCCGAAGATACACCGTGGATCCATCTCGACATCGCCGGCACCGCCTGGATGGAAGACAGCAAACCATGGATCGCCAAAGGCCCGTCTGGAATTGCGCTGCGCAGTCTGGTGGAGTTTGTGAAGGGATGGAGCGCGTGATTAGTGCGTGATTAGTGCCATCTTGGCTGCATAGCGACGTGACAATAATTATTTAATTTCGTCTGGCGAAACTGGTCGCGATTTGCTTTTACGCTTCATATTTCGAAGTGGCTTTACCGAAACGATTTCTCCCGGACCACGAGAAAATCCCTTACGCGACGACAGATCCGGTGGACCGCTAATCGCCCCTGCGTACTTCATGAATTTTGGAATCGGATCTTCTCGCTTTGCCATCGCCTGAATCCTTTCCAGCTCAGCCTTTATCATAGACCTTAGCGTCATGGACCTACCCCAGAAAATCCGCAGTCTGCCCACTTCGGCCGGCGTTTACCTGTACAAAAACGCCGAAGGCGAAGTCATCTACGTGGGCAAGGCCAAGAACCTGCGCTCGCGGGTCTCCTCCTATTTCCACGAGGGGCGATGGGAGGACGCAAAAACAGGCACGCTGGTTCGCGAAGCGGTCGATGTCGATTACATAACCGTCGCCAATAATAAAGAGGCGCTCGCCCTTGAGAATCACCTGATCAAGCAGAAGAAACCCCGCTTCAATATTCTGCTGCGCGATGACAAGACTTATCCCTACGTGAAGCTGACCCTCGCCGAGCGCTTTCCGCGCGTCTACGTGACCCGCCGCCTGCGCAAGGACGGCAGCGCTTATTACGGTCCGTATTTCCCTGCCAATCTGGCCTATCGCATCGTTGACCTGATTCACCGGCACTTTATGGTTCCATCGTGCAAGGTGGATTTGATGCGCAACCATCCGCGTCCCTGCCTGCAGTTCTATATCAAGCGCTGCCTGGGTCCGTGCGTGGCCGGATTGACCACACCCGAGATTTATGGGGAAGCGGTGCGCGATGTAAAACTTTTTCTCGAGGGCCGCCAAACCGACCTGGTCAAATCGCTGCGCGAGCGCATGTCCGAAGCCGCCGCCGTGCAGGAATTCGAACGCGCCGCGCGCTACCGCGATCTGATTTCCACCGTCGAGCAACTGCAGGAGAAGCAGCGCATCGCGGCAGCCGAAGGCGACGATGCCGACGTTTTCGGTTATCACTACGAGAATCAGATGCTAGCCGTGAACCTGTTTCATATGCGCGGCGGAAAAGTGCTGGATCGCCGCGAATTTTTCTGGGAAGACCTGCCTGAATTTGGAATAAGCGGCGTTCCCGATCCGGACTCGGCGGGGCAGAGCCCCGCCACCACACAAGAATTCCTACCCGGCGAATTCTTCTCCGCTCTGGTCAAGCAACTCTATCTGGGGCAGCCTTATGTTCCGCGGAATATTTATGTCCCGGTCGATTTCGAAGACCGGGAAGAACTGGAAGAAGCGCTCAGCGAACAGCTCGCGGGCGAAGGCGGACGAGCGACTCGGGTCCACATCACGGTTCCGCAGCGGGGAGATAAGCGCGAACTCATCGATCTTGCCGGCACCAACGCCAAGCAATCCTATGATCAGCGCTTCCGCATCCTGAAGCCAAACGTGCGCGCCATTCAGGAGGCATTTCAAGACGCGCTCGCCCTTCCCGAGTTGCCCAAGCGAATCGAGTGTTTCGACATCTCACACATTCAGGGAGCGGAGACCGTCGCTTCCATGGTGGTCTGGGAAGACGGCAAGATGAAGAAATCCGATTACCGCAAGTTCATCATCAGGACCGTCGAAGGAGTGGACGATTTCGCCTCCATGCGCGAAGTGGTCACGCGGCGCTATAAGCGGATCTGCGAAGAAATCAAGCGCGGAGAAAAAAGCTCCATGCCCAGCCTGGTGCTGATCGATGGCGGGCTGGGACAGCTCCACGCCGCCGCCCAGGCGCTCGACGCGCTCGAAATTATTAACCAGCCGCTGGCCGCCATCGCCAAGAAAGAAGAAATCATCTACGTTTATGGACAGGAAGACGATCCCGTCGTGCTCGACCACCATTCTCCCGTGCTGCATCTGGTGCAGCAGATCCGCGACGAAGCCCATCGCTTCGCGGTCACCTTCCATCGCAAGCGGCGTCAGATCCGCGACCGCGCCACCGAGTTACGGGAAATTGCGGGCGTAGGCGAATCGACCACCCGTCGTCTGCTGGAACATTTCGGCAGCCTGCAAGCCGTGAAGCAGGCGGACGTCGCGGCGCTGTCCGCAGTGGTGACCAAGGCTCAGGCGCAAGCCATCCTTGAACATTTTCGAAAGGCAAGCGTCGGAGCGGTTTCCTAACCCAATAGGCTTCTCAGTTCTCAGCTCGCAGCTCTCAGGAAAATCACGCGACTGCACAGCACCGAATTTTTCTGAGAGCTGAGAACTGAGAGCTTTCACAGATTGCAGATTTGAAAAGCGTAGTCGGGGATGATACGCTTCGCCGTCCGTACAGGGGCCAATGCCCTTCCATTCCAAACCAATTAGGAGACAAGATGAGAAAAGCTCTCTGGTCCACTTTGTTGCTCGCAACTTTGTTAGCCGCGCTCCCCGCTTTTGCACAGAATCCAAACTACGACGTTGGACCGGTGTGGCGTGTCGTCTACTTCCACATCAAGCCCGGCCAGGGCGAAGCGTTCTGGAAGGATTTTCGCGAGCACCTCAAGCCTTCCTATGAATCCTTGAAGAAGGAAGGCATCCTCACCGATTACAAAGTCTGGACCAACGTGACCACCGATGGCCCGCAGGACTGGGATATCGCACTGGGACTGATGTTTTCGAACTGGTCGGCACTCGATCAGAGCGACGCTAAAACCGCCACCATCTTAGCCAAGCACTACGGATCGCGCGAGGCCATGCTGGAAGCAGGGAAAAAACGCAACGACATACGCGAAGTGATTGCCAGCAAGCTGGCGCGTGAAGTAATGCCGAAATAGAAGCCGGGTGCCCCACCCTTCGTTTTTGAAGGGTGGGATTCCACGGCAATCGCGGACTTAGGATTTCCTCGATTCACTTCCCCACATCGGCGTACAATTTCAACCGTAGCTCGTGTTCGCGATCGAGCGGGAGGCCCCCATGCCCGTGTACGACTACGTCTGCAACGATTGTCACAAAACCTTCGAATTGATTCTCACCCTGAAAGAACACGAAGCAAATGCAAAATGCCCCAAGTGCGGCAGCAAGAACGTGGAGCAGGAAGCGACCGCGTTCTATGCTGTGACCGGGAAGAAGAGCTAGGCCGGGAATAACCAACTAGTGCCAGGTCGCGATGGTGGCAGGCTTCGTGGGCCCCGCGGATGCCGCTGGGCGGCTGTCGTTTTGGCCGGCTTGACAATGGTGGTGCAGAGGGTTAGGGTTGCTGGTGAGGTGGCTTCCACCTCTTTCAGGTTCCCTGAAACTAAGTCAGCCCATCTGAAGTTCTCTCCTCTTAGCGACTACAACCTAATGGAGGTTTTATATGTTTGCACGCAGTGTATCTTTTCGTCTGAAATCGAACACGCATTCCGACTATACCCGTACCTTTGAAAACGAAGTTCTGCCTTTACTCCGCAAGCAGGTGGGCTTCAAGGAAGAAATCACGTTGTCAAATCCCGGCAGCCAGGATGCGGTTGCGATCAGTCTGTGGGACAGCAAAACCCATGCCGATGCTTACAACACTAATCATTATCCGGAAGTGTTGCGAACATTGGCAAAAATGATCGATGGAACGCCCAGGGTCCAGACGTTTGAAGCCGTCACCTCGACCTTCCATAACGCCCTCGTAGCGGCGTAAGGCCAGATCGTCGTAAGAAGATCATCGTAAGGAAGATCATCAGCCGTACGGGGCGGCCCATTGAAGGGCCGCCCTTTTTGATTGCTCCGCAGCGATACTCGAATGCGATTCGCGCTTAAAGGATTACAACCATGCATCTAATGCAAAATGCAGAAACTATTAATAGACTGGTAGCACAGGGGGAATTTCTTCTGAAGTCCTTCCATGCCGAGTACGAGAAAGACCCTGCAGGGTACGAGACCGAGTTCCTGCGTGGTGATTTCGCGGGCTGGCGCGATACGTTGCACACGCTGTACCATGATTGCGCTGAAGAGATCGTTGACCGCGTTCTCGCCAAGACATGCATGGCCATTCCTGCTACTTTAGTTCACTCGACCGCGCCACATTGACCAGTCGATGCTCTTCCTCTTTGCGCAAGGTTGGGACTCCACACCCGTATTCCGCGATGGATTTCTTAGCGCCCGTCGATCAGCCTCGTGGCGAGAAACGACTTCACCACAATCTGATTCGGCTGCATGCCGACCGGAATGATGGTCAGCAGAGAGTATTCCGAGGGTTCAAACTTTTTCTTCGGAGTGCGTTTCTGAATCACGGCCAGGTCTCCTGATCCGGAATCAACTACCAGCAGATAATTCTGATTCTGCGAGAGCGCGAGCGCGTCGGGATGCGTCCCGACCGGCAAATACGCGATGACTTTGCCCAGATCGACGTCGAAGACCGCAACGTTATTCGACCCGAAGTTGGAAATGTACAAGCGCGAGTTATCCAGCGTAACCACGCCGCGCGTGGGCTGCGCCCCCAGCAGGTAACTACCCAGCACTTCGCTGGGCGCAGTCTCGATGATAGAGATGCTGCCCGCATCGAAGTTGAAGGCGACCAACTCTCCGCCGTCAGGTTTCAACGCCAGGCTTACCGGAGATTTTCCGACGTCGAGGAGGGCTAGCAGTTTGTCATTGTCGTTCTTCTTCAGCTCGTCCTTCTTGTTTTCATCTTTCTTGAGTTCATCCTTTTTGCTCTCATCTTTCTTAAGCTCGATGCTGGCCACCTGGCCCGATCCTGAACAGGAAACGAACGCCTTGCTGGAATCCGGCAGGATGGCAATGTCCTCCGGATGAATACAGATGTTGAGCGCGGAACGCACGGTGAGACGCGTTGCGTCGATGATGGAGACGGAGTTGTCCGCCCGATTGCTGACGATGACGGTGGAACCATCCGGCGAAACCCGCGCCAGGCCGGGACTCGCGCCCACGTGGAGAGTGGCCGCAACGCTGCGGTGGTCGAGATCCAGGACTGAAAGATTATTAGACCCGGAATTGGCGACGTAGGCGCGGTGGCCGTCGGGAGAGACGTCGATGAAGAAGGGACGCCCATAGACCCCGATGGTGGCAACGACTTTGTTCTGCTCCGCATCGATCACGCTGACATTCGAAGAGCCAGAATTGACCACGTAGACTTCGTTGCGTTTCGGGTTGGCCGCAAGTCCGGTAGGATCAACGCCGACCTGCAAAGTTCTTACGGGCCGAAAGCTACGCAGATCAATGACCGTGACCGTGTTGCTCTTGCCATTGCTGATATAGGCGTATTCACGATAGAGCGGTCCGTAGGCGGGAAGAGTGCGCTCGTGAAAGTAATACCAGCCGGCGGCGAGGACGAGCGGAACCGCGACGGCGAGTAACAGGAATTTTCTCATTTTTCAGTGACGAGTTGGCCTCGCTACAAGAATGAGATTATCAGTAGTGACAATATCAGTTGTGGTGGAATCTTACCTCTACCAGGATCGAAGTCGCGACCGGTTTGCCATCTTTGGTTGCAGGGGAAAATCTCCACTTCTTCACAGCAGCGATCGCGGCCTCATCCAACGTGGGACTCAGCTCATGCAACACTGTGATGTCACGCGGCAAGCCGTCGGAACCTAAGACCAGCCCCAATTTAACGGTGCCTGTAGGAGGACCTTCGCGCCTGAGCCCCCTCCCCGGATACTCCGCAGAGGGTGCGTAAATCGCACGTGGAGGGGTGACACAGTCTGGCTGGTCGCTGTCCTTGCCGCGGCAAATCGGAGCGTGGTCCTTTCCATACAGCGGTATGGGAACAGAATCTTGGGCAAGGGCGGCACCCAAGAGAAGCAGCGGAAGGAGAGCGCGCGGTGTCATATATCTCTCGAGATTACGTGGTCGAAGACCTTGATGCGCCTGCAAAAACACGCTCGGTAGCTTTCGGAATTGATCGCCCCAAGACCGCCGCGATCTGCCTGACCTGCGTCATGAGCGCGTCAAACTGATCGGGGAATAGCGACTGCATGCCATCCGACAAAGCCCGATCGGGATCGTGATGGACTTCGACGATCAGGCCGTCGGCTCCGACGGCAACCGCGGCGCGGGAGAGTGGCGTCACCTTGTTGCGCTTGCCAGTGCCATGGCTCGGATCGACGATGATGGGCAGGTGGCTCAGGCGCTGGACGGCGGGCACGATGCTGAGGTCGAGGGTGTTGCGGGTGTGGTCGGCGAACGTCCGCACGCCGCGCTCGCAGAGGACGACGTTGTAGTTCCCTTCGCTCATGATGTACTCGGCGGCCATCAGGAACTCCTCCAGCGTTGCCGAGATGCCACGTTTCAGCAGGACGGGTTTGCGGGCGCGTCCGGCGCGCTTGAGCAGCGAGAAATTCTGCATGTTGCGGGCGCCGATCTGGATCATGTCAGCGTACTGGTCGACGAGGTCGAGCGATTCGTAATCGACCGCCTCAGTAACGATGAGCAGGCCGAAACGGTCGCGAATTTCGGCCATGATCTTCAGTCCCTCTTCGCCCAGGCCCTGGAAAGAATACGGAGAGGTGCGGGGCTTGTAGGCTCCTCCGCGGAAGAACTGGGCTCCGGCACGGGCGACGCGCTCGGCGATGATGAAAGCCTGGCCGCGGGTCTCGATGCCGCAGGGCCCGGCGATGATGGCCAGGTCGGAGCCTCCGATAGTGACTCTGGGAGTAGCGCTCGACTGGGGAAACTTGATGATCGTATTGTCGGGCTTGGTGTCGCGGCTGACCAGTTTGTAAGGCTTGGAGACGCGGATGACCTCCTGCACGCCGGGCATTTCTTCGAGCGACCCGGATTCGACCTCGCCTTTATTGCCGGTGATGCCGATGGCGGTGCGCTGCGCTCCGGGCATGGAGTGGGCGCGGTATCCAAGCGCTTCGATTTTCTGGCAGACGGCGCGGACCTGGTCTTCAGTGGCCTGCGCTTGCATCACAACGAGCATAGGGGTACCCCGGGACATTCAGTTTAGCGGCTGAGATGAAACTGGGCAAACGGGGTCGCACAACGCAGTCGCACAATGCAGTCGCACAACGGACAGCGATGGACAGCAGTCTCAAACTTTACTCAACAGGCCCCAAATCCGGCGAATCCACCGCAGCTTTCACTTGAAACCGAGCTGCAGGCTGGCATTCAGAGTAGCCAGCTGCCCTGGTTGAATCGGATCGTGGATCGTCTCGAGTTACGCGATAGCTTCGGATGGAGTAACAGACTTCGTCGTCCACCAACAGGCTGTCGAGCGACAACTGGGGCTGGATGCCGTGGATTCTGCCCCACGCCTTCGTAGGCAGCGCAGGTAGCGCTGGAACGTGCGCGCGAAACTCCGGCGGAGCAATGAGCCCGTCGAGCTGGGGCTGATACAAAGCAGGGCTCTTGTCAGGCTGGGACTGCGCCGCAACGGGCGTAATGTAAATCGCGATCACTAGCGCGAAAAGCACAAGGCGGGGGATGTGCATAAACCCTCCTGGCGGAAAATTGTAAGCCGTAAAGAAAGAGATGTACAGACGGGGCTGAGTGCGCCGTCTACCGTTGGCCGGTCTGAGCTGCTCTAGAATTTCGATAGGGCTGAGTTGTGTCCATGCGATAGAGATGCACAATTGCGAACGGCCGAAAGCATGTCGCCTCGCTGTGGACCATTTGTCACCTGTCTGAGTGTTACTAATCACATTATTTTTGCGGCAGATTGACTAGTCTGACAGGGTAACTCCGGAGATCGCTATGCGGCCACGTTCTTTTCTCATCGCTCTTTACGGTAGTTACAGAGACGACTGGAATCCGAACTTGAGTGGAAACCTGCGAACTTTCAATGTCTACGTAGGGCGGTTGTTCTGAAAAACCCATGAGGCACGAGGAACTTATTACTGTCGCGCAAGGCTTAGAGCTGGACTTAGCCACCAGCCGTGCTCCGGTCGCGACACGGGATCGCTGAATAACTAATGTCTCGCTCAAGGGAGGTTATCTGTGAACTCTCTCCAAGGGCCCCAACGAGCTGGGATCGTGACGCGGTTGAAGCAGAACAAGAAGTACTGGGTAATTGTTTTCTATTCAGCAGATCGGATTGAAGACGAGACCTATGCCCAGGATTTCGCATGCGTGCTGAAGGAGGCTGGCTGGAGGGTCTCAGGACCCGAGGCCAGCGCGAGGATATCGGCAGAGGGCCTTTACATAGGAGTGAAAGATCCACGTGACCCCTGCCCAAGCGCCAGTCTCCTTGTGGATACATTAACTGCAGTTGGCATCGATGCAAGGGCAGCGCCCGCGGGAGACTTTCTTTCTCCCAGCTCGCCGATCAACTGTTGCCTGCTGCTCGGCCAATAAACGTGCAAACTTCAAGTCGGTGCTCCACGTTCGTCCATGTTCACCGTATCCATGTTCTAGAATTTCGAGATGGCCGAGTTTTGCCCGTCCGAGAAAGACCCGCTGAAGTGGCCGGCGCCGAAGAAACGCCCTTGGAGGACTTCACGCCGGATCGGGATTCACACGTCCATTGCTGGCGGGGTGGAGAACGCCGCCGAGCGCGCGTTCCGCCTGGGATGCAATACGTTTCAGATCTTTTCGACGAGCCCGCGGCAATGGCAGCCGTATTCTCTCGGACGAGGGCAATGCGAGGTAATGAATCGGCTGCGGCAGCGGTACGATCTTATGCCGCTGGTCATTCATTCAAATTATCTGATCAATCTGGCGGGGACGAATGCGCCTTTCCTGAAGAAATCGATTGCGGCATTTCGAGGGGAATTGGAACGGGCGCTGGCGCTGTGCGCCGATTATCTGGTACTGCATCCGGGATCCTTTCGCGGGGCAAGCCGCGAACAGGGGTTGATGCGCGCCGCTTCCTCCATCGAAGAAGCTTGTCAGGGATTAGATCTGGCGAAGGGTGGACTGACGATTCTGATTGAAAACACCGCCGGCGCGGAATACTCGCTGGGCGGCACGTTCGAGCAGGTAGCCGAGTTGTTGGAACTTCTGCGGCGGACCGTGCCGGTAGGCGCCTGCATCGACACGTGCCATACCCACGTTGCGGGATATGACATCGTCAGCGACGAAGGCCGCCAGCTTACGCTGCAGCATCTCGAACAAACCGTGGGATTCAAGAACGTACGAGCGTGGCATTA
>Ga0209040_10002844_pt1 | contig 13367 bp, 14 predicted proteins | sample BogFormECP12_OM3_FD_188240 | JGI IMG/M metagenome (GOLD analysis project Ga0209040, IMG submission 188240) | Bog forest soil microbial communities from Calvert Island, British Columbia, Canada - ECP12_OM3 (SPAdes) (version 2) | ecosystem: Environmental > Aquatic > Freshwater > Wetlands > Bog ... | reverse complement strand
TCAAGCCCAGCCTGTGTGGCTTTATTGATCGATATGACAGTCGCCACCCTGACCAGCGCGATTTCCACCTTGCCTAAGGGACTCTCGCCCCTTAAACAGCTCGACGATTTCCTCTACCTTCCGGAAGTCTTGTACGTGCTCTTCTTTATCTGGCTGATCTGCTCCGGTCCGGGAAAGTTCAGTGTCGATTACTGGCTCGCCGGCGAGTTACTGAGGTGATCGATCGACGAAGCAGCTTGTTACTAGACAAGAGACGCTGAAGCAGATCGCGCATTTTTTGGAGATGTTCTCGGGTTCAAATCCGTGGATGCGGGTCATGGCTAACTGATTGAGCGGTTAGAAGTGAAGTCCTGGTACGAAGATGCCCGGCACGACTAATCGGGATTTTGCAGGCCGGGCCGTGATACTTTTTGTGCAAGATGCGCCAAAAGAATTCAGCGAAGTTGATGTTCTTCTGCGGGAAGATGGCGGCAGGCAAGTCCACTCTCGCAAGAGATTTGGCGGCTCGAGAAGATGCTGTTCTTCTTGTACAGGACGATTTCTTGAATGCCTTGTTTCCTGGCGAGATCAGCGACATCCCGGGATTCGTGAGGTGCTCGTCTCGATTGCAGAACGCGCTCGCGGCACACGTTTGCGCTCTTTTGTCGAAGGGTATTTCGGTGGTGCTCGATTTTCCCGGCAACACCAAGGCGCAGCGTACATGGTTTCGCGAGTTGATCGAGCGTGCGAATGTCGAGCATGAGTTGCACTTCGTAGACGCGTCCGACGCCTTGTGCAAGAGTCAGCTTCGTGAGCGAAGCAGGGCTTTAACTGCTGGCACTCCCTGGACCCGGGACACGGACTTTGAAGCCATTACCGCGTATTTTCAGCCTCCATCGGAGGATGAAAACTTCAATGTCGTCCGTCATGAGCGCGTTTAGCACATCGGAGACGTGGGGTACCAGGCTGGACTTTTCCGGTTAGGCGTGCGGGTTCAAGGGGTCGACGCAACACCACTCCCGATCGGTTGATCCCACAGCACTTCTACCGGAGAACCGGCTACAGTCCACCTTCGCGGCGGCGTTCCATGCGCTCTGGAGGTAGCTGGCTGGGGCGGTCTTCGTGGCCGGCTGCGGCGGCGTCAAAGTCTTCTTCTATGTCTGGTAGGGGATCCGCGCCGGCCACGGTGTCGGGCAAGATTCCGAGGTTGGCGGCGGCCACGCTGTCGCGGTTGGTATTCTTGACGAGGTACATGGCTTCATCGGCGAGGTGCAGCAGGCCTTCTTTGGTGCGCGAATCCGCCGGATAGGAGGCTACGCCCAGGCTGGGCGTGACACGCACCTGTAAGCCTTCCGGGGTAAGCCAGTTGGTGTTGCGGATCAACCTGTGCAGGCGGCGCGCCACGTTTAGCGCGTTTTCCTTGGAGGTTTGAGGAAGCAAAATCACAAATTCGTCGCCGCCATAACGGAAGGCAAAGTCGATCAGCCGGCAGCGGGCTTTCAGGGCGTTGCCGATTTCCGCGAGAAGGCGTGAGCCCACGAGGTGTCCGTGGGTATCGTTGACTTGTTTAAAATGATCGAGGTCGATGAACACCAGGGAAAATTCGTAATTGTAGCGCTGGGAACGGTAAATCTCGGTCTCCAGAATAAAACTCATGTGCCGCGCATTATAGAGCGAGGTGCAGTCATCGGTGATGGTCAACTCATGAATGCGCTTCACGTGGCGAGCATTTTCCAGGGCAATGGCGGCGAAGTCCGAGAGCGCTTCGAGCAATTTCAAATCGCGGGGATCGAAGCCATCGGGGCCGATACAATTGATCAGTTCGATCACGCCCAGGCAGGTATCGCGAAACTTTACCGGCACGGCGACGATGGATTGCGTGTCGGTCTTGGTCTTTTCGTCGACCTTGGAGAAAAACCGCGTGTCCTTCGAGGTGTCGGGCACCACCACGGTCTCGCCGTGCTCCGCGACCCAGCCGGCAATTCCCTGCCCGACCTTGATGCGTACGTCTTTGAGGGCCTGCGAGGCCTTGCCTACAGCCAGTTCGAAATACAGTTCCTGTTTTTCCTGGTCGAGGAGCAGCAGCGACCAGTTGTCCGGGCGCAGAAACTCGTCGATCTTCTCCATGATGGTACGGAGAACCTGATCGAGCTGCAGCGAAGAGGTTAGGGCCTTCCCAAGTTCCTGGAAGACCGCGACTTCGCCCGCTTCGCGATCGAAAGGCACCGCCAAATTGCGGCGGCGCTCGACCGCGGGAAATTGCTTGGTTTCCTCCACGAGCGGTTGGCCCTGACCTTTTTTGAATTTGGTGCAAACACGTGGTCGCACACCGGTGCGCGCCACAAGCGCCCGGAGGAGCGATTACCCGCCAGTATAGGCGCCAGACAAAAAGGCATGCAACGGTGTCGTGGTACAGGGTTGGCCTTCTCGCCATCCTCTTCTACAAGGACTGCGAAAAAAGAGCTTGACGATTTTTAGTTTGTGATGCAAACTAGACTGCGATACGGAGGTCCCATGCCTACATCTCCTCTTCCCAACCCCAAACTACGCGCGCTGTCCTACTGGTTCGTCGATGGCTTGCCCATCCTGCTGCAAGGGGCGCTGTCTCTCTTGATTGCCGCGGAGATTCTGGGTAATGGCACTTTTACGCACACGACGCTCGGGCGCGCTGTATCGCTCGCCGCGGTGATCCTTTACTGCGTCGTGGCGGTGCGGCAACGAACGATTCTGGAATGGTTGAAAGAGAGAATTACGTATCCACGGACGGGCTACGTGACGCCGCCATTCCTGAACGAAGATGCCGCCACAGCGCTGAACCTCACGACCCTTTCGTTGAACGAAGATCCTTCCCTGGCGGCAGAGAAAGCGCGCATCCGTAGGCAAAACAGTACGCGGTTGTGGCTCTCCGCAGCCGGGGTGCTGGCGGCCTGCTTTGCAGTGCTGCTGATTTCCAACCCCTGGATTTGTACTGCGGCTGGCTTGGCGATGGGATTGGCGACGTGGTTGATTTGCCGTGAGACACGGCAACCCTTGTGGATCATCATCGCGGGTTATCCCGTGTTTGGTTTTTGTATGTCCACGTTTCTAGCGGGGAGCATCGCGCAGCACGATCGCGCAGCCTACTTTGTCGGTGCGGGCGGAGTGCTCTTCATCCTCGACGGCTTGGTGACCTTAGGACGGTACCTGCGGCAGAATCCGCTGCCCGGTGCTTCCGGGCAATGACTCCCGGGCTGCAGGAACTGGCTTCCCTGGACCGCGTCATTCACGAACCGGCGCGGTTGATGATCGTGACCATTCTCTCCGCCGTTCCGGAGGCCGATTTTCTGTACCTGCAGCGAGAATGCGGTCTGACGCAGGGAAATTTGTCCAGCCACCTGGCGAAACTCGAGGAAGCAAAATACGTGGTCATCACCAAGACATTCAAAGGCAAGTATCCACTGACGATTTGTTCCATCACCACTGCTGGGCGCCGAGCGTTTGGAGAGTATGTGCGCACCATGCGCCTGGTAACCCACGGCGATGCTGGTGCCGCAAAGTCCGGCGGCTAGGCGCATAAGAACCGTTCCCAGCCGGGAGCCATACCCACCGACATTCGTGCAATCTTGCTTTTTTTGCGGCCAGGGCATCCAATAGTGTTTAGCAATTCGCGCGGTGAGTTCACACACGAGTTTGGTATTCCTACGAGGTCATTTATGCCGGAAGCGGTGATTGTTTCAGCGGTACGTACGGCGGTAGGGCGCGGCTACAAGGGGACGCTGCGCACAACGCGGCCGGATGATTTGGCGGCGCTGGTGATTAAGGAAGCGCTGTTGCGCGCGCCGGGGCTGGACGCCAAGGATGTCGACGACGTGATTCTGGGCTGCGCCATGCCGGAAGGCGAACAGGGCATGAACGTGGCGCGTATTGCGGCGCTGCGCGCGGGCTTGCCGGTGGAAACCTCGGCGATGACCATCAACCGTTTCTGCTCGTCTGGCTTGCAGGCTATCGCGTTGGCGGCGGAACGCATTCGCTCCGGGGGCGCGGAGATAATTGTGGCGGGGGGCACGGAGTCGATGTCCCTGGTGCCCATGGGTGGGAATAAGGTTTCGCCGAATCCTTGGCTCATCGACAACTATCCGGATGCGTATATTAATATGGGGCTGGGCACGGAGAATATCGCGAAAAAATTTGGTATCGGGCGCGAGCAAGCGGACCAGTTTGCGGCGGAGTCGCATCGGAAAGCGATCGCGGCCATCGCCGAAGGAAAATTTAAGGACGAGATCGTGCCGGTGGAAGTGAAAATCACCACACTCGTGAACGGCGCCGCTGCGGGGAGCAAGAACGGGAGCAAGGCGGCGAAAGCCGTTACGCAGACACTTACGTTTGACACCGACGAGTTGCCGCGCGCGGAAACTTCCGTGGAAGTGCTGGCCAAACTGAAGCCGGCGTTTCATGTGAAAGGGACAGTGACCGCGGGAAACAGTTCGCCGATGAGCGATGGAGCGGCGGCGGTGGTGGTGATGAGCGCCGAACGCGCGGCGGCGCTGGGGCTGAAGCCGCTGGCGCGCTTCGTGGCCTATGCCACCGCGGGATGCAAGCCCGAGGAGTTTGGCATTGGCCCGGTGTATGCCATTCCCAAGGCCCTGAAGCAGGCGGGATTGTCGCTGGCGGATATCGATGTGATTGAGTTGAACGAAGCGTTTGCGGCGCAGTCGCTGGCGGTAATTCAGCAGGCGGGACTCGATGCCTCGCGTGTGAATCCCAATGGCGGAGCGATTGCCCTCGGGCATCCGCTCGGTTGTACTGGAGCGAAATTGACGGCTACCATCATCCGCGATTTGCAGCGGAAAAATGGGCGCTTTGGCATGGTGACCATGTGCATCGGCGGCGGCATGGGCGCGGCGGGTATTTTTGAGCGCGTGGCATAGATGAATCGTCGCTTGTTAGCAGCGGCGCTTTTGTTTGGCGTGCCAGCGTTGGGGCAGGCGCCGACAGGCGTGAATATGGCCCCCGTGGACACGGCGAAAGAGCCGCATCATCACCTGATGGTCGACAATACCTATGTGCGCGCTTTCCGGTTCAGTTTGCCCGCAGGCGAAAGTACGCTGCTGCATGCGCACGATGAACCCTACCTGGCGGTCAGTCTGGGCGCGGCGGAATTTGCAAATGATGTAGCCGGCAAGCCGGAAGCGCGCGGCAAGACTGCCGATGGGCAGGTGAATTATTCGCGCGGCGGATTCGCGCATTTGGTTAAGGCGGATGCGGGCGTGCCGTTTAATAATGTCACGATCGAATTGCTGCATCCGCAGGGCGAGCCGCGCAATTTGTGCGACAAAATCGTGCCCGGCGATCTCGGCGCCTGCAATTTGAGCAGCGACGAGCCGAACGCCCCCATCGGCACGCGTCCCGTGTTGGAGACTGACGAGCTTCGCGTGGATTCCCTGGTTGTGCGCCGCGCCGGCGACGTTGTTGACAAACCGCATACTTTGCCGGGACTGCTCATCGCAGTCTCCGGGGCGCCCGTCAAGGTGGCGCGCGTTCCCGGCATGATGACTCAAATTCTGCATCCCGGCGAAATGATGTGGCTACAGCCGCAGGCTGAGCCCAAGTTCACCGTAGAGGATGGACCGGAAGCGCGCCTCGTCCTGATTTCCTTCAAAGATGGCGCGGGAAACCCATCGCAATAGTAAGTCTCGGCGCAACCATCCTTGCGGCGTCTAATGTAGGTGCGACTTCAGTCCGGCATCCCGCTCGCGCAGCCTCCGTCAGCTCGGCAATTTCCCCGAGCCCTACCTCTTCACCGCATCGACCGTAACCATCAGCTCCTCCGGAGCCCCATTCACGGCGGCATAGGTCGCACTGCTAATCTTCCCGGGTGCCACCAGCTTGGTGGTATTTCGCAGCGCCATGCTCATCCGGTCGCCCATCGAAACCGAGCCGCGGAACACCAGTTCGTCACCCTCAAATTGACCGGTCGCCATATAGCATCTCGGAAAATCGCTCGCAAACAGATATTCCTTGTAAGCCTTCTCGTAGGGATCCCAGGTAATCACCAGAAGTCCCTCGAAATCCCCCACCGGCCCTTGCGAATGAAAGGTTTGCACCACAGAATTCCCCCCTGGGCCCACCTTGCTGGTATACAAACCCGTATTCTTTGCGGCGTTTGCATGCATGGAGTTCTTCACGTACGTCTCGGTGTAGTCCCATTCACCGATATAGAATTTCAGGCGGTCCATTTCTGGCGAACCTTTCGCTGGCTGCGCTGCAGGCGCAGCGGATTCCTTCTGTTGGTCGCTGGCCGAGATAGACGCCGTTGCGGCCAACATCAGAACCAATAGAGTTGCCAAGGTCAACTTGCAATGTTTGTCGCGCATTAACGATTCCTCCGCATGAGTTCACATTCTTCCTAGGGCCCAAACAATTCCGAACAACTTACTTCTTGGCCTTCCACAGACCCACGGTGTTGCCTTCGGGATCCTGCATCCAGGCAAAGGTGCCGGTGGGCAGCTCGATCGGCGGCACCAGCATCTTGCCTCCCAGAGTTTTTGCTTTCTCCAGCGCCTCAGCAACATCCTCCACATCCACGTAAAAGGTGGTGTAGTGCTGCGGCTCGTGGCCCAGCGAGGTGAAATGCCCCGGGATGCCACCCGTTTCCGCGGCAATCATCGCCGCCGGACCTTGTTGCTCGATTTTCCAATCGAACATGGCGCGGTAGAAATCTTGCGTCTTCTTGCTGTCCTGGCAACCGATTTCAAAGTGCACTACGGGGCGTCCCATGGCGAGCTCCTTGCTTGAGAATGGTCAGCGAAAGACTGAGCCGGAAAAAATTTGTTCGAGTTTTTGCCGCCAGCGATTTTCCCAACTGCCAACGACTGCGGGCGTCAATCCGAAGGCGGAGAGCCACAGCTGCACTTCGAGCTCGCCGGAAGTGCCCTCGATACTAGCCCAAAGCAAAGCGTCATTCCATTGCGAGACGCGCAGGCAGAATCCGCGCGGAGGACGCACGAATTCCACCTCTCCGCTGATATTTTCCCCGGTTTCCGTGGTCAGTGCGTACTCGGCTCCGTCGCGGTATTCGCCGCCTGGGTCGCCAAAGCCTTGCGTAAAGAGCGCCCCTGCGGCGGCTAATTTTCGATAGGCTTCCTCGCGTGAAAGTGTGGTTTTCACCTTGGGCCAGGCCACCAGGCGCGTTTGGCCGCGATGACGTTCCAGCGCGTGGCGCAAGCTGACCAGCATAAAGCCCCAGCCAAAGGTGGTGGAGTCAAACCATTCGTCTTCCCACGCCGCGCCACTGGAAAAACCGCTCTGCACCAGACGCAAGATGGTCTTGCCACCGCGCGCTTCCAGCGTCCACTCAATCAGCGCCAGCTTGTCCTGACATGCAAAGCGCTTGCCCGGCTCCCACCCCACGATCTGCGTCTCGCCTTCCCACGCTGGCCCCCAGGAGAGAAACAGGCTGCCGCCCACGCCCGGGGTAATGCGCGCTTCGAGCGGAAACCATTTGGTCAGTTCTTGCGGATCGGTCAGCGCCTTCCAGACTTCCTCGACCGGCGCGGCGATCTCGATTTCCCTCCGCAAGGCTTTCTTAACCGGCTCCGCAGGGGTTGTTTTTTCTTCGCTCATGATTCTCCATTCAGTTCGCTCGAGGGGGCTCGGGAACTCGAGCCGAATTCCCGGTGTCCTTGGAACCCGCTGGCGGCAGGGGGTAGCAGCCCAGCACCAGGCGGTATGCGCGGCCCGCCGCAGCCGCGCCTCCAGAGCCAGCCTCGGCGGTTTCAGGCGGCGCCACAAACGGCGCGCTGTGCTTTTGTACCGCGTGCAGAATCGCGGATTGCAGTTCGGCGGTGAACGCCGCGCGCTGTTCGGCGGAGACGAAGCGCAACTCCGTGCTGATGGACAGCGTGGCAAGACGCTTGCCCGCCTGCGCGGCGCGTTCCGAGACGTCGGCAAGTTCACTTTGCATGCGCGACGCCAGGCTCTGCAGATAGGCGGCGGAGAGGGCGTCTTGTACACGCGCGGGGTCGGCGGCGAGATTGCCGAGCAGCTCAGGCGACAGCACATAACCCTGAGCGGTAGCCACATAGCACTGTTCCACCATGCGGCGGCGCATGCGGCGCCCGGCGCGGGAGAGGAGCCGCGCGCGGGCGAGCTGGCGCACGTGATAGTTAACCGTCTGGCGTGGCAGGTTCATGCGCCGGGCTACGCCGGTCGCGGAGTCTGGCTCTTGCAGCGCGGAGAGGATACGCAGACGGAGAGGATGATGGAGCAGCGCGGCAGCCTGTTGCGCCAACCGGAGGGTCGCAACACCAACGCTGTGCTGAACGCCCGGAAGGTGCGGCTGAGGAGCCGTTTGACGCGTGGTTTTAGCGGCGCGGGAGGGTCGCGGAAGCGCACGGAGGAGCGGAGGGTTCATAGTTGGCATGCGGATCTTTAAATAGACCATTTTATTTGTCAAGACCTATTTTGTATTCTTTCTAAAAAAGGTAAGAGTTGCCAGTTCTAGACCGCGTTATTCGCGCTTAACTGCCCCCGCAGGGCTCCGCAGACTCCAACCTGCGTCACATCGGATCGCCATGACCGGTGAATAAAATTCGGGCACACGGCTGCCTTACGGCATCGAAACGTTGCTGAACCAAAAGTTTATGGGCGCGAGACTCCTGGCGAAGTAGACTGCGGATGCGAGGTGCGGCCATAAACGTCACCTCAAACTGACGTTCTCGCGAAGCGCTCAGACTAAACCGCGCTTGAACAGGTGGACGCCTTGACGGCACTGGAATTTACCGCGTTGATCGCCTTTGGCTCGCTGCTGGCGGGATTTCTGGGGGCGCTCACCGGACTAGGCGGCGGCGTTGTAATTGTGCCCATGCTGACGCTGCTGTTTGGCGTGGACATTCGTTACGCCATCGGGGCCGCGCTGGTATCGGTGATTGCCACATCTTCAGGAGCGGCGGCGGCGTATGTGCGCGACGGGTATTCGAATATCCGAGTGGGTATGTTTCTGGAGATAGCTACCACGATTGGCGCGCTTTCTGGGGCCGCGCTGGCTCTATATTTGCGGGCCTCGATCATCGCCATCATCTTTGGCGTGGTGCTCTTGTATTCGGCGTACGCCTCCTACCGGCAAAAAGAGCATACGGTGAAGGACGAAGACCCGGATCGCATCGCCACCTGGCTGCAGATGGATAGCTCCTTTCCCACTGCAAATGGCCTGGAAACCTACCATGTGCGCCGCGTGCCCTTGTGCTTTGTGATTATGTACATAGCCGGGGTACTGTCCGGATTATTGGGCATCGGCTCCGGCGCGGTGAAGGTGCTGGCCATGGACCAGGCCATGAAGTTGCCCTTCAAGGTGTCCACCACCACCAGCAATTTCATGATCGGCGTCACCGCTGCGGCCAGCGCGGGAATTTATCTTAGCCGTGGGTACATCGATCCAGGGCTGGCTATGCCGGTAATGCTGGGCGTTTTGGCGGGCTCGCTGCTCGGCGCGCGGGTGCTGGCTAGCGCTAAGGTGAAGACGCTGCGCATTGTGTTTAGCGCGGTGATTGGCATATTGGCCATCGAGATGATTTACAACGGGTTTGCGGGGAAATTTTAAGATGAACGAGCAAGGATCACCTCCAGACGCGGCACAGAGCACGGCGCTTGCCAACCTCCAGAAAGATAAGCGCATTGATTTGCTCATGGGCATATTGCTGCGCACGGGCGTGTTACTTTCCGCCGCGATCGTGTTGCTTGGCGGCCTGCTGTTTGTGACGCGGCACCCCGGACCGGTGGCGAATTACCGAGTGTTCCGGGGTGAGCCTCCCGAGTTTCGGACGCTGCGCGGGATTCTTGGCGAAGCTCGAGCCTGGCATGGGCGCGGCTTGATTCAGCTGGGGCTGTTGCTCTTGATCGCGACGCCGGTGGCGAGGGTGGTGTTCTCCGTCGGGGCGTTTTTGTACGAGCGCGATTGGAAATATGTGGCGGTGAGCCTGCTGGTGCTGGCGCTGTTGTTTTATAGCCTCTTCGGCGGTCACGGCTAGAAACCGTTGATGACGAGAGCAACCGGAGGCCATATGCTTTAGCCATGAAATTGGCCCGGCTCGCTTCCCTGTTTCTGGCGCTGCTGTTTGCGCGCGTCTCGGTCGCGCAGACGAGTGCTCCTGCCACGTCCGGATCCGCGACGGCACCAGGAAGCAAGGAGCTGCCCAAAGCCGTCATCCGCTCGGAAACGCGCCTGGTACAGCTTAATGTCATCGTCGAGGACAAGAAACGACGCACGGTCGAGAACCTAAAAGCGGAAGATTTCACGCTCTTCGACAACGGAAAGCCGCAAAGGATTGCGCTCTTCTCGGTGGAGTCGGCGGTCACGGCAGGAGCGGCTGGCCCCGCGGGCGGGGAAACAAAAGTTCTGCCGCCGAACGTGTTCGGAAACCGGTTGCGCCATGAGGATGAGCCGCCGGGCAGCGTTACGGTGATTCTCTTCGACGCGCTCAATACCTCCTTCACGGATCAGGCCTACGCGCGAAAACAAATCCTTGCGTTTTTGCGGCAACTGCAGCCGCGGGATCATGTGGCGATTTATCTGCTGACCAATCGCCTCAGGGTTATCAACGAATTCACGCAAGACTCCAAATCGTTGCTGCAAGCCATCGAGCGCTTCCAGGCAATGCCTTCCTTGATGCTTGAGAACTCTTCGCAGCTCCCAGTCAACGCCTCGGATACCGGCATCAGCGACCCCAAGGGCGCGGCGCGGGTGGCCATGCTGATGAACGACATGAACTCCAAGCTGAGCGACCTCTCCGATGCGCAACGCGTGGGCATTACCGCGCAGGCGATCGAAGCGATCGCCAACCACGTGGCGGGGATTCCCGGGCGGAAGAGCCTGGTGTGGATCTCGGGTGGTTTCCCGATCTCCATTTCTTTGGTGAGCAACGACGATTCCCCGGTGGACTCGCAGGCACAGAACTTTACGCCGCAGATGGAACGCGTGGCGCGCGCCCTGAACCAATCCAACATGGCCATTTATCCCGTGGACGCGCGAGGGTTGTTGACGAATAGCGAGATGGACGCGAGCCAAAGCCACCCGTTCAGCGCCTACCGTCCAGCGATCAACCTGGGTGAAGGCCAATCCGAACAGCAAACGATGGAAGTGCTGGCGCAACAAACCGGCGGGCATGCCTTCTACAACACCAACGATATTAAAGGTGCGATCCGACGCACGATTGGGGATGCGCGCTACACCTACGTGATTGGCTATTATCCGGACCACGGCGAATGGACCGGCACGTATCACAAGTTGGAGTTGCGCGCGAGGAAGTCCAATGTGGTGCTGCGGTACCGCAAGGGCTACTTTGCGCTGGCCGATCCTCCAGAAAACGTGACGGCGACGCATAACGCTTTGCAGGCGGCGGTCTGGAGCCCTGTGGACGCGACCAGCCTTGGGATCCAAGCAAGGATTGAGGCGATATATATTGCGGAGCGGAAACTGGATTTGCGAGTACGCGTGGAGACGAGAGACCTGCGTTTGCACGAGGAAGATGGGCATCATCGCGGGAATATCGACGCGATTTACCTGCAACTGGGGCCGGGCGATGCCGCGTTGGCGGTAGAGCCGCTGACCTACAAGGTGGATTTCAACAAAAACGAGTACCAGGCGGCGCTGAATCATGGGTATGAGCTGAAGGCACCGCTGGCGATTGCAGCGACGACGAAGAACTTGCGCGTGGTGGTGCGCGATGCGGCGTCTGGAGTGCTGGGGAGCGTGACGATTCCGATTGAAAAGTTTTTGCCGCCGCAAAGCTATTCGAAGTAGGAAGAAGTGGCGTGCCCAGACTTAGGTTAGGACGGGGGCGTTGGCGACACCGGCGAGGCCGAAGAGTTGGCGGTAATGTTCGATTTCTTCGGGTTGGCCGAGGGCTTTCTGGAAATTGTCGGAGAGCTTTACAGCGGGGCGGCCATCGGCGTCGCTTAGCTTGCAGACCAGGCTTAGGGGATCGAAGTCGTTGGTTGCTTGAGGGTTGCAGTTGCGGAAGTCGTTGGTTAGCAGGGTGCCCCAGCCGGCGCTGAAGCGGATGCGGGGTTCGGGTTGCCATTTTTGGTGGTCGAGGAAGTCGTCGGCTTGTTTGAAGTCGGCGGGGACGAAGCCGTTGCGGATTTGGCCGGAGAAGTGGGCGTGCAGGCCCAGGATGGCGTCGACATTGAGGGAGTCGGAGGCAATGAAGCGCTTTTGACGCGGGTCACGATGGTGCTGCTCGAGCCAGGCGATGTATTCGTCGCCGGCCAGGAAGGGGTCTTTGCTGTCGGCGCGTTGGCCGGTCCAGTCGGCGACCCAGTCGGGGGCGTTTTCGAGGAATTGAGTGGTACCGAAGGTGTCTGGGAGAAGGATGAGGAGTTCGCCGCCGTAGGTTTGCTGCCAGAGTTCGAGCAGGCGGTATTGCGCGGTCTTGCGGTCGGCGTCGCTGGGGGCCATGGCGGCCAGGGCCATGGGGAGTTCGTGAGCGTTGGTGCCGATGGCTTCGACGTCATGGTGATAGGCGAGGTAGGTGTTGGAGGTGCCGGTGAAGGTGGGGCCGAGCACGTCGCGCATGGCTTTTACTACGTATTCCTGCCAGAGGAAGCTGTGGCGGCGGCGGGTGCCGAAGTCGCTGACTTTAAGTCCGGGAACGTCGCGGAGGCGCTCCATTTTTTGCCAGAGGTTGGTTTTAGCGCGGGAGTAGAGAATGTCCAGCTCGAATTCGCTGAGGCGTTTTAGATTGGCGCGGGTACGCAATTCGCTGATGGCGGAAATGGCGTAGATTTCCCACATGGTGGTTTCCGTCCACAGGCCGCGGAAGGTGAGGGAAATCTGGCCGTCCTGCTTGGAGAGTTCGTAGTCGGAGAGGCGGAAATCGTTTTCGAGCCATTCCAGGAAGGCTGGGGAGAACATGCCGCGGCGGCCGTAGAAGGTGTTGCCGGCGAGCCAGATGAGTTCGGATTTGTGAAAGCGGAGTTTTCTGGTGTGCTCAAGTTGCTCGCGAAGTTGGTCGACGTCGATGACGTCGGCGAGGCGGACTTCGGAGGTGCGATTGGTGAAGGAGAAAGTGGCGGTGGTTTTGGGGAACTGCTTCCAGATGAACTGCAGCATGAGCAGTTTGTAGAAATCGTTGTCGAGCAGGGAGCGCGTGATGGGATCCAGCTCCCAGTTGTGGTCGTGAGCGCGGCGGGCGAGGTTGATAATCACGGTGGCTTATACTCTACCCCAGTCGGGCAGGTGTTTAGGAATGCGCGGACTAGGCTGGCAGGTTGTCCGTTGAGGGCAAGCGTCCCCAAGCCGCATGCGCTGGGTCTGGTTTGATGCTATTCGTATACTAACAATGGTCATTATGATCGGCATCTGGCTGGGTTTCGTCATCTCCGCGGTGATGGGGGCCGTTGTTCTTGCGGCT
>Ga0209040_10002842_pt1 | contig 13371 bp, 9 predicted proteins | sample BogFormECP12_OM3_FD_188240 | JGI IMG/M metagenome (GOLD analysis project Ga0209040, IMG submission 188240) | Bog forest soil microbial communities from Calvert Island, British Columbia, Canada - ECP12_OM3 (SPAdes) (version 2) | ecosystem: Environmental > Aquatic > Freshwater > Wetlands > Bog ... | reverse complement strand
GGGGGCAGACCGCCGAACGCCTCCTGGCGAATGGCTTCGTTGATGGCAAGGATTCGCTCGATCACTGGACGCGCCGCCGGGGTCAGCCACAAGGTTCGGACGCGCCGATCGGTTGGATGGGCGCGGCGCTCGACCAGTCCCTCCTCGTTCAGCTTGTCCAGCATGCGCACCAGCGCGATCGGCTCGATGCCGAGCCAGGTCGCCAACTCGGCCTGGCTGACGCCTTCGTTGCCGGCAATATTGAGCACGACTGCCGCCTGCTGACGCGTGATCGGCAGCCCCATCTGCCGCGCCCGGCGCTCGAACCGCCGCTTGATCAGCCGCGAGACGTCATGGACGAGGAAGCCGAAGGCGCGGCCGCCCTCGGCCCGGCTCCGCTCAAGCCTCACATCTACCACCTGACCTTGCCCCATCCGGAGGATGCCATCATCAAAATCATTCGGCGCCGTGACGGCCCTCCGCGAGAGCCGGCCTCGGGCTATCCGAGAGCGCTTCCTGCGCCCGCGACGGGCGGTACGGACGGCCAACCCACCGGGCAAACCGTTCAAGGTAGAGGTAGATGACTGGTGTCGTGTAGAGCGTCAGCCACTGTGATACGAGCAGCCCGCCGACGATTGCGATACCGAGCGGGCGTCTAAGCTCCGATCCGGCGCCCTGCCCAAGCGCGATAGGTAGAGCGCCGAACAACGCAGCGAAGGTCGTCATCATAATCGGCCGGAACCGCAATAGGCAGGCTTGATGGATCGCCTCTTGCGGGCTTTTGCCTTCGAGACGCTCAGCCTGTAGCGCGAAGTCGATCATCATGATCGCGTTCTTCTTGACGATGCCGATCAAGAGAATGACGCCGATCATCGCGATCACGCTCAAATCGTAATGCAGCAACATCAGTGCGAGCAACGCGCCGACGCCGGCCGATGGCAAGGCCGACAAAATCGTGATGGGATGGATGTAGCTCTCGTAGAGCATGCCCAGGACAATGTAGACGACGAGTATCGCAGCGGCGACAAGAAGTGGCGTTGAGGACAACGAGGCTTGGAAAGCCTGTGCCGTGCCCTGGAAGGAACCGTTGACCGTCGGCGGTATGCGAAGCTGAGCCACCACCGACTGGATCTTATCGACAGCCTGTCCGATAGCGATGCCGGGCGCCAGGTTGAATGACAAGGTCACCGCCGGGAATTGCCCTTGATGGCTCAGCGACAGCGGTTCGACTTTGGAGGTGAAATGGGCAAAACTGCTCAGCGGCACCTGCGCCCCGTTCGGGCCGGCAACGTAGATCTTTGACAGCGCGCTCGCATCATCCTGGAACTCGGGCTTGACCTCGAGGATGACCTTGTACTGGTTGGTCGCGGTATACATGGTCGCAACCTGGCGCTGGCCGAACGCGTCATACAGCGTCTCGTCGATCAGCGAGGCCGAGAGCCCGAGCCGCGACGCGGCATCACGGTCGACCTCGACGGCGATATGCGGGGCGGCGATCTGCTGGTCGGAGGCGACATCCTGCAGTTCGGGCAATTTCTGCATCGCCGCCTCGAGGATCGGCGCCCAGTGATTGAGCTCGTCGCTGTCTGTATCGGTCAGCGTATATTGATATTGCGTGCGGGTCAGCCGCCCGCCGATACTGACGTCCTGCCCCGACTGCATGAAAAACTTCACCCCCTCCACCGCAGCCACTTTGGGGCGGAGGCGCTGAATGATCTGATCGGAGGTGACGTCGCGCTGGTCGTGCGGCTTCAGCTGAATGAACACGCGACCGGTGTTTTCAGTCGGGTTGTACGCGTAGGCGCCGGCAAAATAAAACGCGCCCGAAACCGCAGGATCCTGCTGAACGATATCGACGATCTTGCGCGTGAGCTCGGCCATCTTGGGAAACGACGTGTCCTGACGCGCCTCCGCCTGGCCGAAAATGAAGCCGGTGTCCTGCTGCGGGAAAAACCCCTTGGGGATCGTCACGTAGAGGTAGCCTGTCGCCACCATCAGCACCAGGGTCGACAGGAGGGTGGGCAATTGGTGACGGAAGACGAAGACGAGACCCCGGTCGTAGGCGTTCAGCATCCCCGTAAAGAAGCGCTCCGCGATCCGGTTGAATCGGCCCGCCGGATGCAGTCCCTGCTCCTTTAGAAAGAGCGAGCACAGGACGGGCGTCAGAGTCAGTGAAACAAACGCCGAGGCCACCACCGCGACCGATACGGTGACGGCGAATTCGCGGAACAGCCTTCCGATGATGCCGCCCATGAAGAGCAGCGGAATAAAGACCGCGATCAGCGAAAAGGTGATCGAGATGATCGTGAAGCCGATTTGCCCGGCTCCTTTGAGCGCAGCTTCGAATGGGCGCTCGCCCTGCTCGATGTAGCGCACGATGTTTTCGATCATGACGATCGCGTCGTCGACGACGAACCCCACCGAGATCGTCAGCGCCATCAGCGAGATGTTGTCGAGGCTGTAGCCGACCGCGTACATGACCCCGAAGGTGGCGAGCAGCGACAGCGGCACGGCCAAACTCGGGATCACTGTCGCCCAGATCGTCCGCAGGAACAGGAAGATGACGAGCACGACGAGTCCGATGGTCAGCATCATCGTAAACTGCACGTCGTGGACCGCGGCGCGGATGACCAGTGAGCGGTCGGAGATCAGGTCGACATGCACCGAGGGCGGGATCGACTGCTGGAGCTGCGGTAGCAACTCCTTGATCGTATCGACCACCTGGATCGTGTTCGCGCCGGCCTCACGCTGGATCGCGAGGCCCTCGGCGGGCTGGTGCTCGAACCAGGCGCCGGCACGCGCGTTTTGCACCGAATCGACGACCTCGGCGATGTCGCCGAGGCGCACCGGCGCACCATTGCGGTAGGCGACGATGACGTTGCGAAAGCCCGCGGCGTTGAAAATTTGGTCATTGGCATCGAGTGTTACCACCCGCTGCGAGCCTTCGAGATTGCCCTTTGGTCGGTTGACGGTCGCCGTGGTCAGCGCATTGCGCACGTCTTCGAGACCGATGCCGCGCGCGGCCAGCGCACCGGGATTGACCTGGACGTGGACCGCATACGGCTTCTGGCCGAAGATACGGGACTCCGAGACACCCTTCACGGTCGACAGCTTCTGCGCCAGGATCGTATAGGCGTAATCGTCGATCCTGTAGACCGGCATCGCGTCGGAATGGACGGCGTAGATCAGCACCGGGCGGTCCGCCGGGTTGGTCTTACGATAGGTCGGCGGGGTCGGCAGGTCTTTGGGCAGGACCCCGCTCGCGGCGTTGATCGCGGTCAGCACGTCCTGCGCGGCGCCGTCGATATTGCGCTCGAGATCGAACTGCAACGTGATCATTACCGTCCCCACGCCGCTCGTCGAGCTCATCTCGGCGAGGCCGGGAAGGGCCGCGAATTGCTGTTCGAGCGGCGTCGCGACAGCCGATGCCATCGTTTCCGGGCTGGCCCCAGGATAATTTACCGTAACTGCGATCGTCGGAAAATCGACCTTCGGCAGCGCCGCCACCGGCAAGAGGCCGTAGGCGCCGATCCCGAACACGAGCACGCCCAGCATCATCAGCGAGGTCGCGATCGGCCGACGAATAAAGGGTTCGGAAATGCTCATCCGCAATTGCCTTCAGAGGGAGTCTGTTTGAATCCTGTCGTGGGAGAGCGCCGGAGGTTAGCCCGCCGCTCCCGTTTGTGGTGCCAAGGGCTTTACCCGCGAACCATTGGTCAGACGATACTGGCCGTCGACGACGATTCGCTCGCCGGGTGAGAGGCCCTTCGTCACCACGGCGATGCCATCCTGGGTCGACGCGACCTCGACGGCCCGCCGCTCGACCGTGTCGTCGGAATTGATCACATAGGCGTATTGGCCGTTCGGCCCCTCCTGGACGGTTTGCGCCGGCACCGTCGCCGCTCCCCTGCGCACCGTCAGGATCACGCGCAAGCTGACGAACTGGCCGGGCCACAAGTGCTCTTCCTCATTATCGAAACGCGCCTTCAAGTGAATCGTACCGGTCGATTGATCGATCGCGTTGTCGATCAAAGTCAGCTTGCCCTCGGCCAGCTGCTTTTTGCCATCTCCGCTATAGGCGCGCACGATGAGCGGCGCCTGTTTATCGTGCTCGCGGATGTCCTCGAGCGTCTCCTGCGGCAATGTGAAACTAACGAATATCGGCTTCACCTCGGTGACCATGACGAGCGCGGTGTTGTCGCTCGCATGCACCAGATTGCCCTTGTCGACGAGCCGCGCTCCAAGGCGGCCATCGATCGGGGAGCGGATATCGCTGTAGCCGAGGTTTAGCTTGGCGGTATTGATCTGCGCCTCGTCGCCCCTGATCGAGGCCTGCAGCTGCCCGACCAACGCCTTTTGCTGATCGTAGCTCTGCCGAGTTTGCCATCCGGAGCCGATTAATTTTTCGTACCGGTCGAGATCCAGCTGGGCGCCGGTCAGCTGTGCCTCGTCCTTTTGCTTAGCCGCCTGCGCCTGCTCGAGCGCCGCCTGAAAAGGACGCGGGTCGATTTGAAACAGCGGGTCCCCCTCTTTGACGTCCTGGCCTTCCTTGAAATCGACCTTGACGATCTGCCCGTCCACCCGGCTTTTAATCGCAACCATGTTATAGGCCTGAACCGTACCGATGCCTTGCAGGAAGACAGGAACATCCTGGGCGAGGACGGTTCCGGCAGTGACCGGCACCCCCGGCGCCGGGGCCTGTGCCGCCGCCTGTGGCACCTCGGTGCCGGAACTCGGTCGCCAGATCACCGCTATCGCAGCGAGCGCAACCAATGCAATAACGCCGATCGTGCGCCTGATCATTCCGACCGACCTCCTACCCAGCGCCAATCGAACGAGGGTATTTATCATAGACAAACTATACGAGTAAGTCCGGTCCGGTATCCCCGGATGTTTTGCCGCAGCTCGATCTACCGAGGGCTATTAACGGCGCAAGGGCGTCTCTATCGGTGCGCAATTGGTACGCCCCGACATTAGGCAATCCTCGAGACGCGATCTCTCTCTGAGCTCTCGAACGAGCACAACCCCGGCAATGGCCAGCGCCAAAATGATAATCAAACCGATCAGCGCAGCCGACCTCCGTTGGTCGGCTCCATCATCGCGATCGTCCGATCGATCATTCATTAGCTTGCCTAAGGGGTTTGCTGCCTGGAAAGCCTTCAGAAAATAGTCCTGCCCGTGGTCGGGAACAACCGGAGGGCTGAGCTGAGCAGCATACGCCGATTGCGGGTCGTCCCGCCGTACGGTATTGACCGTTTCCGCGTTGCAAAAGGATCACCAGGCATGGCGCCGCCCGGGCCGCTCTCCGGCATCACGATCGTCGACCTTTCCCGCATTCTGGCGGGCCCCTACTGCACCTTGCTGCTCGCCGAGCTCGGGGCGCGGGTGATCAAGGTGGAGCCGCCTCGGCAAGGCGACGACGCACGGCATTACGGCCCGTTCAAGAACGGCAAATCGGCCTATTTCGCCTCGGTCAACCGCGGCAAGCAGTCGATTGCCCTCGATCTCAAATCGCCGCACGGCCGCGATATCTTCGAGCGGCTGCTCGAGAAGGCTGACGCGCTCGTCGAGAACTTCCGCCCCGGCACGATGGACAAGCTGGGTTACGGGTGGGAGAGTCTGCACCCGCGGTATCCTCGTCTGATCTATGCCGCCGCCTCGGGCTTCGGGCACAGCGGCCCCTACTCGCATTACCCCGCCTATGACATGGTGGTGCAGGGTCTCGGCGGCGTCATGAGCATCACCGGCCACCCCGGGATGCCGCCGACCCGGATCGGCACCTCGATCGGCGACCTCGCCGGCGGTCTTTATACGGCCGTGGCTCTCAACGCCGCCCTCTTACATCGCGAGCGGACCGGGCAGGCGACAAAGGTCGATGTCGCGTTGTTCGATTGCCAGCTGGCGCTGCTCGAAAACGCGATCATGCGCTACACGACGACCGGCGAGATCCCAGGGCCGATGGGCGCCCGCCATCCCTCGATCACCCCGTTCGAGGCGTTCCACACCGCCGACGGGCACCTGATTATCGCAGCCGGCAATGATGGGTTGTTTATGAAGCTGGCGCACGCCCTCGACCGGGCCGACCTCGCCGAAAACCCGCTCTTCAGGACGAACGAGCTGCGCAACCGCCACCAGGAGGCGCTGCGCGCCGAAATCGAAGGCGTGCTCGGGAGCGCCGGCACCGAGCAGTGGATCGGCGTGCTGGAGGCGGCCGGCATCCCGTGCGGCGCCATCAACAACGTCGCGCAGGCAATCGCGCACCCGCAGGCCGCGGCTCGCAACATGGTCGTTTCGGTCGACGACCCGGTCACCGGTCCCTTGAAGCTCGCCGGCAACCCGATGAAGCTGTCGGGTTTCGCCGATCCGCCGACCCGCGCTGCCGCCCCCGATCTCGATGCCGATCGCGACGCGATCCTGCGCGAACTCGGCGTGTGAAACTCGGACCGCAGGCCTCCCGGCCCGCGGTCCCAAGCATTTATGATCCGTCGCATTCTCACCAGTCTGCTGGCGCTGCTGATTGTCCTCGGCGGCGGGTGCTACCTTTATCTTCGCTCGGCATTGCCGCAGACTGATGGCCGCATCGCGTTGGCGGGACCGAAGGCCGAGATCCGGGTCGAGCGGGACGCCGACGGTGTGCCGCGCATCATCGCGCAGGACGACGAAGACCTCGCCTTCGGCCTCGGGTTTGTGCATGCCCAGGAGCGGCTGTTCCAGATGGAGCTGCAGCGGCGCTACGGCGCCGGACGGCTTTCCGAGATCTTCGGACCGCAGGCGGTCGCGGTCGACCGGCAGATGCGGGTCCTCGGCCTCTATCGCGCCGCAGAGGCGGAGGTCGCGTTCCTATCGGCGGCGATGAACCGTGCGCTCGAGGCCTATGCCGCCGGGGTCAATGCTTTCTCGAGGTCGCGCCGGGGCGCGTTGCCGCCCGAATTCCTGCTGCTCGGCTTTGCCCCCGAGCCCTGGCGGCCGGCCGACAGCCTCGTCTGGGGCAAGCTGATGGCGGTGCAGCTCGGCGGCAATTACCGAGGCGAATTGCTGCGGGCGCGCATGGCACGCAAAATCCCGGCGGCAGACCTCGCCTTCCTTTATCCGGAATATCCGAAAGGCGCCCCGACAACGCTCGCCGCTATGGTCCCGATCTATCGCCGGCTGGCGCTCGACGAGTTGTATGAGGAATTGCCCGCGGTGGTGGGGCCGAACTACGCCTCCAACAACTGGGTCGTCGATGGACACCACAGCGCCAGCGGAAAGCCGATCCTCGCGAACGATCCGCACCTGGCCTTTGGCGCGCCGGGGTTTTGGTATATCGCCCGGATCGAGACGCCGCAGCACAAGATCGCCGGCGCCACCGCCGCCGGTGTCCCACTTGTCGTGATCGGTCATAACGAGCGCATTGCCTGGGGATTCACGACAACGACCGCCGATGTAGAGGATCTTTATATCGAGCAGGTCGATCCGGCCGATCCCGAACGGTATCTGACGCCGCAAGGGAGCCAGCCATTCCAGTCGCGGCGCGAAGTCATCGTCGTAAAGGGCGCGGCGCCGATCGACATCAAGATCCGCGAGACCCGGCACGGCCCGGTGCTGTCCGACACATTGCCGCCGGGCGCGGCCGAGCCCGGATTTGTGCTGGCCTTGGCGGCGACCTTCACGATCCCGGATGACCGCAGCGCCGAGGCGCTGTGGCAAGTAAACCGCGCCGCCGATTGGACGAGCTTCCGGGCGGCCCTGCGGCACTTCGTCGGGCCGGTGCAGAACGCCGTCTATGCCGATGTCGACGGCACCATCGGCTTTATCGCGCCGGGGCGGGTGCCGATCCGCCGGAGCGGGCAAGGCTGGCTTCCGGCGCCGGGCTGGTCCGGCAGCCACGATTGGACCGGATTCATCCCGTTCGAGGCGCTGCCGAGCGCGATCAACCCGCCCTCCGGCCGCTTCGTCACCGCCAACAACAAGATCGTGCCGGACAGCTATCCTTATTTCCTGAGCCGTGACTGGGATCTGCCGAACCGCGCCGAGCGGATCGAGACATTGCTCGGCGCGACTCCCGTGCAGACCCCGGCATCGAGCGCTGCGATCCAGGCCGACGCGTTGTCGCTGATGGCCCTGCATCTGGTTCCCTTGATGACGGGGATGGTCGCGCAAAACGACGCGACGCGGGAGGCGGTCGAACGGCTGCGGCGCTGGGATTTTCGCATGGAGATGGAGAAAGTCGAGCCATTGCTGTTCACGGCGTGGCTGCGCGAGTTCAGCCGTTCGATCCTGTTCGGCCGGTTCGGCGATGCCGTGTCGGATTATTGGGATTTGCGGCCTCGGGTGATAGAAGCGGTACTGACCGAGCGGCCAGACTGGTGTGATGACCCGAAGCGGCCGGGCGAAGAGAGCTGCGGGTCGCGGCTCGCAGAAGCTCTCGAAGCGGCGCTTGCCCGGCTGCGACGCGATTACGGCGCCGACATGACGCAATGGCAATGGCGGCGAGCGCATGTGGCCGTCTTTGCAAACCCCGTATTCGGCCGGATCCCCTTCCTGCGAGACTGGCTCAAGGTCGCGGTCCCGACACCGGGAGCATACGATACGCTCAACCGCGGCCCGAGCACGATCCGCGACGACGCGACGCCGTTCGAGCAGCATTTCGGCGCCGGGCTGCGCATGATCACTGATTTGGCTTCGCCGCAGAACGCAAAGATGATTGCCACACCCGGCCAATCCGGTGACCGGCTCTCGGCTCATTACGCTGATTTGCTGCAGCGCTGGCGCGATTTCGATTGGCTCGTGCCCGGTCGAGCCGCTGCCGTCTCTACTCTCGTCCTGGTCCCAGAGCGATGAAAAATTTAGCCGTGAATGAATGGCGTGACGCATCAGGGAAAGTTCAACGACAATCCTTGCGAAGGTTTTCCAGCGAAATTTTCCTCGAACGACGCTCACTTTACCCTCTCCCCCCGCCGGCCGGGGGGAGAGGGCAAGGTGAGGGGGGCCGAGATGCTAGCCTGCGGCCGACCCAGCTCACCCTCCCACGCCTCCGGCGCGGGCCCTTCCCTCTCCCCCCTGAAGGGCGCAGTCGCTCACATGCGGGAGCGAGGCGGTGAGCGACCTGCCTGTCAGCATCGAGGCAGTCAGGCGAGCCGCCGCGGTGATATGCGGAGCGATAAAGCACACGCCGGTAGTTCTGGCACCGGCAATCTCGGAACTCGCCGGCGCCGAGATACATTTGAAGCTCGAGACGCTACATCGCACTGGATCTTTCAAGGAGCGCGGCGCGCTCGCCAAGCTACTGACGCTCGAACAGAGCGCACGCCGCGCCGGCGTAGTGGCGATGTCAGCCGGCAACCATGCGCAAGGTGTCGCCTACCACGCCCGGCGGCTCGGCATCCCGGCGACGATCGTGATGCCCGAGGGCACGCCCTTCATCAAGATCGACCGCACCGAGGCATACGGCGCGAAGGTCCTGCTCAAGGGAGACAGCCTCATCGCCGCACGTGAGGCGGCCGACGCGCTCGCCCGCGACGAGGGGCTCGTGTTCGTCCATCCATACGACGATCCGGCGGTCGTCGCCGGTCAAGGCACGATCGCGCTCGAGCTTCTTGCCGACCAGCCGGATCTCGACACGATCGTCGTGCCGATCGGCGGCGGCGGACTGATTTCCGGAATCGCGGTCGCCGCCAAGGCGCTCAACCCTGAGATCGAGATCGTAGGCGTCCAGTCGACCCTGTATCCGTCGATGTACCGGCTGATGCGCGGCGAGAGCCCGGGCCCGCCGGCCGCAGCCGCGACCCTCGCCGAAGGCATCGCGGTCAAGGAGCCGGGCCACCTGACGCGGCGGATCGTCAAGGCGCTCGTCTCGGACATCCTGCTGGTCGACGATGTGACGATCGAGGGCGCGATCGAGGTTCTGCTCGAGCGGCAGAAATTAGTCGTTGAGGGTGCCGGCGCCGCCGGTCTCGCTGCCGTGCTGGCGAGGCCGGAGCGGTTTCGCGGCCGGCGGGTCGGGATCGTCATTTGCGGCGGCAACATCGACGCGCGCCTGCTCGCCTCGATCCTGATGCGCGGTCTGGTGCGCGAGGGCCGGCTGGTCCGGCTGCGCTCCGAGTTGCCCGACATCCCGGGCGCGCTTTCCCGCCTCTCCGCGGTGATCGGTAAGCATTCCGGAAACATCGTCGAAGTCCACCACCAGCGCCTGTTTCACGATACCTCGGTAAAGCGCGCTGAGCTCGATGTCGTTGTCGAAACCCAGAACCGCCGGCATGTCGAGGTATTGATCGCGGCATTGGTTGCGGCCGGCTTCCCGACCCATTTGCTGCCCAATGGCGGGGTCGACGAGGAAGTTTAGGCTCCCTCGACCAAGAATACGCGGCCGCGTGAGGCGGATTGCCGGATTTTCAGCGCGTTCTGGTATTCCTCGGAGCGGTGCCAGCGGCGCGCGGTGTCCGCATCCGGAAATTCGATGACGACGACCCGTTCCGGCTCGGGTCCACCTTCGAGCAGATCAACCTCACCGCCGCGCACAACAAAGCGCCCGCCGAACCGCGCGATGCTGGCCGCGGCAAGCGGTCGATACTGATCATAGGCCGCGGGATTGGTCACTTGGATGTCGGCGATCAGGTAGGCGGTCATTAGGTGCTCCTGTCAGTGGTCGAAAGACCGCCATATTATCCAAGCCTTGCCGGGACAGCGATGATCCCTTACATGCTGCGCCGTCTTCGCAGTGGATGGTGCCCCTTATGGCCAGCTTTAGCTACGCCTCGACCTTTTATGACACCAGGGGGATGCCCGATCCGGCGGCGCTGCCCGAGGCGTATGTGGGGGTGCTGTGGCGCCGCACCCTGGCGTATTTCGTCGACCTCTGCGTGATCGGCGTGCTCGCGGTGTTCTGCTGGATCGTCTTTGCCTTGCTCTGGATCCTCAGCTTCGGTCTGTTGGGGCCAGTCCTGTGGCTTCTCTTCGGACTGATCCCGCTCGCTTATCATACGCTGTTGCTGAGCGGCCCGTGGTCGGCCACCGTCGGCATGCGGCTCTTCGACGTCGAGCTGCGTTCGGTGACTGGGGAGCGCCCCGGGTTCCTACAGGCGCTGATACAAACTGCGATATTTTATATTACCGTCGGTGCGACCTGCTCGCTGATCCTGCTGCTGGTTCTATTCAACCGGCATAAGCGCACGTTGCACGACATGCTGGCCGGCACCGTGATTGTGCGGCGTTTCCCGGTCCACTGGGCCACCGCACAGGACCCCTGGCGGCGCTGAGCGGCCTTCACAGCGCTTCCCGCTTGTTGGTGAGGCGGCGCCAAAGAGACCGCAGGCGTGCTTGCGGTGATGCGGCGATTTGCGCCTCGAGGCGTGCCCTCTCGCGAGATACCGCGTCCCTCTCGCAGCGCAGCCGGCTGACCTCATCGATCAGTGGGGGGAAATAGTTAGTGATCGCAATCACTTGCTCGTCGGCCTCCTCGACGCGGCTCGCCAGCACCGCCGCACCCTGGCGTAGCTGCTGGGTCTCGCGCGAGCCGGCTTCGAGCTGCGCCCGCAGATCGCGAATTTCGGATTCAAGACGATGCCGTGCGGCATCCCACTCGCGCTGCTGGCGTTCGAGCGCATCGAGCGCGTTTTGTTGCTGCTGTGATTGCCGGGCAGCGTCCTCGATCTCGGCCCGCAGCTGTGCGATCTGGCTGTCCCGCTGGGCCCGCAAATCGACGGCTGACGATAGCCGCCCCTGCGTCTCCGCGAGGTCACCTTTGAGGGCAGTGTTGCCGGCTTGCAGTGCCGCCTTCTGATGCAGCCACGTCTCGCGTTCCGCCGAGAAGCGTCGTGATGCCGTCGAGAACCGCGAGTTCGCCTCGCCCAGATCGGCTTCGAGCCGGGCAATCGTCGCGGTCGTTTCGACGAGGCGCGCGCGTTCGCTCTCCAGGTCGCGGGACGCTACACGGAGTGCGGCCATGGGCGATTGCAGGTCGTGCCCTCGCAACAGAGGCATTTCCGCGCGATCACGATGCCATTTCGTGCCGTCGAAGACTGCGGCCGGATGCAGCATCGAGAATTGCAGGTCGGCGGGATAACCGCGGGCTGTCAGATCGCGAAACACCGGGTCGATCGCCGGATGTGTGGCGACGAATGCCTCCGGGTTCCACAGCAGCTCAAAACGGCGCAGGCCATCCACCGGGTCAAGTTCGCGATCGGCGTGTTCTTCCAGCCAGCGCGCCGAGCCGCTCGGTTCACGGGCGGGGTCCATGATGTAGATTTTTTTGTCCCGAACCCCGCGTTTGCCGATGACCGCCTCTCCGTTGCGCAACGAACCCAGCACGTCGTAGAGCCCGGACGGGTAGCTCGAATTGAAAAATGCGTCATGAATTTGCAGCACGCCGTCGATGTCGACGATAGTGACGGTTTGGGTCAGGCTTTCGGGGAAACCGAACCGATAGCACCAGGCGTGAAGCCCGCGCTCGCTACAGGCCCGCCACAAGGCCAGCGCGGCACCCTCCGACGACACGCCCAGCCTGCCGCTCGCCAGGATTGCCGCCATATCCGCAGAGCACATCCGGTGATCGAGCTCGGCAATGCGGTTCGAGGAAGCGGCCGGTGTCTCCCGATAGACTCGCCGGCGCAGTTTGTTTGCAAGTCGCGAAAGGTCCTTCAATCCGAACCCCCTCCAGCGCTTTCCCCGAATTTGGCTGACGTGGCGTGCCGCAGTGCCCCGATCAAAGCGGGCCGGGTTTGAAATTATCCCGGCGGCCGAGCAGTATCGGCGCCATGCCGGCTTTTAGACAAGCGTCGACTGCCCTCCTCTCCGCTGCGCTCTGCTCTTTTGCCACCGGATGCGGCATCCCACGCGATGTCGGGGTCGCTGAGCGCTGCGCCGACATCATGCGGCGCGCCTATCCGAGTGCGGCAATCGACATCACCAAGACCGAGGCGTCGGCTACCAGTCTGACGATGATCGTCGCCAAGGCCGAGGGGGTCCGCACCGATGTGCCGGCCGGCGCGCCTTTACCTCATGATCTCGCCGTCGAGTGCCAGTTTGACGAGAATGTTCTAACCGGATTTCGCTGGACGGCCGGACCGACGCATTGAACGGGTTCGCTCAGGGCTGGCGCCTCCGGCGTGCTCTCGGTCATAATGGGAATGCGAGCGGGCGCGCGCAGGGCTCGAAGAGGAGACGGTGCGATGGATTTGAGGCCGGGGGCCGAAAATCGACAAAAACGCGAGTGGCTCCGGCGAGAAGCGCGCTCGGGCTCGGCGAAAGAGGGTCCGGTTGTCCCGTTCCGGCAATTCTTCGCGACCTCACCCGTGATCTGCCCCTACATTGTCGGCCGCGCCGAGCGCAAGCTGATCGTCGAGCTCGGCGGCAGTGGCGCTGCGCTATTTTACGATGATCTGTCCCGCGCCGGGTTTCGCCGCAGCCATCGCT
>Ga0209040_10002841_pt1 | contig 13372 bp, 10 predicted proteins | sample BogFormECP12_OM3_FD_188240 | JGI IMG/M metagenome (GOLD analysis project Ga0209040, IMG submission 188240) | Bog forest soil microbial communities from Calvert Island, British Columbia, Canada - ECP12_OM3 (SPAdes) (version 2) | ecosystem: Environmental > Aquatic > Freshwater > Wetlands > Bog ... | reverse complement strand
GCGCTTCATCGTGCACGACGCGGTCTACGACGAGTTCGAGCGGCTGTTCACCGAACAGATGTCCGCCCAGATCGTCGGCGATCCGATGCTGGACACCACCGACGTGGGTCCGCTGGCTTCCGAGCAGCAGCGCGAGGACGTCGAGCACTACGTGGCCGACGCTGTGGCCAAGGGAGCCAAGGTGCTGTGCGGCGGCGCCGCGCCCGAGGGCCCTGGCTTCTACTACCCGCCGACAGTGTTGGCCGGGATCACGCCCGAGATGCGCATGTACCGCGAGGAGGTCTTCGGCCCGGTGGCTAGCCTCTACCGGGTCGCGGACATCGACGGGGCGATCGAACTGGCTAACGGCAGCGAGTTCGGGCTCGGCGCCAGCGCGTGGACCAGCGACGACACCGAACGGAGCCGGTTCATCCGGGATCTCGCGGCCGGGATGGTCTTCATCAACGGCAACGTGACCTCCTATCCCCAGCTGCCGTTTGGCGGCATCAAGAGCTCCGGGCACGGCCGGGAGCTCTCGTACCACGGCATCCGCGAGTTCTGCAACATCAAGTCGGTCTGGATCGGCGAACCCGCCCGCGCCTAAGGCCTACGCACCTCCCCTCACTCGGCCCCAAAATGGCACATTTCACGCATATCGGGTGCCGGGCGGAATGCCGCGAAACCAATGAATGTGGCACTCTATTGGCTCTCTCGGGTAGAGAGTCACATTCATTGACTTGCGGGGGCACAGGGGACGGTGCGGAGGGGGAGAGGGGGGCGGTTGTGGGCCGCTGGTGGGGGCATCCCCTGATCCGCGTTGTTACCGTGGGCGGGTGATTCGCGAGAGTCGGCGCGGGCGTGACCTGGAGCACCGTCGCGGCACCGGGCTGATCCTGGTGGGCCGGCTGTGTGGGCCCGGGTGCGGCCACGACTACTCTAATGCGCGTCCGCCCGCCAGGAACCGGGAGATAACGCATGGCAGATCCTGATTACCGTAGCTGTGCCAGGGCCGGGATCGGCGCGCTCCAGCGGTGGTACGACCCGTCCTCCGGCCTGTGGCAGGGGACCGGCTGGTGGAACTGCGCCAACGCCCTGACCGCAGTGATCAGATATACCAAGCTGACCGGCGACAGCAGCCACGCGGGGGTCCTCGGGACGACGTTCACCGGCACCCAGCGCCAGCACGCCGATTTCATCAACGACTACTACGACGACAACGGCTGGTGGGCGCTGGCCTGGGTCGCCGCCTTCGACCTGATCCGGGACAGCCGGTATCTCGACGCGGCCCGGACCATCTTCGCCCGCAACACGGCGGCCTGGGACGGCACCTGCGGCGGCGGCCTGCGGTGGAACACGGCGAGCACGTACAAGAACGCGATCACCAACGAGCTGTTCCTCACGCTCGCGGCCCTGCTGCACCAGCGCACGCCGGGGGACCAGGGCAGCTACCTGAGGTGGGCGCAGCGGGAGTGGGAGTGGTTCAGCTCGAGCGGCCTCATCGGCCCGTACGGCGTCAACGACGGGCTCACCGCGGCCTGCCAGAACAACGCCGGCACCACCTGGACCTATAACCAGGGCGTGGTCCTCGGCGGGCTCGCCGCGCTGTTCGAGATCACCGGTGATCGCGGCTACCTGACGCAGGGCGAGTCGATCGCCAACGCGGCTCTCAGCAAGCTGACGACCCCTGGGCCGGTCGGCTCCCCGGGCATCCTGGCCGAACCCTGCGAAGCGGCCGCCGCGGGCTGCAACGAGGACCAGGCGCAGTTCAAAGGCATCTTCGTGCGCTACCTTTACGACTTCTGGCTGCAGAGCCGCCAGCCGGCCTACCGCGCGTTCATCCTCGCCAACGCCCGTTCGGTCTGGGATCACAGCAAGAACGCGGCCGATCAGTTCGGGCTGCGCTGGGCCGGCCCGTTCGACCGGGCCGATGCCGCCCGGCAGAGCTCGGCCCTCGATGCCCTCATCGCCGCCGCTGGCCTAACTGGCAGCTAGCCCTCCCGCCTGCTTTCCGCCCTCCGGCACGCTCCTCCCGCCCGCCTCCCGCCCTCCCTCTTGACAGGGTAGTGATTCATCACTACCTTAGAGCTATGACCGAAACCAAGCGGCGGATGTCCGCCGCGGAGCGCCGCGAGATGGTGCTCGAGGCCGCGATCGCCGAGTTCGCCGTCCACGGGATGGCCGGCACCTCCACCGAGGACGTCGCCCGGCGGGCCGGGATCAGCCAGCCGTACCTGTTCCGGCTGTTCCCGACCAAGAAGGCGCTGTTCCTCGCGCTGGTCCAGCGGTGCTACCACCGGATAGAGGACACCTTCATCACGGCGGCCGCCGGCCGCGCAGGCGAGGAGGCACTGGAGGCGATGGGTGATGCCTACGAGCGCCTGCTCGACGACCGGACGCTGCTGCTGCTGCAGATGCAGGCCTATGCCGCCTGCGATGACCCCGAGATCCGCGAGGCGACCCGGGCTGGCTACAAGAAGCTCTGGGAGCTGACCGAGAGGCTGACCGGGCTGCCCTTCCAGCGCGTGGTGGAGTTCTTCGCCATGGGCATGCTGATGAACGTCGCCGCGGCCCTGGACCTCCCCGCCGTCGACGAAAGGTGGACCAGTTGGTGCCCGAAGGACTGACCAATTATATTTTTTGAGCTAATAAGGTAGTGACTACTCAATACCTAGGAGACGGGAAATGAGCACCAGGCACCGCACCGCATGGACCTTCGCTATTACCTCGACCGCCCTGTTCATGGCCTCACTGGACAACCTCGTGGTGACCACGGCGCTGCCGTCGATCCGGGAGCACTTGCACGCCTCGCTCCAGGGGCTGCAGTGGACGGTGAACGCCTACACCCTCACTTTCGCAGTCCTGCTCCTCACCGGGGCCATGCTCGGGGAGCGGTACGGCCGCCGCCGGCTGTTCACGGTCGGCCTCGCCTTGTTCACCGCCGGGTCGGCCGCCGCCGCGCTCGCGCCCAGCATCGGCACTCTGGTGGCCGCCCGGGCCGTGCAAGGCGTGGGCGCCGCCATCGTGATCCCGCTGACGCTCACGCTGCTGTCGGCGGCGGTGTCCCCGCAACGCCGCGGCCTGGCTCTGGGTGCCTGGGGCGCCGTCGGCGGCCTGGCCATCGCCATCGGCCCGCTGGTGGGCGGGGCGGTCGTGGAAGGCGCGTCCTGGCAGTGGATCTTCTGGCTGAACGTGCCGATCGGCCTCGCGCTGCTGCCGATCGCCTGGCTCCGGCTCAACGAGAGCCGCGGACCCTCGACCAGTCTGGACCTGCCGGGCCTGGTCCTGGCCAGCCTCGGCCTGCTCGGCATCGTGCTCGGCGTCGTCCGCGGCAACGACCACGGCTGGACCAGCGCTACCGTCCTGCCGCCCCTCGTGATCGGCGCGCTGCTCGTGGCCGCGTTCATCGGCTGGGAACTGCGGGCGCGCGAGCCGATGCTGCCGCTGCACCTGTTCCGCAGCCGCGGCTTCGCCGTGACCAACCTGGCCTCGCTGCTGATGTTCTTCGGAATGTTCGGCTCGATCTTCCTGCTCGCGCAGTTCCTGCAGGTTGTTCAGCACTACAGCCCGCTGCAGGCCGGACTGCGGACGCTGCCGTGGACCGCGATGCCGGTGTTCATCGCCCCGGTCGCGGGTGCGCTGTCCGACCGCATCGGCGGGAGGACTCTGCTGGCCACGGGGCTAGCCCTGCAGGCCATCGGGCTCGGCTGGCTGGCCGCGGTGGCCAGCCCCACCGTGCCATACCTCACCCTGGTCCCGGCGTTCGTCGTCTCCGGCGTCGGCATGTCCCTGTTCTTCGCGCCCGTCGCCAACGTCGTGCTCAGCTCGGTGCGGCGGGACCAGGAAGGCATCGCCTCCGGCGCCAACAACGCGATCAGGGAACTGGGCGGCGTGTTCGGAATCGCCGTGCTCGGCGCGGTGTTCTCCGCCCGCGGCGGTTACACCAGCGGGACCGCGTTCGTCTCCGGCCTGGCGCCTGCGGTCTGGGTCGGCGGGGCGGCGGTGGCCGTCGCCGCGGCCGCCGCGCTGTTCCTGCCCCGGTTCCGTCGGCCGGAAGCGGGCCAGCCGGAAGCGGGCAGCCCCGGTGCCGAGCCGGTCGCGGAACTCGCTCAGGTCCGCTAATCAAACCAGGCACGGAGCCCGGATCCCGCCAGCCGCGAGATCCGGGCTCTGCCTATCTCCGGGCGACTGGGAGCCGGGCTCGGCGTGACGCGGCAGGCCGCCCGCAAGATCGCCGACGGCCTCGAGCAGCGGGACTACGCACGCACCGAGCGCGACGCGCGTGATTCCAGGGTCCTCAATGTCGTCCTCACCACCGCCGGCACGGCCTACGCGCAGGCCATGACTGAGGTGATCCAGACCCTTAACCGCGAGTTCTGTCAGCGAGTCGACCCCCGCCCAGCTCATCGCCGCCGACACCGTGCTGCGGGCGGTGCTCGCCGAGCACAGCGCACTGCGGGGCGCGGCATCCGCGATCCGCCCTCCGCGGTGACCGGTGCCCGTCGCTAGGAACTGGCGACCAGGCGTCCGGTCAGCAGGAACCGGGCGAAAGCGAGCGCGGACGGTACCCAGACGGTCCATGGCCGCCACGTTCCGTTCCTCCCGGCCGTCTGCTTGTCCCGCACCAGCCCAGTCTCCAGCGTCGGCGCTAGCCGGCAATACACGAATTCGGTGATGTCTGATTAAGCACCTTCGTGTGATTGGGTAATGCTATGGTCCTCTAGCCGGATAGGCCTGAATTAGTTACTTATGCGGGGAGTAGCCGTGTATCTGGCTCATGGGGCAAGGGCTTTGGCTGCGGGAACGCTCGGCGTCGCGCTGGCCGCCACCGCCGCGGCGGGGCTGGCGCTCACCCCGTCAGGCCCAGGGCCCGCCGCGCCGCGAGCCCAGGCGCAGGCCAGCGTCACCATCACCCCCGGGGTGCGGCACCTCAAGCGGGAGTCCCGGCAGAGCCCGTCGACCACCGCCGAGTGCGAGCAGTCGATCCAGATCGCCTGCTACAACGCGGTTCAGATCCAGCAGGCGTACGATCTGCCGTCGCTCTACTCCCACGGGATCACCGGCAAGGGCGCGACGATCGTCATCATCGACCCCTACGGCTCGCCGACGATCGTCAGCGACCTGCGCGACTTCGACAGTACCGAGAACGTGCCCAACCCGCCCTCGCTGCGGATCATCAGGCCCGCCGGCAAGGTTCCCGCCTTCAACCCGGACAACGCCAACATGGTCGGCTGGGCCAGCGAGACCACGCTCGACGTGGAGTACGCGCACACGATCGCGCCCGGCGCGAAGATCCTGCTTGTCGAGACGCCGGGCGGGGGGAGCACCGGGACGGTCAGCATGCCGCAGATCGTCACGGCCGAGAAGTACGTGGTCAGGCACCACTTCGGCGACGTGATCAGCCAGAGCTTCACGGCCACCGAACAGGCCGTCGGGTCCGCCGCGATCCGGTCGCTGCGCGGCGCCTACCTGGAGGCCTACTCCGGCCACGTCACGGTGCTGGCCGGCTCGGGCGACAGCGGCGTGACCGGCTTCGAGTCGAACCAGCAGAGCTACTACACCTATCGGGTAACGTCCTGGCCAGCCAGCGACCCGCTGGTGACCGCGGTCGGCGGAACCCGTCTGGACCTGGACGCCAACGGCAACCGCAACTCCGCCGACACGGTGTGGAACGACACCTACAGCCAGACGGCGAACCTGCTGGTCAACGGCAATAATGGGCCGGACCCGCTGGCCGCCGGCGGCGGCACGTCGGTCATCTTCGGGCGCCCCTCGTACCAGAACGGGGTGCGCGGTACTGTCGGCAGCCACCGCGGCGTGCCCGACATCTCGATGAGCGCGGCCTGCACCGGCGCGGTCAACGTCTACCAGAGCTTCGGCGGCCAGCCGCCCGGCTGGTACGCGCTGTGCGGCACCAGCGAGTCCACGCCCCTGTTCGCCGGGATCGTGGCGCTCGCCGACCAGGTGGCCGGGCACCCGCTCGGCTTGATCAACCCGGCCCTGTACAAGCTGGCCTCCGAGCATGCCCCGGGCATCGTGAGCGTGCGGTCGGGAAACAACACGGTCTCGTTCCGGCAGGGCGGCCGCAGCCACACGGTGCGTGGCTTCGGCGCTCGGTCCGGGTACAACCTGGCCGTCGGCCTCGGTACCGTGAACGCCCAGTACTTGGTCACCGAGCTGGCCCGCCTGGCCGGCCATTAAAAAGGACGCAGACAGGCGACTAATCGCTACGACTGGTCGTTAGATCGTTATTCGTCACTATGCCGTCGGCTCAGTCAATCCATGTCTTACGATGCCATCTGTGGTCCTCGACCGCAGCCGGGTCAACCTGTCCACGGCGCGCCGGGAGATCCGCAACTTCTGTGCCAGCTTCGCCGCATGAGCCAGTCGTCCAGGTTCACCCGCGCCCCTCAGCTGACCTCGACGGTCCTGCCAGGCAGGCGGCCGGATGACTACGCCGACCTGGTAGCCGGGCGGCCGCGCAAGATAGCCGCCGCCCGACCCCGACCTCCACGCCAACCTGGTCAGCCCCCGGCAGGTTCCGGTAGAGCATGACATTACGGCCGCCCTTAACCCCGGCCCGGCTCAGGCAGGCGTAGACCTCATCGAGCTTCCCCGGCCACTGGCCGGGGAACCGCTCCCACGCGGTCGTGGTCGCGACCACCGCAAGGACCCCTACGGCCCTAACATCGACGCCGTCATGGCCGCGAAGGGCTGGCGGACATCGATCAGACCGAAACCAGGTCGCACACGAAGATGAGGGTCTCGCCCGGCGCGATCGCGTTCCCGGCGCCCCGGTCTCCGTAGGCCAGATCCGGGGGGATGATCAGCTGGCGGCGACCGCCGACCTTCATGCCCTCCACGCCCTGGTCCCAGCCGGCGATGACCTGCCCGGCGCCGAGCTCGAACTGCAGAGGATCGCCTCGATTCCAGCTCGCGTCGATTTCTTCCCCGGTGGAGTACGCGACCCCGACATAGTGAACCTTGACCATGGCGCCCGGGCTCGCCACGCCGCCGTCACCTTCCCAGATGTCGGTGATCTCCAGTTCGGCCGGCGGTTCGCCGCCGGGAAAGTCGATCTCAGGCCTTCCGATGCTCATACTCGCCCTCTCCTGAAGTTGCTCTTAACGATGGCGCGTGCTGGTCCGGCCAGGCCGCCGTGCGCCTCTCCCTGGGACCCGCCTTGCCTGCGGGCCAGCCGCCAAGTATGCCGCCCTCGGATCACTCGTTGCGCCGCTCCTGCACGGCGCACCCGCCGACATCCCGGCCGCCCGCCGCCGATCACCGCCTGAGCCTATGCGGCCCGCGGCACATCAGCCATCACGCGATTTGCCAGGGACGCTTCGGCGCAGCGGAAAACGCCCCAATCATGCCACCGGCGGCGCGGCCCGTACTGCGTTTCCGCCGACCACGCTCCGCGTGCCACGTGTCCTTCTCAGCGCCGTTGCCCGAGCGGAAAAATATTTCCGCTCGGGCAACGGCGGCAAGAACCCAAGGTGCGCTCCACGGTCGCATGCCGTTGAGCTCGGATTAGAACGTGGAGGCCCGGCCTAGTACCGTGACAACCCGGCGCACCGCCGGGCCAAACTGCTCGTCCCGACCAGCGACGGGCGCGCCGCAGTCAGCCGGATCGGCCCGGCGCACGCTGCCGCGGCTCGTCGGCTGGCGGCGGTCCTCGGCGAGGAGGCGCTAGCCGACGCGGTAGCCGCGCTGCGCGCCCTTTCGGCGGCGCTGGACGAAGTCCACGCCGAGACCGTGTCATTGGAATAGACCGGCCAGAGCCGGGCAGGGGCGCCTAGAACGAGAACAGCCACGCTCGACCACAAGCCCCTCCGGAGGAGGATTCTGTCGTGACCGCCATACCGGATATCACGCTGAACAACGGCCAGACCATCCCGCAGCTCGGCTTCGGCGTCTTCCTGGTCAAGCCGGAGGACACGTTCGCCGCGGTGAGCAGGGCGCTGCAGGTCGGCTACCGGCACATCGACACGGCCGAAATGTACGGCAACGAGAAGGAAGTCGGCGACGCGATCGCCCGATCCGGCCTCGACCGCACCGACGTGTTCGTCACCAGCAAGCTGAGCAACGACGCGCACCAGCCCGACGACGCCCGTCGGGCCTTCGATGACACGCTCAAGGCGCTCGGCCTGGATCACATCGATCTGTTCCTGATCCACTGGCCGCTGCCTACCAGGTACGACGGCGACTACGTGTCCACCTGGCGGACCCTGGAGGAGTTTTATCGCGACGGGCGGGCCCGCTCGGTCGGCGTCTCCAACTTCCAGCCGAACCACCTGCGGCGACTGCACGCCGAATGCGAGATCCCCCCGGCGGTCGACCAGATCGAGGTCAATCCCTACCTGACCCAGGACGAGCTGCGCGGGTTCTGCGCCGAGCACCAGATCGCGATCGAGGCCTGGTCGCCACTAGCCCGCGGCCAGGCGCTCAGTGACCCCGCGATCGAGTCAATCGCCCGCCGGACTGGCAAGACTCCGGCCCAGGTCGTGCTGCGTTGGCACATCGAACGCGGCGACATCGTCTTTCCCAAGTCGGTCACCCCGGCCCGGATCAAAGAGAACATCGACATCTTCGACTTCGAGCTATCCGGCGCCGACGTCGAGGCGATAAGTCTGCTGAACCGGAACGAGCGCACCGGCCCCGACCCGGACAAGTTCGACCGCATCTGATCACTGGGCGCGCCCGGCAATTAGAACGGAGCCGTCCGAGGCCCAGCTCACCGGCACCGGGTCGCTGATCTCCCGACGAAGCGGCCCGCCTTCAGGTTACGGAAGGCGAGCATGACCCACTGCCCGGCCCGGTCGCGGACCAGCCGCCCGCTGTACAGATCCTCGCCAGTCAGCGGGACGGCGCGGCCGGTGTCGAACGGACCGAGCACCGAGTCGGCCGGCACGCACCAGATCGCGCCCGGGCCGCTCGCCGCGCGGCGCTCCGGCGAGAGCTGCCCGGGCAAGCAGGAGAAGATCAGCACGGCGCGTCCGGCCACCACTTCGACCTGCGGGACCTCCAGGTGCCAGAAGCCCGTATCCGGTCGGCTGAGCGGCGGCTGGACCTGCCGCCGCAACAGGTCCGCCGACCGGGCATGCCCGACGACTCCCCGCTGGCCTACGGCGCCGCTCCTCGACCTGGCGGTCACCAGCATGTGTCAGCCGTCCCCGCCGGGGTCGGGCAACACCCACGGGTCGCGCCACGCCTCATCTCGACCCGGTCCGAGCAGCTCATACCAGCGGGGGTCGCACTCGGCGGCTACAGTCCAACCGATCAAATCCTCCGAGGTGGCGTGGCCAATGGCCGCGTTGAAGTGCCGCAACTCCGGGTCGCTCAGCGAGCGGGAGGCCTTGAGAAAGAACACATGAAAGGAACGGCCGTCATCGGCAAACCAGAAATCCCATATCCACGAGTCTGCCAGTCGCAGCACAGCGCATCTTTCCATCGCAGGACCCGGCCGCCTGACGCCGCCGCACCCAGGGGTTACGCCAATCCTGCCGCACCAGCCCCGTGCCTACCGCACCGGTGCAACCCAGGTCAGGACGCCGCAGGCCAGCGAATGCCGAAGGCGACCAGGGTATAGCCGAGCGCGTTTACTGTCGGCTGGACGAAGTTATTCCGGATAATCTGCGCCGCCTCAGCCTCGGCCGTGCTGATCAGCGGACGGGTAATCTGCGGGTTGTGCGTCACTTGAGTGAACGCGAGATTCTGTGCCACGCCATAAAGCACTGACACGGAGAACTGCGGCCGGATCAGGGCGCCGCAGCCGAGTCCGGGATAGGTCCAGCTGTGCTGCACGTCGATCGGATGCGACAGCGTGTTGTCGACCGTGACATCGTGAACCGACTGCGGTAGCTGAGGCTGGGGCAGGACGATGGTGACGCTGACCCGGCCGGGCGTCCCCGTCGCCGGGCGGCTGAGCACCTGCAGCCGGTAGTGGCCAGAGCCGGGTATCCACCAAGCCGGTCCCGGGTTGAGGTCAACCGTGGCCGACGCACGGCCGACGGCGGCGAACGTGCTCGAATACCAGCACGGCCATATGCCGATGTTCTTCGATACCTTGTGCGTGAAGGTGAAGTTGAAGTTCTCGGTGCCCAGGGCCGGCCTGGAGATGCCCTCGATCTTCTGCAGGACCCAGGGCCCGACGTTGGTATCGGTGGTCGTGCCTGCGCTGATCGCCTGCCATGGCCAGGCCAACTTGATATGAGGCAGGCGGACGTTAAGCCCGAACAGGTGCAGGGTCGCGGAGAGCGCGACTAGCACCGCCCAGGCGATCACCTTACGGAACACCAGGCCGGCCAGGACCAGGACCGCGGCCCACGTCAGCCTGCGCCGGATACGCCACCAGCTCGTCCGGGCGTAGCCGCGATCGAGCTGAGCCGGCGCGCGGCCTGCCTCACGGTAGGGCCACTGCTGCGGTGGCGATGGCTGTGGCGGGACGAACCAGGTGTCGCCGTCATCCGCGACCTCTGCGTCCGGCTCGGGCCGATACGCGCCGCTGAACGACTCGCCCCGCCTCAAGGGCACCGTTCTCATCGCGCCCGGCCGGTGAGTGGTGAGCACGCCCACGAGGAAGATCAGGAAGCGAACCATCTGGTTTACCTTCTATTCGCTGGTCGGGGGGGGTTAGGCGAGGGCGGGGTAACCGAGGCACAGCATGGCGGGCACCGCCCCGAACGGCATGCGGAAACGCGTGCCCGGCTTGTCAGGTGCATTCGGATCCTTGATGTCAGGCCAGCGCATCTTCGTGTGCTGTGCGGTCAGGCCTTCTACCGAGTAAGGGAACTCCATGGCGGAGATGTCGTGCAGCTTGAGCAGGCCGCCCCAGCGGAATGCCGCGAACACCTTGGCCAGGTCACGAACCGACAGCGGGCGGCGCGCGGTGATGTCAATCCAGTAGACCGCCATCGCGAGCTCGATCAGTTCGTCCGCGCACTGCGCCAGCGCTTCGGATTTCGTGCGGTACACCGTTCGGTCGGCGTTGATGGTGCCGAGCTTCTCCCCGTGAACCGGCGAATAGCGCGGCTGCGCCTGGCACTGCATCCAGTCGCACGCGGCCAGCAGCTCCCAGCGGATCCCGCTGCGGCTGGCGACGTCGCCATAGAGCGGCTCGGCCCGGCTCAGCGGGGCCTTAGCCGAGGTGATGAAGGCGGTCGTGACGGTTTGCGGGATCTGCGGCACGTACCGGCTGGCACGCGCGCCCGCCTGTGCCCGGCGAGGCGCGACCCTCGGCCCCGGGCGCTGGCCGGGCTGCCGGGCCCGGTTGACCGGAGACTGCGCGGCCGGAGACTGGCCGGCCGGAGCCGTCCGGCCCGGACCCGCAGTGTAGGCGTCCAGAACCCCCGGAATGGTGGCCGCGCCCTGGCTGCCCGTCACGTCATGGCTGACCGCCGCGCCCGGGCCGACCGTTCCGCCCTGACTGACCGCCCCGCCGAGATTGGCCGTGCCGCCCAGATTGGCCGTCCCGCCGAGACCTGGGGTCCCGCCCTGAACCGCCGTGTGCGGCGGCACCGGTGCCGCCGCGTCATACCGGTACAGGTTGTACAGCCGCATGATGGCGATGAGGTTCGAGCCATACTGCGGATCGGTTGCGTAGACGCCGGTCAGGTCGGTCGCGAACGCGTCGGGAAGGTGCCGGTCGGCCATGGCCTGCTGATAGCTCGGGTTGGTGGCCAGCAACTGGGTGTGATCGGCAATGCTCTGAGCGACGTTGTAGTAGACGCGAAAGGCAGCGTTGATGGTCACCCACTGGCCGTTCTCGAACTCCTGCGTCGGCAGCACGTCACTGCCCGCCGGCCCGGAGCCCTTGATGCCGAACAAGTTGTTATCCCTGACGGCCAGCGCGCTCTGACCCCACCCGGACTCGTCGATGGCCTGGGCAATCGTCACCGCCGCCGGGATGCCATACCGGCTTTGCGCCGCGATCGCGCCGGGCGCGATCTGGCTGATGAAGGCCTGCTGACTGGCCGTGTCCGGGACATGCGCCGCAGCGGCCGGCGGGTTGTTCCTGGTGTAGGACGGCGTGGCCGGTGTGGAAGGACCACCGGAGGCCGCGGCAGAGATCGCCTGCAGCCCCGGAATGGCCGCCGTGCCCGCCCGCTGTCCCTTGCCCGCCCGCGGTCCCGTCCCGCCCTTGGACGCCGTGCCGGCTCGCCCCGCACTGCCCGCTCGCCCCGCACTGCTCGCCCGCCCGGCGGTACCCGCCCGCGCCGGAGATCCAGGCCGCGCCGGGTTACCGTGTCCGGCGGTCGCGCCGTCGCCCGCCACCATGCCCGCCCCGGCCATCACGCCCGGCACGGCCACCACGCTCTGCATTCCGGCGTATCCCATTCCGCCCGCTGTGCCCACCATCCTGGCCGCACCTTCCCTGGCTGCCGTGCCGCGCCCACCTGCCGAGCGCGTCAGGGTCGCTGTGCCCCGCCCAGCCGTCCGGCCTGCGCTGGCCATCTGGCCGGTACCTGACGTCAGCCCGGCCGTCCGGGTTCCCGGAACCGCTGCCTCGCCGACGCTCGCCGCTACCGCGGCCGGCTGGCCCAGCGCCTGGATTCCGGCTGTTTCGGCCGCCGCAGCCGTGCCGGTCCCAGCGCTGGCCCCCGAGGGGCCGGCCGTGGTCGCGTCGCCGGTGGCCGTACCGCCCGCCGCGGCGCCGGTCGCCGGACTCACAGCGCCGAGCAACTCGCCGTTGTTGACGAATCCGGCCACGCCCTGGGCCTCCAGCGGACCGGTGAACGTGTGCGCGTTGACCGAAAGGTTGGGACTCGAGTCCCCGCCGATCGTATAGAGGACTCCGGCGGCATACCTGGTGACCACCTCGACATGGCCGTCGAACATCACCCAGTCGCCCGGCTGGGGCTGGTAGCCGTCGCCGAGCGGATGCCAGCGGTGGTGCGCCTGCGCGTCCTGCAAGACCGAAATGATCCCGGGCGAGGCCGGATTGGGATCGACGCGGACGTCGGCCCATTGGTGCAGGGGCCACGGGTAGGTCATGCCTCCGGTCACCCAGCTTTCCTGGCCGGTGGCCTGAGCGCCGAGGGCCAGCGTAAGGCTGGCGAAGGCCGCGCAGGATTCACCGTGGTCTACGCCGTCGACGCTGTCGTTCCCCCAGATAATCGCTTCCATTTCGGCCGGGCTCTTGCTCTGCGCCATGCGCAGGTAGTAATTGGCCACGTTGACGATGGCCGACCGCAGCGCGCTGTCGCTTGCCGACACAGGCTTGGCTGGTTTCTTGAGCGCCAGCAAGTGGACTGGCATGCGGGTCGGCGACGTCATATCGTTTACGGTTCCGTGGGCGAAGGCGAATCCGGTCATCGCTCCGCATGTACTGAGGCTGACAAGCGCGGTCGCCTGCTGCCACGTTGGTTTCCTAACGGGATGCACAGAATCACCTTCT
>Ga0209040_10002840_pt1 | contig 13374 bp, 15 predicted proteins | sample BogFormECP12_OM3_FD_188240 | JGI IMG/M metagenome (GOLD analysis project Ga0209040, IMG submission 188240) | Bog forest soil microbial communities from Calvert Island, British Columbia, Canada - ECP12_OM3 (SPAdes) (version 2) | ecosystem: Environmental > Aquatic > Freshwater > Wetlands > Bog ... | reverse complement strand
CAGCGTTACCTCGACCACGCCTGACGGGGCAGGGAAGTTCTTTGCGCCGGAGTACTGCGGCAGTTTGATGGCCCGCTTCATGAACTCGGCCCAAATGGGAGCGGCGGTGGAACTGCCACTCAGCTTCAGGTCAGTGTAGTCGTCGTTGCCCACCCAGACGATGCATAGCAGGTTCGTCGTATAGCCGGCGAACCAGGCGTCATGAGAAGTGCCCGTCTTACCTGCCGCGGGGGCCTGAAATCCTCGCGCGCGGACCGTGTAACCCGTGCCGCTGTTGACGACACTTTCCATCATGGTCGTCACGACATAAGAAACGCGCGGGTCAAGGACCGACTTGCTGTCGGTGTGATAGTCCTCAAGAGCATGGCCGCGCGCGTCGCGCACCGACTTCACCATGATCGGCGAAAGCCGGTTGCCACCGTTGGCGAAGACCGTGTAGGCTCCCGCCATCTCCAGCGGAGTGGCATCGTAAGCGCCCAGAGCGATCGCCGGAGTCGCTCTGACGCTGCTGATTCCCGCCGCCTTGGCGAGCGCCGCGACCCTGCCAAAACCGGCCTCTTGCGCCACCCTTACCGTCGCATTGTTCAGTGACATGGCCAGGGCATAACGGGCGGTGACTTCGCCGTGATATTCCTCTTTGTAGTTGCGCGGCTCGTAGACTTGATCGCCGTACGCGATGCTGACTGGCGAATCATCCACCAGCGTGGCCGGAGTGAACACGCCATTATTGCCGCTGTCGCTGGCGCTCGCGGCACCGTCAGATGCCGGCAACGAGCTCGCACCCGTTAGGGCCGTATTGACAGCAGCCGCGTAAACGAAGGGCTTAAAGATTGAGCCGGTCGGGCGTTTAGCGATGGCATGGTCCAACTGGCTCATGCCGTAATTCCTGCCGCCGACCAGCGCCAGCACCTCGCCGGTGTGCGGATCGATGGCCACCAGCGCGACCTGCGGCATTGGTCCGGAATCGACCTTGGTCTCGGTCTTCGCGTCCTTACCGGTGCCCGTTTTTATCTTGTGGGTGCGCCGTTTCATGACCTGCTCGTCCACCACCTTCATGCCTTCGTCCACAGCTTCGGCAGCGGCGCGCTGCAGATCGGGATCAAGCGTGGTGTACACGCGAAAAGCATGCTCGTTCAACTCGGCCTCGCTGTACTGGTTGGAAAGCTGGTCCTTCACCAGGTCAACGAAGTACGGAGCGTCGCTGGCCTCGACATTGGGCGCAGCCAGCTTCAGCGCAGTGGCTTTTGTGTGCTCGGCCTGATCTCGCGTGACGGCGCCCGTCTCAACCATCGAGTCGAGCACCAGGTTGCGACGTTCCAGCGCGCGCTTGGGGTTCTTGTACGGCGAGAGGTAGTTCGGCCGCTGAATGATGCCCGCCAGCAACGCGGCTTCGGGCAGGGTGAGGTTCTTGATGTCCTTGTTAAAGTAGGCGTGCGACGCCTCGGCGAATCCCGCGATAGTGAACGAACCGCGCTGTCCCATGTACACCTGGTTGGCGTACATTTCGAAAATTCGCTGCTTGGAAAATTTCTGCTCCAGCTCGAAGGCGATCATCATTTCCACCAGCTTGCGCCTGACCGTCTTCTCGGGAGACAGAAAGAACCCGCGCGAGAGCTGCATCGTAATGGTGGAACCGCCCTGTCCGTGACGGCCGGCATGCAGATCAATGGCGGCAGCTTCCATCAGGCGGTAGAAGTTGACACCACCGTGCTGGAAGAAGCGGCGGTCTTCAATCGCCAATACGGCATCTACCATTACCTTGGGAATGTCGTTGAACGTGATCAGCTCGCGCTTGGAACGCTGCTGACCTTCAAACAGGGCGGTCACCAGTTGGGGTTCGAGCTCATAAGCGCCAGCATCCTGTTTTCCCGCCTCGGAGATCGTATTGATCTTCCCGTCTTGAAACGTGATCACGGCGCTGTTCGAGGCGTGGACCGACTCCGGGCCCGGAGTTATCTGGATCGAATGCGATGCGACCCGGAAGCGACCAACAGGCGAATCGCTCCCTTGGCCCTCTTGCGCATATCCCGCGCGGCGCAGTTGGGCGGCAATCTCCGCCGCATCTGTCTTGTCGCCGACGAAAACCGTCTGCGGCCGGGCGTAAATTTTGGCTGCATTGCTGAAGATGGGCCCGGCCATGCGGCGGTCCACGATCCTCTCGTACTTGACGTAGACATACGCGAACATCGCCAGGAACAGGATGCCGGCCCCTAGGAAGCCGATAGCGAACAACTTTACCAACGGATCGCTAAGCGAGAAAGGACGCGCTTGTGCTGCTTTGTCCTTTACAGCACGAGGACCCGGCCTCGGCGCACTACGGACCGGGCGCCTGCTATCAGCTAGTTTGAGTTTGATTGCCACGTTTATGAATACGCAGAGAAGCCGCCATAAGTAAGACGGCCATGCGGTGTCGTCCGTTATCTAAGATGCTGTTTTCGGGAGGAAATCCCCGAAATTTTTCAACATGTTAGACCGCGATCCCAAGCCCGGGACCAATCGCACGCCGCGCGCGCGTGTTGGGCGGAAAGCCGAGCGTAAAGACCTGACACCCAGGCAGACCAGGGAAACAGACCAACGCCAAAGCAGCCTTTATTGTAATCCAGAGGCCGGGTTCTCAAGCAGGAAATGAGGGGTGCGTAGAAGGGGTGACCAGTGGTTACGGGGATGCTTTCGTGGGAATACGCTATCTTGGTAGAAGAGGGATGTGTCCGGCGGCGGCGGCTTTGACGGCATGCGTGGCGGCGGCTTCCGGCGATAGGAGAGAGCCATGAAGCCGTTCGTGTTGACTCTCGCGCTGGTGACCTTGACCAGTCTGCCGGCCCTCGCACAAAATTCAACATCTGTGGCTGCCCCAACCTTCTGGCCCCCTTTTGCCGAGAAGTCGGGCTTTCAGGCGCAGGACAACAGCGCCCCCATCGCCGATCAGCCAGCCAAGCCGGCCGAGCCCAAGGGCAGCACGACGCTCATTGGCTGTCTGAGCGGGCCGGGCAGCGATGGCAGGTTTACGCTCCGCAGCATGTCGCATCGCACTGGCGTGGAGGTGTTCGGGCCCGAGGGCTTGAAGGATGATTCAGGCAGCAAGGTGAGGCTCACCGGCTCGTGGAAGCCGGGCGACCAGCCCGCCGTGAAGGGAAAGGAAACACGCAAGTTCCAGGCGGCAGACATCGAGGTGCTGGCGCAGAAGTGCGAGGCCCCAAGCGAGAAAACCCCCGTCAGCAAGGAGAAGCAGCAGAAGCAACAGCAGAAGCAGAAGAGCAGCACGAGCGGAGATGCCGCGAACCCGGAGTAAGCATTACTGCTGTCATTGCAAGCGAAGCGAGTCGCGAGCGCGTCTCGCGCAGTCGAAGAGCCCCTACTCAGAAGGCCTCTAGAACGACTCCGGCCACTGTTGCGAGCCGTGCAGCACAGCCAGAACCTGGAGCTCAGGGTCGGCGACCACATACGCCACGATGAACGGGGTGCGCGGCACCACCAGCTCCCGCGTTCCCCCGATCCTGCCCTTCCGTCCAGACAATGGGTACTGCTGGAGACGATCTATAGCGTCCAAGATTTCCGTGAGTTGCGATCTTGCCGCAGCCGGACTTGAAGCCTGCAAGTAATCGTAAGCAGCCAGGAGGTGCTCTGACGCCAGGGGTGTGAGGCGAACCTTCATCTGGCCAAGCGTTTTTTCCAGTCTGCCTTCACCTGCTCATAGTCGATGAGTCTACCCGCCCGCGCCTGAGCCAAACCCTCGCGGATTTGCCGCAGGTGATACTCATGCACCGACAGATATTGGTCCACCGCCTCATTCAGCAGATAGCTGCGATCGCGATCCAAGGCTTGCGCAAGCCGGTCAAGCGCCTTTACTTTCTTTCGATGGGCCCGGAAGGTAAGGGTCTGCTTTTCCATAAGCTGCTATAATATATTGTATTACGATGTATTGCAAGGCGTTCATAACGTCTTCTTGGAATCCAGCAGAATGGTGACCGGGCCGCAGTTGACCAGCTCGACTTCCATCATCTCTTGAAAGCAGCCGGTCTCGCAGCGCAAGCCACTGCCGCGGATGCGCTGCACGAAATGTTCATAAAGCGCCTTGGCCTTCTCGGGACGCGCCGCCGCGTCGAACGACGGCCGCTTGCCGCGCCGTACGTCGCCGAACAGCGTGAACTGCGAGACCGCCAGCACCGCCCCGCCGATCTCCGCCACGCTCAGGTTCATTTTCCCCGCTTCGTCCTCAAAGATGCGCAAGCCGGAAACCTTCTCGGCAAGATAGTCGGCGTCGGCCTCGCCGTCGGCCTGGGCGACGCCCAGCAGTACCAGCAGGCCCTGCGCGATCTCGCCCGTAAGCTCGCCGTCAACTCTTACCGAAGCGCGGCTCACGCGTTGTACCACGGCTCGCATGTTAGGAGGGGCTAGGTGTTAGGGTTCAGTGGCAAACCGCGAACATCAACTGGCCCCTGGCGCCTAGCCCCTTTTTCTACAGCTTCCTCAGCACCGCAAACACCTCTTCGTTGTCGGGCACTTGGCTGATGGGATAGACCTTGGCGAACTTCAGCTTGCCATCCTTGCCCACAACAAACACCGCGCGATCGCTGATCCCGGGGATGGGGTCGCCCTCGCGCAAGATGCCGAACTTCCGCGCCACCTCGCCATGCGGGTAGAAATCGCTGGCCAGGGGAAAGTTCATGATGCCGATTTCTTTTTTCTGCCACGCCGTATGGCTGGGGATGGAATCCACGCTAATGCCCACGACCTGGGCATCGTATCCGGAGAACCGCTCGAGTTCCGAGTTGTACCCCGGCAACTGCGCGGTTCAAACCGGCGTCCAGTTCAGCACATAAAACGCCAGCACGACGTTCTTATTGCCTCGGTAGGCGCTGAGCTTGAAGCGCTGCTTGATGTTGCCCACTACCGCTGGAATATCGAAATCCGGAGCCTCTTCGCCGACTTGCAGCACTGCCATGCGTTCCTCCGCCCCCGTCAGGGTCATGGCGATTTTAGCAGGCAGGCATCAGTTTGCTGAAAAGGGGATCAGAGGCTTTTAACCAGGATTTTATCACGGGGAAAGATGTTGGTGGACGAAGATTGGAAAGAGGGCAGCCTTCAAGAGGAATCGGCCCGCAAAACAAAAACCTCCGGCTGGGCCGGTGCGCCCAACTCAGAGGTCATCACTCGCAGCCAGCTCTGGACTAGATAATTGTTCCCTGCGTGTCCCGGTTCATGATATCCACCTTTCAGCCATTGGATGCCTCGGATAGGCAAACGTTGCTGCTGCCAACACCACTATCATGTCGCAAACTGCTCGTTTTGTCAACTACTTAGCAGCTTCTCAATTTGCTCGTTGCCTCGCACTGAGGCCAGGTCGTCATCCTTGGCCGCCAGTTCCTTCAGCGGCGGGTACAGCTCAAGGCCCTGCTTCAGGTCCGCCGCAACTTCTTCTGCAGGCCTGCCCAAAAGCGCCTTGTAGCAAGCCGCGTTGTAAAACGCTGCGTAATAGGGTCGCGGCGCAAGCTGCTGGGCCTTGTTGACAGCTTCCAGCGCCTCCCGCAGTAATTGCTGATCGTGCTTCAGCTGCGAGAGCCGCTTTAGCGCTCGTCCTTTTTCTATGTAGGCAACATAATACCGAGGACTGAAGTTCAGGGCCTTTGCGATCCATTCCAAAGCCTTGTTCAGTTCCTCTTCCCCCGGCCGTCCGTTGATGAGCACGCGTGCCTCATTGGTGAGGGCGACGGTAGCAGCCTCGTTCAATTCTCCTGCCATCCTCTCCTGCCTGGTTTGTAAGGCTCCCAGCGCCTCGCGCTCGGCAAGCGAAAAAGCTCTGGGCAGTAACAGCCGGGTCAAGAGGTAGGCAAAAAAGAACCCGCATACGAAGAAATATATCAGGGTCGAGAGAGAAACACTTTCCGGCACGGGAATGCAACCTTGTGAACAGGAGGACAGGCTGGAGAAATAAGCGGCAAGGTTGCGCAGCTTGGTGGGGATGATTTTCAGCTCGATCAGGCCGAGGCCCACAATGATTTTGGTGAGCCAGTCCGAAATTTCTTCCAGGCTGGTATTGGCATCATAGCCCTCCCGCAAGCGGGTCTGTTCTACCTGCCAGCTTGCTGTCGCTGCTGCGGCTGATGAGTCGGGCTTGCCGTTTTGCTGTGAATTTGACTGCCGGTCCTCCGTCTGCGGCTGTGCCTGCGGAACCGGCGTACGAAGCCGGCGAGGAATGCCAAAGAGAAAACCCGCCAAGGCACCGGACGCAAAAGCGGCAAATGCTTCCAACGCCAGAACCGCAAACAGCAGGAGCCGGGCAAGTTTCGTTGGCGCATTCTGCCCAATGGCATACAGCACCAAAGCCGCCATGCCGAAAGAGAACAAGACCGAAACGAGCTTTATGATCTTTCTGGGGTAGCGCTCGACGCTCCGCTGCTCAGAGAGTTGCCCGGTATCACCGGCCGGTTGCTGGCCGTCCGCCGTCATCCTCAGCGATGTGGTTAGTACTGCAGCGCCCGCGCTCAACACGGCAAGCGCGAACGCAATCTCACTGCCCAACACTCCCCACCCAGACGAGTGAGCGTAGACCGCCGTCACGACACCGGCGATAGCCAGTATGATGGCGGCAATCGCCCACCCCCGCCTGCTCTGAAACAGGCGCCGGAGCCACTGCGGAACCGCTTGTTCCTGCGGAGCTTCGGTCATCGCAACCAACCCAGCAAATGCCCCTGTGCCGCGTCTGCCCCAGGTCGCACGAGGCGCGCCACGTTCTCGCGCCCAGGGCTGAACGTGCTAATGGCTAAAGAGAGTACTTGGGTAGCAAGTTTGTCGCAGCTGCAGCCTAGTTGCTAGCTGTCAGCTGCTAATTGCTGCCCTACTGGTACGTCACTCTCTTCTCACCCTTCACGATGCGCCCAATCACGTAGCCTTTCTCGCTGCAGCGCTCCAGGATGAGCTGGGCCTTCTTGAACTTCTTGGCCGGCACCACCAGGATCATGCCAATGCCCATGTTAAAGGTGCGCAGCATTTCGTCGCGCGGGACGTTGCCAATCGTCTGCATGTGGTCGAAGATCGGCGGCACCGGCCAGGAATGGATCTCGACGATCGCGCCCACGCCCTTGGGCAGCACGCGCGGCAGGTTCTCGGTGATGCCGCCGCCGGTGATGTGCGCCATGGCCGAGACAGCCTCGGCATCGATCATGCGCCGCACAATCGGCCAGTAGCTCTTGTGGGTGCGCATCAGTTCGGTCCCGACTTTGCCCTTGATCTCGTTAACGTAGGAATCGGGCGTGTAGCGCGCCACCTCGAAGAACAGCTTGCGCGCCAGCGAGTAGCCGTTGGTATGCAGCCCCGTCGAAGGCAGTCCGATGAGCACGTCGCCCGCCTGCACCGCTTTGCCGGTAAGGATGCGGCTGCGGTCCACCACGCCCACGATGAAGCCCGCCAGATCGTATTCGCCGTTGCTGTAGAAGCCCGGCATCTCCGCCGTCTCCCCGCCGATCAGCGCGCAACTATTCTGCTTGCACGCGTCGGCAATCCCCACAATGACCTTTTCGATCACTTCCGGCTGCAGCTTGGCGGTGGCGAAGTAATCCATGAAGAACATGGGCGCGGCGCCCTGCACGGCAACGTCATTGACGCAGTGGTTCACCAGGTCGGCGCCGATGGTGTGGTGCAGCTTCATTTCGAACGCGATCTTCAGCTTGGTGCCGACCCCGTCCACGCTGGACACCAGCACCGGGTCCGGATACTTCTTCTTGTCGATGGCAAACAGCCCGCCGAAGCCGCCGATCTCGCTCAGCACGCCGCGGTTAAAGGTCTTGTGGGCCAGGTACTTGATGCGCTGCTTGGTGCGATTCGCGCGCTCAATGTCAACGCCTGCATCGGCGTAAGTGATGGTTCGGGGCTCGGTTGCGTGTTGTGCCAAGGGTTGGGATCCGTCCAGAAGGCGCGTCACCGCAGATTTTGCGGGGGAAAGGGTATTGTATCATTCGGCGATTCAGGAGGGCCGACTCTGCCCGCCCCAGAGCCGGGCGCCGGCGGCTGTCCGGCTCCAATTAGGCGGTGATGGTTTGTTCGGCCCGGATAAGGGCGGAATGAGGTTATGCTTTCGCTGGCGCTGCCTTGTTGTGCTTAAAGCAGGAAAACAGCTCAAACGCCAGCGGAACTATGCTGGCTGCTAACTGCGCCGAGGCCAGCGCCTCTGACTGCACCGTCTTGTCATTGGTTTCGGCCGCTACGCCCGCTCCAGCGATCTGCAAGATTTGCTGGGTGGCTGCTACGTGGTCCGTGCCATATTGCTGGATTGCCGGCGTGACCGCTTGCGCGATTTGGGCGCCGGTGGTGATTTTGGAGAGTATGGTTGCAAAATCCATCGTGGTGTCCTCTTTTTCTAATTGCTAATTGCTAATTGCTAGCTGCTAGTTGCTTCTTGATCACTTCTTATACTTCAGCAAGTCAATCGCGAAGTGCACGAACGTCAGCAGGCAGGCCACGGCTGTGGCGATTCCGGTGAAGCGTTGCAGGAAGGCTTCGTGACGGCTGACTTGCTCCTGCAGTTCCTGGATCTTGCCTTCGTTGCCGTTGCCCACCAGCCAGCGCATGTGCGCTTTCACTTCCGCCAGGTCCGACAACACCTTCTGCTCGAAGTCACTCATCGCGGGTTTCATAATGGATAGTCCACGTGCAGCAGCGCCGAATCGCGCGAGTACTTGGCTGGCGACGACCCGTCATACTGCCGCAGGTAATAGGTCTGCACGCGCGACAGCCGCGGCAGAGTGAAGGTTTCAGTGGTGAAGCGCCCGGCCAGATTGCCGTCAGCGCCGGGACCCCAGCCGGCGTCGCTGCGGCGCGCCTCGATGCCTCCGCCCGGTGGCGGTACGACGCCGGCATCCACGGTGATGTAGGTCGCGATCACGCCCGTGACCTGCGCTGTCGTCAGCGGCGCGATGTACATTGACGACGATGGCGTGGTGGTGGTGAATATGACGGTCACTGGCTGCGGCAGTGTCATACTCTCAAACTTGAACGCCAGCAACTCCGCCGCGTCGTTCGCGAATCGGACCGCATACAGCGAGCGATCGTCCACCAGCGAGACAACTTCCACATCCACTTCGCGAACGATCGCGCTGAACGCCGCTCCCCGCGACGGAACCGCAACCTGCACCGTGTTTGCCGGCAGGACGTCGCTGACCGGCAGAAAGTCGCTCAGCACGCGATACTCGCCCGTCCACGCCGGCTGCACCGTGTCGTCCAGAATTGCCAGCGCGGCGTTTTCGCAATCAATCGAGGTCGGCGCCAGCGGCAGCTTCAGCCGCCGGACGTAGCTGCGGCGACCGTTGTCGCTTCCGTTGCGATGCGCCGCAATGCTGTTCTGGTCCTGCACCCGCGCCACGGCGCGTACGCTGCTGCGGTATGCCACCACGATCTGCTCGTTTTGCTGCGGCGGATAAGGCGTATAAAAATGCAGCTCTCCGGTTGAACTTATGTAACACTCACCGCCATCGCACAACGCACCCGCCAGCCGCGTGCGGAACGACCCGCCCGGAATCATGCTGCGTACTTCGCAGTCCACAATATGCTCCAGGCTGGTGAACGAAAGGCTGGCCTGCAGGTTGGCTCCGTTGATGAGCGCGTAGGTCGCGAATCCCGGCGGCGCAGCCAGCACGTCGTCGAACAGCACCGTCGCAGGCGTGGCTAGCGTCCCCGGATTGTTGGGATCGATGTCGTGTACCGTAAGCACCACGCGCATCGCCGCCGCAACCGAGTCCCCGCCGCGTCCGCTGCCCGCCGGATGCGTGGAAGATAAATACGTCTGATGAACGCGGTGCGCTTCGTTGCAGAACAATTGCGTCGCGAAGGCGTATTGATGTCCGGGCGTAGTGGACAGCGGAGTGCCCGTGGCTGCTCCGTTTACCAGCGCCCGGATGTTGCAGTTGCTGCCGTTGGGCGAAATGCTGAACCCCGCAACGCAGTTGGCGTCGCCAACCACGCCGTTGTAGATGCCGCCGATCGTTCCGCTCGACGCGGCATTGAATGCCACCAGGCCGTGTTGCATCATCATGCCGCCCGCCAGTTCCAGTTCCTCCACGTAGCTCACCGTTGCCGGTCCACCGGCGATCTGCAACTGGCCGCTACTGACCGATACTTTTCCGTTCGGATCAGTTATTTGCCACAATGTGGGATTCAACTGCGGGTCGGTGTAATTTTCTGTGAACACTGTGATCGCCGTCTTGCTGAACGGCGTCGTCGAAAGGTAGAAAACCAGTGTGGCGCCATCGCCGAGGAAGTAGTCGCGGACGTAGGCCACCGGTTCGAGTTCGCCAATGATGGTTACATCGTTGCGCAATTCATCGGGTTGGACCAGCGTCAGCCCATCCGGCACAAAATTCGGGTCCTGGTCGCTGATGGTGAAGCTTCGCTGGCCCACCGGCTGGAAGTCCAGCTTACCGTCGTGTGTGCGATAGGCCGCGCGCGTCATCGTCGTCAGTTCCTGCGCGTGCTCCGTCCACGCGTTCTGCGGCACGATGAGGAACTGGTTGACCGGGCCGACGTCCTGCACGCCTGTCAGGTCTAGGCCGCCAGGCAGGACATCGTTGGCCAGCGTGCTCAGCGCGTTGCCGGCGGTACGCCAGGCGAATGGGGTCCGCGCCGGCAACGCATTGTGGTCGAGCAGGCACGAGTCGTCCACCGCCAGCAGCGTGTAACGCCACGCTGGGCCTTGATGTCCAAAGCCGAGATATTGCTGCTGTGGCGCAGTGGCGAGATAGCCGGTGAACAGCGTTAGGCCACTCCCACACTGTAGGATGATGCGCGCCCCGCACACCGGCGCCGTGAAGCCCGGCCCGCAGTTGGCCAGCGACGCGGTCATCGTGGCTGCACGATTCAGCTTCCGCGTGATCTTCGGCAAGTGCTCGACGTCCACCCAGGTGGTATAGTCCTGCTGCCCGCGTCCGTCGTTGTTATCGATGAGAAGGTTCATGAATGTCTCCTCAGTAGCCAGTAGCCGGTAGTCGGTAGTCAGTTGCCAGTTAGCGCCGTTAGTAACGAATGAGGTCTGCGACGGTAATGTGCTGCTGTGAACCAGGCGCGCTTGATCGTATTTGCTGTTCATCTCGAGGATTGTCATTACGAGCGAAGCGAGGAATCTGCTTTTCTCCTGCGGTGTGGCGATGAGGGGGAAAGCAGATTCCTCACGGCCTGAAGGCCGTTCGTAATGACAACTCGGAATTCGTAATCGCCGGCTCCAACTGGCTACTGGCTGACAACTGCCTCTAATATGCTGCCGCATACTTCGTCGGGAGATAGCTGCGATAGCACAGCACCGTCTCGCCGTCATTCAGGTCGGTGGTTGGCAACGCGTGTAGAGTGGCGTGCAACATATGGCTGAACAGCGGCGCCGCAAACTCTTGCCGGGCCTCGCGCCCGCCTGCTGCCACCTGCAACCGCGGATAGTAAAAGCACGCGCGCCCGCCGCTGTCGGCGGGAACCACGAACAGCCCCGACCATTCCTGAAAGAAGCTGCTGCCTTCGCGGTCCACAAACGCCATCACCCGCTGCACGCTCATGCCGGGAACCACCGGCGCCGCGAGGAGCGGCTGTGCCAGGGTCAGCGCCGATGACGTTATTGCTGAGACTGTCGAGATGTTGAAGGTGACGCGCCGGATGTAATCCAGATGCGTACCCAGGTCGAGCGGCGACGTAAGATACGACGCTGGCGCGCCGGCGCCGATATATCCCGTCTGGCCACCGTAATCCGCATCGACGGCCACAATGTCGCCGACCACAAACAACGCGAGCTGATCGGTGGTAAGCACCAGCGAGCTGATGGTCGACCCGCTCTGCAGCGGCGACGCCGGAATCGCCGCGCCGCCGGAGCCCTGCGGTTGGGAAAGCGGCAGCGTGGCCAGCGCGTTCATCATTTCCGTGCCGCCGCTCAGCGCCATCTGCAGCTTGCCCCACGAAGGCAGATCAAACTCCAGCCGCGCCTCCGGCTGCGTGCGATACTGCACCGTGATGTTGCCCAGCGGTCCGTTGCGCAGCGCTTCGTACTTGGTTGCCGCGGTGCGCTGAAAATTTTCTACATAGCCCAGGGTCAGCCACGGAACCGGCGGCGAGTCCAGATTGAACTGACCCTCAGCCGCGGGATCGTAGGCCGCGATCGGCCCCGACGGCCGGCCCACCGGCGCCACATAAGCCCGCACCGCACGTGCCAGGGGCGCCATCTGCGAGCGCTTGGCGTTTGGATTGTTCATGTCTGGTTCACCTCGGGATAAAAGAAAACGCTCACGCTGACCTCGCGTCCGATGTACGGCGGCGCGTTGACCAGCGCGCTGAATACAGGCTGGGTCCAGAAGATGGTGGACCCCAGATCCACGGCCGATCCCGTGCTGTAATCGGATTTCTCGGTGAGCGGCGGCGAGCAGATCGCCAGCACATCGTTGTCGAGGCTCGCGAGATCGCGCCCCCGGTCCAGGTTGCCGTTCTGGTCGGTGCCCTTGGTGCGATACGAGATGGCGCACTCCATCTCCATCAGCGTGCCCGCCGACGGCAGCACCGGCCTCGCTCCTCCCCAGTGCAGATAAAACGCATCGCACAACGGAGGACCTGCATTCGGAGGCTCATTCTCTGCCACCACAATCGCCGGCCGCGTGGCCCCGTCAATCGTGATCGTGCGCTGTGGATCTACCGCCACCAGGCGATTGCGCAGCTCAATGTAGAAACTATCCTTGGTTGCTTGCATCGTGTCTTACTCCGTGGCAGTCAGGAGGTAAAGGTATTCGCCTCCGGCAAAACAGCTGGCAGTCACTGTCCTGATCGGCATCAACTGTCCGTGATAGACCAAACCCTGCGAACCCAGCAACCACGCAGGGACGTCGGTGACCGCGTACGAATCGACGACCGGCTGAAGCCCTCTTGCGCTCAGCATTACCTGGACGCGCCGCGTCCCATCGGGCCCAGGTGGTATGTCTTGCACTGCAGCGGGTGCAATCTGTACATCTGACGCTGTGGGAGGTGTGATGCCAAGTTGGCTGTTGCTATCTCCGGCGGACGGGTCGGCGATCCGCAGCGTGATCTGCTCGCCGCCCAGCGCGCGCAGGAAGGCGTCCGCGCCGCGCCGGGCCGCGTGGTGGCGTCCCGGAATCATATTGATGGGGATGTCGGCTTCCGGCATGTCAGGCTACTTTCTGCGCCATGAAGGGCGCCAGCATGGTCTGTACCGTTGTGTCGAGTAGCGTGTCGGAGAAATATTCCAACCGCATCGCGTTCAACGTGCCCGCCTTAACATTCAAGGCGGGATTGGCCTGAAGGTTGCGCACGATCTGTGCGCAGGCGAACTTTACCGGATCGGGGATTTGCGCGAACCCCGCCGTGTAGACGAGCTCCATCTCGTTGAACGCCAGCCCCAGCGGA
>Ga0209040_10002839_pt1 | contig 13382 bp, 12 predicted proteins | sample BogFormECP12_OM3_FD_188240 | JGI IMG/M metagenome (GOLD analysis project Ga0209040, IMG submission 188240) | Bog forest soil microbial communities from Calvert Island, British Columbia, Canada - ECP12_OM3 (SPAdes) (version 2) | ecosystem: Environmental > Aquatic > Freshwater > Wetlands > Bog ... | reverse complement strand
AGCGACAGCTCGGAGTTCTCCATACCTCCATTGTGCCACCAGTGCTAAGCGCTTCCTAACGAATGCCCGTGCGCGTGCAACCGGCACGCGCACCGCATCTTCAGCGGGTCTGTCCGCGGGCCCCGCGTGCGATTTTTTCGGAATGTGCGCGATGATCGTCCAGAGGGTCTTGCAATCGCCGCGGGGCCGAGCTACGTTGAATCCAGACGCGGAACCGAGCCGCAAAGAGCGAGGCCACCGAGGTGTGAGGCCGCGCCACCTAAAGCGAAGGGTCCTCGCGGACCCAACGCCACGGGTTCCTCAGGCGGCTTGGAACCGCGTCGATTTCGTTCCCGCCTGCCCGCCGCGAGCTCCCCGCCCGGCCCGCCGCGACAAGCTCGCCACCCCGCCCGCGCCGCGGCTCGCCGCCCCGCCCGCGCCGCGGGGCTACACTGGGATTGCAGCAACATCCCGGGGACGACAGGCTTCGACGCGGTCGGCTCGTGCGGGTGGTGGCGAGTCGAGGTCCCGGGCGGCCTCGTAAAACACCCGGGAAAAACATAAGTGCGGACTCTCACGAGTACGCCCTCGCCGCTTAGTCAATAGCTAAGCCGTGAGGTCTCGGGCCCCGCTCGCCTGCGGCGGGGAAGGCCGGGATCAGAAAGCAGGCTCACCCGGCGCGGTTCGCCTCCGCCAAGCCGGGGACGCTCAAGGAGGCTGGTCCCCCGCAACCCCGCCGGCGAGGCGAGCTGGGGATGAGATCAGAGCGCCGGCTACGCTCGTAGAAGCCATTCACACGCGATCACGGACGTGGGTTCGATTCCCACCGTCTCCACTTATTGCTCTAGGACGAGCGTCGAGCCCCAGGACTACGACAGTGCGTTCCGGGGCGCTGCGGCGTGATCGTCTCGGTCGCGGCATAAGCACGACTTCTCGGCCTCGCCTCGGATCCAAATAGGGCTCGCGACTGGGCCCTCCCAACTTCTCCACAAGGGCTTCGATCGTCACCTGGCGACGCGGCCCGCCGCATCGCACACAACCGAAACGAAAGGCATGACGATGAAGACCCACGCCAAACGCGCCATCGCCGGGATCCTGACCCTCAGGTTCCTGCGTCACCGCCGCCACCACCACCGCCACGGAGCCCGCCGCTGAGGTCTCGGGCGGTCGCGGTTCCGGCCGCCGTTTCGCACGCGCTCCGACCTCGGAGCGTCCGCTGGGCGGCGTCCTCCACAAGCTCATCACAAGACGTTAGGAGTGAAAGATGTCCACGCATCAAGGAGCCATTGACTCCCTCGACCTGAAAGGGGACCACGGATCGCGGTCCTTCTCGCTCGAGGACCCGTTCCGCCGGTTGATCTCGCAGATGGCGCAGTACTGGTGGGTGGAGCTCGTCGTCGGCGTGCTGTGGCTGGTGATCTCCGCGGTCGTGCTCAAGTTCAACCACGCCTCGGTGGTGACCGTCGGCGTCCTCACCGGGCTGATGTTCCTGCTGTACGCGGCCCAGGACTTCGCGCTTGCGACACTCGACCAGAGCGGCACGCGATGGCTGTGGGGGTTCTTCGGCATACTGATGACCGCAGCCGGGGTCGTCGCCCTGATCGAGCCGGCCGCAACGTTCGCCGGCTTCGCCGAAATCCTCGGCTTCGTCTTCATGCTCATCGGCGTGATGTGGATGGTTCGCGCGTTCTACGAACGAGCCGTCAACGGACTCTGGTGGCTGACGCTGACCAGCGGGATCCTGATGACGGTGCTGGCCTTCTGGGTCAGCGGCCAGTTCTTCCTGACGAAGGCTTACACGTTGCTCGTGTTCGCAGGGATCTGGGCGCTGATGACCGGCATCATCGACATCGTGCAGGCCTTCCAGCTCCGGCAGTTGGGTGCGGATTCCGATGCCTGAGCTCGACAGCGCCGTGACGCCGCGCAGACGCGAACGGAGGTTCTCGGCCGTGCCCGACGACGAGCAGATCACCGCGGACGTCCGCGCGGCCCTCGAGGACGATGACCGCCTCGCCCATCCGAGGGAGATCGCGGTCGCCTGCCGGGACGGCTCGGTCGAGCTGCGCGGGACGGTCTCGACTCCGCGCCGGCGGAGCATTGCGCAGGAAATCGCCAAGTCGGTGCGCGGCGTGCGCGCGGTGGAGGTGGAGCTGCACGTGGACCTCCGGGACCGGTGGCTGGACAACGAAGTTCGCGGCGTCGCGCTACAGGCGCTGATCGCGGACGACCGGGTCCCCATCGACCGCGTCGACGTCTCCGTCTCCGACGGATGGCTGACGCTCAAGGGCGAGGTAGAGGACCAATCGGCCAGTGACGCGGCCTTCGCCGCCGTCCGCGAGCTGCCGGGAGTCGGCGGGATCACCAACGAGATCAAGGTGATCACCGCCGGCATCGACCGGTGATCGCAGTAGCGCGCCGACACCATGCTGGCCGACCTGCGGGAGCCGACCGACCACGAGGTCGTGGACAGCGTCATGTAACAAGCGGGTAGCAGGCGGCTGACGAAAGCTGCCCATATGCAGGTGGTTTCGCACCCGTCGAACCCACCGTCTCCATAACCCGGTCACCGCGTGCGCTCAGGACCGTTTCAGGCCCTGACGTTAGGCCAGCTGTCGATGCAGCCCGCGCTTCGATTTGTCCACGCGTCTATGTCGGCAGGTCTTGCACGCCTGTTACCGTCGCCGCACTAACCAGTGGCCGCTGGCAGGGTATGGCGGCTGTGCCCATATGAGGAGTGCGGGAACGCGAATGCCTAGACCACTGCTGGCGCTAATCGGAGTCGTTTTTGCCCTGTCGATAGCCGGATGCGGCTCATCTGGCTCCAGCACGAGCTCGTCCAAAGCCAGTGCTGCGGCCCAGACCGCGTGCGCCAGCGTCGCCGAAGCCAGTTCGGCGAAAGAGGAAGAAGCCTGCGCCCAGGGCTACGACGGGGCGAAGGCCGGCAAATCGGCGGAACAGAGCTGCGGGCCCGTCGGCTCGGGCGCGGTCACCGACACGGAGGATGTGCACGACTGCCTGGTGGGCTTCTCGCTCGCCGACGCAGGCGGTACAGCCGCCGCGGCCAGCTTCAGCGAAGGGGCGAAGACGACATGCGCCAGCGTCGCCGAAGCCAGCTCGGCGAAAGAGGAAGAAGCGTGCGCCCAGGGCTACGACGGCGCGAAGGCAGGCAAATCACTGGAGCAGAGCTGCGACTCGGTTGGCTCCGGTGCGGTCACCGACACGGAGGATGTGCACGACTGCCTGGTGGGATTCTCGCTTGCCGATGTAGGCGGTACGGGTGCTGCGGCCACGCCCAGCGAAGGGGCGAAGATGGCGTGCGCCAGCGCTGCCGAAGGCAGCTCGGCGAAAGAGGAAGAAGCGTGCGCCCAGGGCTACGACGGCGCGAAGGCCGGCAAAACGGTGCAGCAGAGCTGCTACTCGGTCGGCTCCGGCGCGGTCATCGACAGCGAGGATGTCAAAGACTGCGAAGTGGGCTGGTCGCTGAGCTGACGGGCGCTCCCGCCGAACCGCCCGCTCCCGGCGAACCGTCGCCTACCAGCTCGAGCTTTCCCCTCCCGCGCAGCCCGTCTTGAGGATCGGGCTGCGGCAGGTCCGGGTGATCGTCGCGCTCGCGTTCCTGCTGATCGTCAGTTCATCGCCGTTGCTCGCCGTGGCCGTGACCGAGTATTCGCTTTCGCCGTGGGTCGTGCTGCTCAGGTAGGCACGTCGGTTGGCCGGGGTCGTCTCGATCGTCGGCTCGGTCGCCTTGAGTTCTTCGACGGTCACCTTTTCGTAGCTGCCCTGGTTCGCGACCGCGATCGCCTCCGCTGTCGTCTCACCCGTGCGCGCCAGTTCCTTGGCCTGCGCGTCGGTGGCCTTCGTGGTGGAGCTCAGGAACGACGGGACGGCGATCGCGGCGAGGATGCCGATGATCAGGATCACGACCAGGAGCTCGATGAGCGTAAAGCCGTCACGCTCCCGCAGACGCTTCGTCGGGCGGTCCCACGCTCGGAACGCCGCTCGAGGCGTGCCGCCGGTGCGGTGCGACCGTTGTCGGTGCGACAGCATCACGATAGCCCTCCATGCCTAGCGCTGGCAGTCGAGCTATCTCGGCGAGACCCCTGACTTTGCGACCCCGCCTCACGACGGGTTTGCCGTTTCAGACTGTTTGATCGGGGGCTGAGTGTGGAGCGGCGGGTCGCTCAACGGAAGAGGGAGCCCCGTTGAGTGCAGTTTTCTGGACGAATGTACGAGCGGGGAACCGCCGGCGGGGAGTCGCCGGCCGCCTACGGGCCGACGGCCGACGTTTCTCGTTCGGGCAGGCGCGCGTCGGGGAACTCCCTGGCCGTCTGTCGCCTCAGCACCTCGGTGCCGAAGAAGGCGAGGACGAGGAACACGATGATCCCGGCCGGTTTGCGCGTCGCCGGGATCGGCCCCCAGATGAAGATCAGCAGCATGATGAAGGCGACGATCGCGAACGTCCATTCCGGCTGGTCGCGCAGGAACGGGGCGATCGCGCGGCGAGCTTTGACGGCCAGGCGCGCCGGGCCCGCGAACCAGGCGGCCGCGATCAGCGGGACGCCGATGATCACGAAGGCGCCGGCGATTTCGGAGAGCATCGAAGTGGCGATCGATATGACCGCCTCGACCGCCGGGCGGTTCGCTTCGACCTTGACCAGCGAGTTGGTCACCTGCGACTCGATGATCGAGCGCCCGGCGAATACGAGCAGGCCCGCGAAGACGATCGCGATCCCGACCGACATCAGCGTTCGCCGTCGGCGTTCGCGTGCGAGCAGGATCGCAAGCGCATACAGCAGCGGCACGATGATAGTCAGCAGCAACGCGAGCCCCTTGAGCGCCTTGCCGCCGTCCTGAACCACCTTGATCTGATTCGACTTGAGGATTTTGAGCTTCGCGACCGACGCCGGGAGTTTGGAGCTGACGTTGGGCAGGCCGAGGCGATTGGTGATGTTCGCGACGATCGTGGACAGGTCGAGCGTCACTTCCCCGCCGTTGGTCGACAGCGCTCCTTTGCCGCCGTTGACGATCGTCACGAACGTCTGGTCTGCGGCACGATTGGCCTGCTTCCAGGCTTCCTGAACGCGGGCGTTGGCCAGCGCGCGCTGCGCCGCCGCGACAGCCAGATTTTGCAATGCCCCTGCCACCGGCGCCGCAAGGGGCTGGAGCTGGGGCGGCAGCCGGGTCTTGAGTTCTTCGGCGACGTTGACGTTCGCGTACAGCTGGTCGACCAGGTAGTTCGACGTGGCTTCGCGGATCTGCGCGTTCTGCAGGAGCCTCGTGCTCGTGTTGGCCCAGTTGTTCGGGTTCAGCAGCTGCCGGTTGGCCCACACGGCGAAGATCGCCAAGACGGCGAGCACCGTCGTGCCATAGATGAGCAGGCGCACGAGCCACCGCCGTTCGCGGCGTACCGGCGCCGCGTGGGTGCGGGTTGCGCCCGGCGCATCCGCGCTCGGGCTCGCCGGGCTGTCGAGTGCGGGATCTGAGGTGGCGTCGTCCATTGTCACGACGGGCTCTCATCGCCCGCGACGTGCCGATCGCTGCCGAACCGTTCGGCTGCGCCGGCTGAGGGAATACTCCCCACACGCCGACGCCTGGTCATCACCCGAACCGGACGAAGGCGCCGCTGCGGGTCGTGGACCTCGCGCCGTCGAAGCCCGCGGATCAGTAGAAGCCCGTCGCGTGCCAGTTGTGCGGTGCGGACGTCGGATGAGAACTCGTGTGCAACGATCGCAAGAGACGCCGATGGCGCCGGGAGCCGGTCGCGCATCTGCCCACAGATGCCGATGGCCGGGCGCCGCAAGCCTCACACCGACGAGCGACAACAGGAGACGAGATGAGCGACAGGCCGGTTTTCATCTACGCAGCGACGTACGCCAACCATGAGGATGCGATCCTCGATTACGACAGCCTCCTCGAGCTCCACGATCTGCGCCTCGTGGGCACCTACGACGTGGCTTTGATCACCAGGGACGCGGACGGCAAGATCCATGTCGAGAAGCACGAGAAGCCGACCCAACACGGCGCCTGGGGTGGAATCGCCGTCGGCGCGGTCGTCGGGATCCTGTTCCCGCCGTCCGTACTCGGGGCGGCCGCCGTGGGCGGTATCGTCGGCGGTGTCGGCGCGCACCTGCGCAAGGGCATCTCCCGCGGCGACGCCAAGGAGCTCGGCGAGCTGCTCGAATCAGGCCAGACCGCGCTGATCGTGATCGGGGAGTCGCGCGTGGAAGAGCAGCTCGACAAGGCGCTGACCCGCGCCGAAAAGTCGATGGAGAAGGAGATCGACGCCGACAGCAAGGAGCTCAAGCGGGAGCTCGAGGAGGCCGAAAAGCAGCCCGCCGGCGGCTGACCAGCGCTCGCCCGCAGGTCGCGTGACCGCTGCGTGCGGTGTGTGCGCGCCAGCGATCACACGGCGCGGTGTGCACGCGCCGAGGCTTGTCGTCCGTATTCGCCCTGCCAAGTTCCAGTTTCGCGCGGCGCCGGTCGAAACAACGACATGCGCCTGAGCCGCGCACATGCAAGTGCCAACGGCCGTGGCAGCCTAACGCAACAGGTGGCCCTGTTGAGCCTCGTGCCGATCGTCGCGCTGGGATTCATTCTCGCGCGGGTCCTGCAGGCTCAGATGGTGACGCAGACGCTGGCGGACGCCACGGAAGCTGCCCACATAATCGCCCACGTCGGCATTCAGCCCCACCTCTCGCCGCAGGCCCTGCGCACCGGGCTGACGCCCGCGGGCGTGCACGAGCTGGATGCGCAGCTCAGCGGGCGATCGGTGACGCGGGACCTCGCTCGGATCAAGATCTGGAACGCGCACTACAAGGTCATCTACTCCGACGATCACGCCCTCATCGGGCGCACGCTGGCCCCGAGCGACGACCTGCTCAACGCGCTCGCCAACAGGCCCGACGACGCCGAAGTGGTCACTCCAAGCCCGCATACCGAGACCGCGAGCGAGGTCGGTCTCGGCCAGCTCGTCGAGGTCTATGTGCCTCTGCGCTTCGCTGCGTCAGGGCCGCCGGAAGGCGCCTTCGAGATCTATCTGAGCTATCGCCCGATCGCGGCCGCGATTGCACACGACAAGCAAACGATCGCCTTGCTCGTGGCGATCGGGCTGGCGCTGCTGTGGGCGGTGCTCTACCGCATAGTCGCAAGGGCCTCTCGCCGCCTGAGGCGCCAGGCCCAGGAGAACTATCGCCTGGCGCGTCATGACCAGCTCACCGGCCTTCCCAACCGCACGCTGTTCATCGAGAGGGTGGCCGAGTCCGCGAGCGCGGAAGATCGCCGCGGCGATGCGATCGCCGTCCTGGTGATCGATCTCGATCGCTTCACCGAGATAAACAACACGCTCGGTGCCGCGCACGGCGACCGTGTCCTGCGTGAGGTCGGCCGGCGCCTGCGCTGCGATCTCCCAGCCGACACGCTTGCGGCTCGGCTCGGCGGCGACGAGTATGCGGTCCTGTGCCCCCGCGTGCAGTGCGTGGCGGATGCGCTCGGCACGGCGACGGCGGTCCAGGCGGGCCTGGAGTCGCCGCTGATGATCGATGGTGTAGCCCTCAACGTCGAGGCCAGCATCGGGATCGCCGTGCGGAGCGCACACGCCGAGCGTCCCGAGGTCCTGCTCCAGCATGCCGACGCGGCACTTGCACGTGCGCGCTCCGGCAGCAGGGTGGAGGTGTACTCGCCCGAGCGCGATCGCTTCGACGCCAGCGGGCTGATATTGCTCGGCCAGGTTCGCGGGGCATTGGAACGCGAAGAGTTCCTGGTGCACTACCAACCGAAGATGGACCTGCAGAGCGGACGCGTCACGGGCGTGGAGGCGCTGCTGCGCTGGCGGCACCCAGAGCACGGCATGCTGGCGCCGATGAAGTTCATACCGCTGATCGAGCAGACCGCGCTGGTGGGTCCGGTGACCCTCCACCTGATCGAGGAGACGCTCCGCCAGATGGTCTCCTGGCGCAAGATCGGCGTGCGACTTGCGATGTCGGTCAACCTGTCCGCGCGCAACCTGCTCGACCCCGAGCTCCCGATGCAGATCGCGGAGCTGCTCGATCGCCACGCGGTCCCCGCCGAGCAGCTCACGGTGGAGATCACGGAGAGCGCCGCGATGGTCGATCCCGACCGGGCTGTTCGTGTGCTGGAAGCCCTGCGAGCAAGCGGTATCGGCGTGTCGATCGACGATTTCGGCACCGGCAACGCTTCGATCGAATACCTCGCCGCGCTGCCCGCAACCGAGCTGAAGATCGACAGGTCGTTCATCACGGACATCCTCCACGACGCGCGCGCCGAGGCGATCGTACGCTCGACGATCGACCTCGCGCGCAACCTGCAGCTGACGGTCGTCGCCGAGGGCATTGAGACAGAGGCGGTGCTCGAACACCTCACGGGCCTGGGCTGCGACACCGGACAGGGCTATTTCATCTCACGTCCGCTGCCCGCGGCGGAGCTGAGGGAAGCGCTGAGCGCGGAGTTGGGTGTCGGCGCACCGGATCTCGCGCCGGTCAGGTCCGCCGCGCCCGCGGCGGTCTCGCGGGCGGCCTCCTAGCAGCTCGCGCTCCAGCCGTCTTGCGGTCACTGCGTATGATCTGCCGCGGTGGTCGCTGACCTCTGCAATCGTGGCAAGTCACCCGACCCGCGAGCTGCGCGTGTCTGAGGCGGATGGTCAGGGCGCGGATCCGACGGGGACGCTGCTGAGCAGGGCATACCTGGTGCTGTTGGTGATCGCGGCGGTGGTGGGCGTGATCGTCTCGCTGGCAGCGTGGTGCTTTCTCGAGCTCATCTACCAGATCCAGCAGGAGGTCTTTCATCATCTGCCGAGCGCTCTGGGCTACAGCCACGGTGCGCCTGTGTGGTGGTCACTGCCGGTGCTGGCGATCGCAGGTCTGATCGTCGCGTTCGCGATCGTGTGCCTGCCCGGCGACGGCGGTCATATCCCGGCCGAAGGCCTGAAGGTCGGCGGTGGCCCGGCCGAGCCGATCACGTTGCCGGGCATCGCGCTGGCCGGCCTGGCCGCGATCGGCCTCGGTACCGTCGTCGGCCCCGAGGCGCCTCTGATAGCGCTCGGCGGGGGTCTGGCCGTGGCCACCGTCCGCCTGGCTCGCAGGCCCGTGCCCGATCAGGCTCTGGTGGTGGTGGGCGCGGCCGGGAGCATTGCCGCGCTGTCGTTGATATTCAACTCGCCGATCATCGCCGCGATCGTCCTGATCGAGGCGACGGGCCTCGGCGGGGCCCAGCTCCCGCTCGTGCTGCTGCCCGGCCTGATCGCGGCCGGGATCGGATCGCTCGTCTCTATCGGAATGGGGTCGTTCACCGGGCTCAGCACCAGCGCCTACTCGCTTGGGGCGCTGCCGTTGGCCAACTTCGCCCGCCCCGATTTCGGGCAGTTCGCTTGGACGATCGCGTTCGCGCTGGCGATCGCCCTCGTCGCCCACCTGATAATGCGCGGGGGACGCATGGCGGAGAGGATCGCCAAACCGCGGCCGTTCCTCGCGCTCCCCGTGGCCGGCCTGGTGGTGTCCGGTCTGGCAATCCTGTTTCATCAGACCAGCGGCAAGGCCGTGGAATCCGTTCTCTTCTCCGGCCAGTCCGAACTCCCGGTGCTGATCTCGAGCGCCGGGACGTGGTCGCTGTCGGCGCTCGCGCTGCTGGTCGTGTTCAAGGGCCTGGCGTACTCCCTCTCGATCGGCAGCTTCCGGGGCGGCCCGACGTTTCCGGCGCTGTTGCTCGGCGCCGCCGGCGGCATCATGGTCTCGCACCTGCCCGACTTTCCGATCACGGCGGCTGTCGCCGTCGGGATGGGCGTCGGCGTCGTCTCGATCCTGCAGCTGCCCCTGTCGGCGATCGTGATCGCCTCGCTGCTCACCGCCAAGGCCGGCGCAGGCGCCGAGCCGCTCGTCATCGTCGGCGTGGTCGTCGCCTATCTCGCCACGCTGGCGCTCGCCAAGCACCAAACCTCAACGCCGGGCGTGGATGAGCATGCGGCACCTGCGAGTGAGCCGACTGAAGGCGCGGCGCTGGGCACGGCCTCCCCTCCGTAGCCGTCGCCGGCGAACCCCCGTTCCTGCGTCGCATTCAAGACCGACTCGACGCCTATGCTCTCTGGCGTGCGGGCTCTGTACTACGACGGCGGCGGAGGACTCGAGTGGCGCGATGATCGCGCCCCCACGCTCGAGGTCCCCACGGATGCGCTGGTCCGCCCGATCGCGGTCTCGACCTGCGACCTCGATCAGACGATCATCCACGGCTCTGTTCCCGGCTCGGAGCAGCCGTTCGCCATCGGTCACGAGGGCGTCGGCGAGGTCCTCGAGGTGGGGGAGGCCGTCACGGACATCGTGCCCGGGGACATCGCTGCCGTGCCCTACCACGTCTCGTGCGGGCGCTGCGACCGCTGTGTGGAGGAGCTGCCCTTGTTCTGCAGGGCGGTCGCCGACGGTGGGCTCGCCGTGTACGGCATACCGGTCGGCCCCGACTACGGCGGGCTGTTCTCCGAGCTGATCCGGGTTCCGTTCGCTGATCACTCGCTGCTGCGGCTGCCGCCAGAGCCGTCGGGCGACGTACTCGGCGCCGCATGACCGAGCAGCCCGATCCGGCGGCCTGGCATCCCGAGTCTCTCAGGTTGCGTCCCGGGCGGCTGCTGGTGTCGTGGCTGATCTCCGCCGTGGCGCTGCTGCTGGCGGCGGCGGTGCTGCCGGGGGTCACGATCTCCGGCTTCGGCGGCGCGATCGTGGCGGCAGCGGCGATCGGCGTGATGAACGCCCTGCTGCCCCCGGTCCTGGCCGCGCTGCGGCTGCCGGCCACGGTCGTGGTCGGTTTCCTGCTGCTGCTCGTGTTGGACGCGCTGATCATCGAGCTGGCCTCGACGGTCACGAACAACGCGATCAGCGTCGCGGGATTCGGGGACGCGCTGCTGACGGCGCTGATCACCGCGGCCGTCGCGGTCGCGCTCGGGATCATCCTCGGGCGCGATGACGATGATGAGTACTCGCTGCGTGTGACGCGGCGCATCGCTCGCCGTCAGGGGGCGCACGAGCACACCGACGTGCAAGGAATCCTGTTCCTGGAGATCGACGGCCTGGGACTGCCGATCCTGCGCAGGGCGATGCAGGACGGCAGCGCGCCGCACATGGCACGCTGGCTGCGCGAGGGCTCGCACCGGCTGATCGAGTGGGAGACCGACCTGTCCTCTCAGACCGGTGCCAGCCAGGCGGGCATCCTGCTCGGCTCCAACGAGGACATACCGGCATTTCGCTGGGTCGAGAAGGAGCGGGGCGCGGTGATGAGCTGCTCGAGCCCCAGCGACTGCGCCGAGATCGAGCGCCGCCACAGCAGCGGGCGCGGCCTGCTGACGGGAGGCGGCACCAGCCGCGGCAACCTTCTCTCCGGCGAGGCCGACGAGCAGATCCTCACCGTCAGCCGCACCGCCGCCGAGGTCAAAGCGAATCCCGGCTATCGGGCCTTCCTGGCCAACGGTTACAACGTCACCCGCTGCCTGGTGTTGTACTTCTGGGAGGTCGCGATCGAGCTGACCGCCGCGACGCAGCAGCGCCGTCGTGACGTGCTCCCGCGCGGGCACCGCGGCGGTAAATACCCGTTTCTGCGCGCCGCGATGTGTGTAGTCCTGCCCGAACTCATCGCTCATGCGGTGATCTCGGACATGATGCGGGGCCGCCCGGCCATCTATGCGACGTTCTCGAGCTACGACGAGGTCGCTCATCACTCCGGGACGGAGCGCGCCGACACGCTCGAGGCGCTGCGCAAGCTCGATCGCCAGTTCGGTCGCATCGCGCGCGCCCGCAGCTTTGCGCCGCGCCCCTATCAGCTGGTCGTGCTCTCCGACCACGGGCAGACCCAGGGGGCGACGTTCAAGCAGCGCAACGGCCATGGCCTGGACGAGCTCGTGCGTCGCTCGATCGAGCGCCCGAGTGTGCTCGGGATGGCCGCCGGGGATCAAGCCGACGGGATCGTGGGGCAGGCGCTCGATGAAGCCACCGGCCGCGGCGGGCACAGCGAGCAGCCGCAGGCCGGCAGCGACACCACCGATCGCGACGCGATCGTCCTCGGGTCCGGCAACCTCGGACTCATCTACCTGATGGAGGAGGCGCGTCGGCTCACCCTCGAGGAGTTGAACGAGCGCCATCCGCGATTGATTCCCGCGCTGCGCGCGCACGAGCACATCGGCTGGCTGCTCGTCCGATCACGCCGCGACGGCCCGCTCGTGCTCGGCCGCGAAGGGCAGCGGTGGTTGGCTACCGGGGAGGTGCAGGGTAAGGATCCACTGGCACCGTTCTCGCCTACCGCCGCGCAGCACCTGCTCCGCACCGACGGCTTCGAGCACACCGCCGACCTGATGGTCGGCAGCTTCTACGACCCTGAGCTCCAGGAAGGCTGCGCGTTCGAGGAGCTGATCTCCTTCCACGGCGGGCTCGGCGGCCCGCAGACGCGCCCGTTTCTGCTGTATCCGGCCACTCTGCCCGCACCACCCGAGCCGCTGATCGGGGCCGAAGGTGTGCACGACATCCTCGCGGGCTGGAGAGCGCTCCTGCAGTCCCAGCCGGGCTCGCTCTCCGAGTCGTCGGCGGCGGCGCCGGAGACGATCGCCGGTGCTTCGCCTGCCGGGAGGGGGTCTGACGGCCGATGACGTACGCGACCCGCTTCACCGCTTTCCTGCAGGCCGAAAGACAGCGTTACGGGCTCCTGCTAGTCGCGATCGTGATCGTGTTTGCGATCCAGGGGATTTCCAACCCCGGCAAATGGGAGCAGGTGATCGTGAGCATCATGCTTGGCGGGACGCTGTTGTTGGCGTTGTGGGCGGGCGAGGTTCATGCCAGGTTCATGTGGGCGACGCTCGTGCTCGTAGTGGCAGTGGTCGCGGCCAGCGTCGTGCAAGCCACGAACGGAATCGTCGACGGCGAGGCCACGCGGATAACAAACGGGCTGCTCGTCTTCCTCGCGCCGCCGGCGATCGTGCGGGGAGTGGTGCGCAATCTGCGTGCCAAGCAAACCGTCACGCTGCAGGCCGTCTTCGGCGTCCTTTGCATCTACCTCCTGCTCGGCATGCTCTTCGCCTACGTATTTGGCTCGATCGACAAACTGGGTGGCAGCCCGTTCTTCGCCGGCGGCCAGCCGGCGACCGTCGCGCGCTGCCTCTACTACAGCTTCACCACGATGACGACCGTCGGCTACGGCGATCTCACCGCGGGCACCAATCTCGGGCACACCCTGTCGGTGTCGGAGGCGCTGATCGGGCAGATCTATCTGGTGACCGTAGTGTCGATGATCGTGGGGAACATCAGTGGTGGCTCGAGGAGGGGCACCAACCCGTCGACCTGAGCTGCGGTACCGTCGTCACCCGCCGCGAAGCATGAGCGCTCGGCCGCGTGTCCACCCGCATCACTACGCTTCGCGCCACG
>Ga0209040_10002838_pt1 | contig 13385 bp, 12 predicted proteins | sample BogFormECP12_OM3_FD_188240 | JGI IMG/M metagenome (GOLD analysis project Ga0209040, IMG submission 188240) | Bog forest soil microbial communities from Calvert Island, British Columbia, Canada - ECP12_OM3 (SPAdes) (version 2) | ecosystem: Environmental > Aquatic > Freshwater > Wetlands > Bog ... | reverse complement strand
ATGGTCGGGGAGAGAGGATTCGAACCTCCGACCCCCTGGTCCCGAACCAGGTGCTCTACCAGGCTGAGCCACTCCCCGATCGATGCTGGAAGGATGCTCGCAAAACGGAGTCCTGGACGTCCCCGCTCGTGCAACGAGCTATCCTGAATATACCAGAAAACGCGGCTTTCACTCGCTCTCAACTATGCATGACCAACCAAACGCAACTCGACTTCCGCACGCTTCGCGTACTCGATGGAGGCATGGCCACTGAGCTCGAGCAGCGCGGGTACGACGTCTCCGGGCCACTCTGGTCGGCACATGTGCTCGACACGGCTCCGGAAAAGGTCGCCGAGGTCCACCTTGACTATCTTCATGCCGGAGCAGACTGCATCTCGACGGTCAGCTACCAAGTCTCGGCCATGGGATATGCAGAACTTGGGCGCCCTGACTCTGACGCTGCCAGCGCCCTCCGCCAGTCGGTTGAAATCGCAGAGGCCGCACGCGATAAGTACCGTAATGAATCCGAGCGTCCTGTCTCCATCGCGGCATCGCTCGGCCCTTATGGAGCAGCCCTTCACAACGGAGCCGAGTTTCACGGCCGCTACACCATCCCCTTCGACGATCTAGCGTCCTTCCATACCGAGCGCCTCGCCATCATTGCCGACACAAATGCCGACCTGCTCGCTCTCGAAACCGTCCCCTCGCTCGAAGAGGCGCGCGCCATTGCCGCTGCGCTCAAACAGTTTCCACACATCTCCGCATGGGTCTCCTTCACCTGCAAAGATGCTGCTCATGTCGCCCATGGAGAACATCTGACCGAATGCGTTGCCCTCCTCAACGCCATCCCCCAGGTCGTCGCCGTGGGCATCAATTGCACCGCCCCGAATCTCGTTGCCTCACTTATCGCTGAAGCGAAGACAGCCACCGCAAAGCCCATCTTTGTCTACCCCAACTCCGGCGAGCTTTGGGATGCGAAAGAGCGCCGATGGTACGGCTCTTCGAACGTTTCGGAGTTTGCCCAGCTTGCGCGCGCGTGGTATACCGCCGGAGCCCACGCCGTCGGCGGTTGCTGCAGAACCACACCCGCCCACATCCAGGCCGTCCGTGAGGCGCTGGAGGCACAGGCTGCGGATCGGCAAATTCCTGCTCCGTCCCTCACGTCATAATTCGTAAAGCCTCGCGACCCCGCTGCGCCCGTGCGACAATAAAGTTTCAACGCCATGAATCCAGAATCCACTGTGACCCCTCATCCGGTCACTGTAACCTCCGAGCTTCTGGCTCAGCACAGCATCACTGCCGAGGAGTACTCCCGCATCCTGGCAGCGCTCAGCCGCACCCCCAGCCTCACCGAACTCGGCATTTACAGTGTGATGTGGAGCGAGCATTGCTCTTATAAGTCCTCCCGCGTCCACCTCAGGCGCCTGCCTACCAGGAGCGACCGAGTCGTACAGGGACCTGGCGAGAACGCAGGCATCATCGACGTGGGTGACGGCTGGGCCTGTGCTTTCAAGATCGAATCGCACAATCATCCCTCTTATATTGAGCCGTTTCAAGGTGCGGCGACGGGGGTGGGTGGCATCCTGCGCGACATCTTCACCATGGGCGCGCGTCCGCTGGCCGTGATGGATTCGCTCCGCTTCGGCCCGATTGAAAATGGCGCGGCGGAAGCCGGGCTGGTTAGGAAGAATCACTCCATTCTCGAGGGCGTCGTGCATGGCATTGCCGCCTATGGCAACTGTTTCGGAGTTCCCAACCTCGGCGGCGAAACCCGCTTCGAGCCCTGCTATTCCGGCAATCCGCTCGTCAATGCCTTCGCCCTCGGCCTCGTCCGGCGCGACGAAATCTTCTACGCCAAGGCATCGGGCATCGGCAACCCCGTGATTTATGTGGGAGCCAAGACCGGCCGCGATGGCATCCACGGCGCGACCATGGCCAGCGAAGAATTCAAGGAAGGCTCCGAGCAGAAACGGCCCAACGTCCAGGTCGGCGACCCCTTTATGGAGAAACTCCTACTCGAGGCCTGTCTCGAAGCAATGCAAACCGGGGCGGTGTTGGGCATTCAAGACATGGGAGCAGCGGGACTCACCTGCTCGACCTGCGAGATGGGCGCACGCGGCGGTGTCGGCCTCGAAGTCGAACTCGACCACGTGCCGCAGCGTGAAATGGGCATGTCCGCTTATGAAATCATGCTCAGCGAATCGCAAGAGCGCATGCTCCTTGTTGCCGAGAAGGGCCGCGAGCACGAAGTGCTGAACATCTTTGAGAAGTGGGGACTCGATGCCAGCGTCGTCGGCATGGTGATCGGAGAACCGCGCATGCGCATCCTCCATCATGGCGAAGTCGTAGCCGACATCCCTAACCAGTCGCTGACCGACGACGCGCCTCTCTATCATCGTCCCGTAGGCGTTTGGAAAGCACCTGTGCCCCTCGATCCTCCTGCTGAGGTTTTGGAGACCCTCCGGCAGCCCCGCGACTACACGGCCGATCTCAAAAAGCTGCTCGCCTCGCCGAATATCTGCAGCAAGCGCTGGGTCCACCAGCAGTACGACACCATGGTGCAGACCAATACGGTGCAAGGCCCGGGGGGAGAAGCAGGCGTGATGCGGATCAAGGGCACGCAGCGCGGACTCGCGATGGCGCTCGACGGCAACAGCCGTTGGTGCTATCTCGATCCGAAGCACGGAGCAGAGCTCGCCGTCGCCGAAGCCGCCCGCAAGGTCGCCTGCACGGGTGCGACGCCGGTTGCGGCTACGAATTGCCTGAATTTCGGCAATCCGGAGAAGCCGGAGATCATGGCGCAATTCTCTGCCGCCATCGACGGCATCGCCGAAGCGTGCACTGCGCTTGGGACGCCGATTACTGGCGGCAATGTGTCCTTATATAACGAGACGAAGGGTGAGGGTATTTATCCGACGCCAGTGATTGGGATTGTGGGAATTCTGGAGGATGTGACAAAGGCTGTGCCAGCAGGCTTCCAGCAGGCTGGAGCTGTAATCGCACTTCTCACTGCCAGCCCGGGACGACACGACAAACAGGTAGAGACACAGGAAGAGGCGCAGAGAATCGTTGATGGCGCCGCAGACATTGGTTGGAAGGAATTTGGGTCATCGGAATTTGCGAAGACAATTCTCGACTCCCTATGGGGAGTTCCACCGACGCTCAATGTAGAGTCTCAGTCGCAGTTGTATCGATTCCTTGCTCATGTTGCCGAAGCAGGAAAACTGCATTCGGCCAGCGATATCTCAGACGGAGGACTCGCTGTTGCTTTGGCTGAAGCCTCGTTTGCGAAGGCTGTCGGAGTGAAGGTAAATGTCGGCGAATGGCCGGGACTGGGCGCGTTTAGCATTTTTACCGAGGACACCAACAAGGTTCTCATTTCCTGCGGGAAGGAAGAAATCGGGACGTTGAGAAAGCTGGCTGAACCTCACGGAGTTTGGGTAAACACTATCGGCGAAACAACAGATCAGAATTTCAGTATTGATGTCTCTGGTATGGAGGTCATCAACACCACCATCGCCGACCTAAAACAGTCCTGGTCTCAATCGCTTGAACAAACACTCCACGACCATACCGCCAACGAGGTGTTCGCGTGAGCCAGCACCTCCTCATCGAAGGCGTCGAGGGCCACGAGACTGAAATCATCGGCGGGGAAGTCGCGTCCCGCCGTGTGCGCAGCACAGATAAACTCCGCGAAGAGTGCGGCGTCGTCGCCATCCACGGTCACCCCGACGCGGCCCGTAACGCCTATCTCGGCCTCTACGCTCTCCAGCATCGCGGACAGGAGTCCGCCGGCATCGCCACCGCCGACGGCCGGAATCTGTCGAACATTAAAGGCATGGGGCTGGTCTCGGAAATCTTCACTGACGATGTTCTCTCCAAGCTCAAGGGTGACATGGCCATCGGCCACACCCGTTACTCGACAACGGGCGATTCGGCCCTCCTCAACGCCCAGCCCATCCGGGTCGAGTCCACCAAGGGTCTCATCGCCATCGCCCACAACGGTAACCTCGTCAATCTAGGCAACCTGCGCACCCGCCTCGAGCGCGACGGCGCCTTCTTCCAGACCACCAGTGACTCCGAGATCATCGTCCAGCTCATCGCCCACTCGCGCGCCGGCACGCTGGTCGACGCTATTGCCGATTCGCTAAGCCAGGTCGACGGTGCGTTTTCGATCGTCATGATGACTCGCGATCGCGTCTTCGCTGCCCGCGACCCGCGCGGCTTCCGCCCGCTCTCCATGGGCCGTATCCAGAACCCCGATGGCCCCGACACCATCGTCTTTGCCTCCGAGACCTGTGCCTTCGATCTGCTTCGCGCCAAGTTTGAGCGCGATGTTGAACCCGGTGAGCTGGTCATGGTTACGAGCGATGGAGTGACCTCACGGCGATATTCGACCGGCGTCCCGCAATCCAGCTGCATCTTTGAGCACGTGTACTTCGCCCGCCCCGACAGCAAAATTTTCAATCGCTGGGTGCAGGAGAGCCGCGAGGAGATGGGCCGCCAGCTCGCTCGCGAATCCCACGTTGAAGCCGACCTCGTCGTTCCCGTGCCCGATTCCGGAGTGACAGCGGCCATCGGATACGCCGCTGAAAGCGGTATTCCCTTCCGCTTCGGGCTCATTCGCAACCACTACGTCGGACGAACATTTATAGAACCCGAACAGCGCGTTCGCGACTTTGGAGTCAAGCTCAAGCTGAACCCCGTCCGCAATCTGCTCGAAGGCAAGCGCATCATCCTCATCGACGACTCCATCATCCGCGGGACTACAAGCCGTAAGATCGTTCGCATGGTGCGCGCCGCCGGAGCCGTCGAGGTCCATCTCCGCATCAGTTGCCCGCCCACCATCTCCCCCTGCTTCTATGGAGTCGACACGCCCAGTAAGAGGGAACTGATCGCCGCCAACAATTCCATTGAGGAGATCCGCCGCTACATCGAAGCCGACTCGCTCGCCTATCTCTCGCTGGATGGGTTACAAGGGGCCTGCGATGGCGGCGAAGGAAATCGCTTCTGTGTAGCCTGCTACACCGGCAGCTACCCCACCCAATGGGTAGATGTAGAAGAGATCCTCCCCGCGACCGCCGCCCACTAGCTGTGGAGGCTCAACAGTTAGTCCTCGAACTTCCTGTAATCCGGCCGCGTGATTATGGCAGGTCGACATTTTTTGGCACTGTTTCATGATGTCTGTGGCGCCGCGCCTGCAATAAACTGAATGCTTGCAGCAAGTTGCAATACGAACGTACTCCGCACGTCCGGCAGCGGACAGGGTACCGCAGAAAAAGCAAGTGCCCAATATCGTCAGAACGAAATTTCGAGAGACGAAGATGGGGCATGTAGCAATTGATGCATACCATGAGGGAACCCCTCTCTCCACAGAGTCAACGTCATTAGTTGGTAATAGCTAATCGGTAATGTATGAAAAATCCTGCGCCCAAAAGGGCGAACTGCGCTACTGTTATGTCGAGTATGCCGCGAATGACGCGCATCTACAATCTTTATGATGCGTAGAAACGGCTTCGGAGGTCCGCTTTCATGGCTTGGGACGTTTCATTTAACTGCGACATCTGCGGAAAAAAGAAGGGCGAGGCAAACCACTGGTGGATGGTCCTCCTGGGCGATGTTCCCTGTTACGACGAGGGTCAGCCCGCGTCGCGCTTCACATTGCTCCCCTGGAATGCGGCCGAGAGCCGCAACCCGGAGATGTATCACCTGTGCGGCCAGGGCTGCGCCATGAAGGCGATGGAGCGCTTCATGACGACGGGCGGGATCGAGCCTGCCAGCGTACTTGAAGACGGATTGCATGCATCCGTGCTGCGCTAGACAAATTGTTAACTATCGAAAAGCCCCGGACTTTGGCCGGGTTCGTCCTCAGAACTGCCTTTTTCTGCGCGTTCGCGCGATGCCGGCGCCGACGACAGAATACCCAGAATCTCTCTAACTTCTGTCCGCAACTTCTTAAGCCGCGCTTCGATACGATTGGCCTCGGCGCTGCGCTTTAGCGGAAGCTCCGATTGTGACTTTCTATTCGGCTCGCGCATCTCCGCGGCAAACACCTGGCGCGCTCCGGAGATCGTATAACCCTCCGAGTACAGCAGGCGCTTGATGCGCAGGGCAAGCTCCACATCGCGCTTTCGATAGAGCCGCTGCCCCGTACCGCTCTTGTGGGGCCTCAGTTGCGGAAACTCCGTCTCCCAGAAGCGCAGCACATAGGCTTCCACGTTACAAAGCTTCGCTACTTCGCCGATGCGAAAGTAGAGCTTATCCGGTATGGAAGAACCAGGCTCGTTTCGTTGCTGCGAAGCGTGTTTCGACATTTGCACCCGGTCGGCTGCCGAGGAGACGACGCATTGCGCCTGGCAGTCGTTTCACCAAAGTATAGGCCAGTAAGTGTTCCGCGGAACAGAGCTAAGAGCAATCGCGTATTCTCATCCAGGAGAATCGGTCAATGAAGAAGGCTCTGGTGGTGGCAACAGCCGCTCTGGGTTTAGTGCTCGCCGCGGGTTGCAGCATTCAGGTGGACAAGAGTAAGAACGGCAAGGACAAGAATGTGAAGATTGATACCCCCCTTGGCGGCCTGCACGTGCGTGCCGATGACACATCGGCCGCTGACATTGGCTTGCCGGCGTACCCGGGCGCCCGCGTCGCCCCCGACAAGGACGGCGACGAATCGGCAGATGTACACCTCGGCTTCGGGGAGTGGCAATTGCGAGTGAAAGTGGTGACTTATGACACCAGCGACCCGCAGGATAAAGTTGTAGCTTTCTATCAGAAAGCGTTGGGCCGCTACGGCGACGTGATCCGTTGTGAGGGAGGCCAGCCCGTCGGCACACCAACCGTTACCCGGGAAGGCCTGACATGCTCCGACGACAACAGCAAAGCGCACGTGCACGTGGGAGAAAACAACTCGCTCTCTCTTAAGGCGGGATCGAAACGGCATCAGCATATTTTTGGAATCGAGAAGAGCTCCGGGTCCGGCACCCGCTTTTCCCTGGTGGAATTGCAATTGCCGGCGGGGACGGAAACTGGTTCGGCGGAAAGCAACTGAAGCCGTCGGACGGCAGATCCAGCGCTTGCCAGAAGGTCGATTTATCCCCAAGCCTTTGTTCCGCTGCATTGCGCTACCGGTGCCGGTGAGATAGGGTCAAGGCATGGACCCTGTTTGCCACCGATGCGGCACAGCCCTCAATTCCTCAGAAGAATTGTTTTGCCCGCACTGCGGCGCGCCTCAGCTTCGTTATGAGCCATCCGATGGCCCGGTCCCTTCCTTGGCAGCTTCGCAAACAACCGCCGGCCGCAGCCTCGACATGGTCTCCTGGAAAGCCGCCGTAGTGAGTGCTCTCCTCGTGGCTCTCCTTGTTTCCATACCCGTCGGCCTGCTCTCCACTATCTTCAACTTCAGCTTGCTGTGGATGGTCGGCGGAGGCATAGCCGCCGTGTCGCTTTACCGCCGGCGCGTAGGCATACCACCCACCAGCCGCATGGGTTGGCGTATCGGAGGACTTCTGGGACTCATGGCTGCCTTTCTTTCCACAGCGATCTACAGCGTGAAGGCGGTGATCCAGCGGCATACACAGCACAGCAGCGAACTCGACCAGCAGCTACGTGCGGTGGCGCAACAATTTGCAAGTCAGGTTACACACTCCGATCCGCAGATGGCTCCGCAGACGGCAGCGGCGATGGCCCAGCTCGCCCACTTCTGGCTCTCGCCCGAAGGCGCGGCCGCCATCGTACTCAGCACCGCGGCGGTTTCCGCGCTTTCCATGGTCCTTTTCGGAGCCGCGGGCGGCGCCATCGGAGCACGCATCGCATCGCTGGGTCCCCGAGCTCAACGCAGTTCATAGTAGCGTCGGCGAGACTTGCCCCACCGCCCCAGTCCCCGTATCATCCGGCAAGAGCTAAAGTATGCCCGAAAAAAAGACCGCACCCCGATTGCGCGAGAAGGGCCGGATCATGTCGGCCTCCGAGATCGAACGCACGCTCGTCCGCCTGGCCCATGAGATCATCGAAAAGAACAATGGAGCCGAACACCTGGGCCTGGTTGGCATTAAGCGCCGCGGCGTTCCCCTTGCGGAAAGACTGGGCGCTTTGATTGGCGCCATCGAAAAACGCCCCATCGATACTGGAGTGCTTGACATTAGCTTTTACCGCGACGACCTTTCCACGCACGATGTCCGCCCGGTGGTCAGTCCAGGCGCCCTTGGCTTCGATGTGAACGATCGCAATATCATCCTGGTTGACGACGTTCTCTACACCGGCCGCACGATCCGCGCCGCGCTCGATGCGCTCTTCAGTCACGGTCGCCCGCGCCGCGTGCAACTGTTGGTGCTCATTGATCGAGGTCATCGTGAGCTACCGATCGAAGCCAGATTCGTAGGACGCAAGGTTCAAACGACCGACCGCGAAATCATCGAGGTAAAGCTCCGCGAAATCGACAATGACGAGCAGGTGCTGCTGGTCGAGCACATCGACTGAGGCTGGTTTGGAAGACGAACACCACGAAATTTCAGCGGGCATGCCAACGAAAACTCAGCGCCGCAAGTCGCAAGCGCTCCAGGTCCAACCTGCAACTATTTCTTCAATTCATCCCAATACAGTCCATCCCGGATCCATCCATCCCGGATCCATCCATCTCGGATCGCTTCTTTCCGCGGCCGATTTGTCCCTCGATGAGATTCAATCAATTCTCGATCTCGCCGATGCGCTCGAAAGAGAAGACCCCATCTCCCGCGATCGGCGGCTGTTCAAACGGCGTGTTTCGCTGCTTTTCTATGAGTCCAGCACCCGCACGCGTACTTCCTTCGAACTTGCCGCAAAAGCCCTGGGCGCCGATACGTCTCTGGTGAGCGCGCAATCCTCCAGCATCGAAAAAGGCGAGTCCCTCAAGGACACCGGCATCACGCTCCGTGCCCTCGGCGCTGAGTGCATCATCCTGCGAAGCCCATATTCCGGCGCGCCCTACCTGCTTGCCGAGGCCACCGGGCTTCCCATCCTCAATGCGGGCGACGGCATGCACGAGCATCCATCTCAGGCGCTGTTGGATCTGCGCACGATCCTCGCCCACCTGAAAACAGGCGCGAAGATTACGGAGGCAACGCTCAAGGGCGTCACAATTACGATCTGTGGAGACATCCTCCACAGCCGTGTCGCACGGTCGAATGCCTTGCTGCTGCCCCGGCTTGGCGCACACGTCGTGCTCTGTGGACCCCCACCCCTACTGCCTGAAATTGCTGCTCAGGTCGGGCCCGACATTGTCATCGAACGTGACTTCGACCGTGCCCTCGCTCAATCGCAGATCGTGATGATGCTTCGCATACAGGCCGAGCGTCTTGCAGGTCTCGCGCTCGATCTCGAAGAGTACAAATCGCGCTATCAGGCGAACTCTGATCGTATTGCGGCGTACGCTCCCAATGCGCTGGTCATGCACCCCGGTCCCATGATCCGTGGTCTTGAGATCACCAGCGAAGTTGCCGACGGTCCCCAGTCAGCCATTGCGGAGCAGGTGCGCAATGGCGTCGCGATACGCATGGCGCTCATCATGCGGGCTCTCGGCGGAAATATGAAGGACAGCAGGAAGTCGACGGTGACGAGCCCGAAGAAGGGAGCCAGCCGATGAATCCGATCCTGATTCGCGGCGGACACCTCATCGATCCAGCCGCGGGCGTCGATGCGCCGCGCGAACTCCTGCTCGTCGATGGCAAGGTCGCAGCCATAGAATCGCCAGGCAAGATCAAGCGCGCCGGCACGGAAATCATCGATGCTAAGAGTCTCGTCGTGGCTCCCGGGCTTGTCGACATTCACGTTCACCTCCGCGAACCGGGCCAGGGGTACAAGGAGACGATTGCAACCGGCACGGCCGCAGCTGCGGCCGGCGGATTCACAACCGTCTGCGCCATGCCCAATACGATTCCCGTGAACGACTCGCCGGAGAGCACCCGCTGGATGCTTGCGCTCGAGCGTGGTGCAGCGATTCGAGTCTTTCCCATCGCTGCGGCAACGCGTGGATCGATGGGCGAGGCGCTTACGGAGTACGGGGCGCTCCGGGCGGCAGGTGCGGTCGCGGTCACCGACGACGGCAAACCGATTCTCGGAGACAATATCATGCGCGCGGCGTTGGTCGCCGCCGCCCGCGCGAATTTGCCCGTCATCCAGCACGCTGAAGATACGCGTCTGACCGGCGGCTGCTCCATGAATGCGGGCCCCGTGGCCTTCCGGCTCGGTCTCCGCGGCATGCCCACGGAGGCTGAGTCAGGATTGGTCGAGCGAGACATCCGGTTGCTCGCTGAAATCAAGGACCGCGGCGCGCATCTGCATGTCGCGCATCTCTCCACCAGAGTCGCGCTGGATGCCGTCCGCCGCGCCCGGCGCAATGGCCTGCGCGTGACATGCGAAGTCGCGCCCCATCATTTCGTGCTCAATGAAGAGGCCATCGGCAATTACGACACGCATGCCAAGATGAATCCTCCTCTGCGGGCCGAGATAGACCGCGTGGCTATGATCGAGGGCATTATTGACGGCTCGATCGATTGCATCGCCACAGACCACGCCCCGCATGCCGCGCACGAAAAAGAGCAGGAATTCGAGCGCGCCCCCAATGGGATCACCGGTCTTGAATCGGCGCTGGGACTCTCGATTGCCGTATTGCACGTGCGGCACAAACTCCCGCTCAGCCGAATCATCGCGCTGCTCAGCACGCAGCCGGCGGCTGTTCTGGGGCTCAAAGGTCGCGGAACTTTGGCTGTGGGATCTGCGGCCGATGTGGTGATCTTCGACCCCGCGAAGAAGTGGATATTCACGGCGGCCGAATCGAAGTCAAAATCCAGAAACACGCCTTTCGACGGGTGGACTCTGCAAGGACAAGTTTGTATGACCATCAGCGAGGGGCGCGTCGTCTATCGCTGAAACTAGACTAGGCCGCCTCTCCCGTTCCAGTTGGCTGCATTACCTGCGCCGAGAAACGGTCCATCTCCTCAAGCTGCGGACTTGATTGCAGTAGAACCAGGTCCACACCTACAGCCGAAAACTCGTTCAGACGCGCGCTTACCTGCTCCGGAGTGCCCACCAACCCGCTGCGCAGCCCGCGATTGGACACCGAATAGTCCTGGAGCGAAATCTTCTGCTCCAGCTGCGACCCGGTGATCCATTGCCGATAATTCGCGTACCCGCGCGCCGACTGCTGCACATTGGTGATCCGCGCCACTTCCTTCTTCGCTTCCGCTTCCGAGTCCCGCACGATCGAGTATCCTGCGATTCCATAGGTCAATGCGGGAAGGCCCAATTCCTCGCGGCGCTGGCGCATGTCGGCGATCTTTCGGCCTACGGTGTCAGGGTCGTCGCCATGCATCAGATAAGCGTCGCATTTTTGCGCTATAAGGTTTTTGGCGGTTTCGGATTCGCCGCCAGCATAGATCGTAGGGCGCGGCTTGCTCACAGGCTTGGGCGAGAGAATATTGTCGCTCACCTGGTAGTAGCTGCCGGAGTAGCTGAAGCCTTGCTGCGACCAACAGCCATCCAATACGTCGAGCCATTCCGACGTGCGCCCGTAGCGGTCGTCATGCTTGTCGAAGGGGATGCCGTACTTGGTAGCTTCGTCAGCCCACCAACTCGACACAACGTTCAGCGTCAACCGTCCATTCGAAATGTGGTCGATATTCGCAGCCTGCTTGGCGAGTAGCGCAGGATTGTGAAACGTCGGACGCACTGCCACCATTAACTCAATCTTGTTCGTGACTGCCGCAAGCGCAGCGGCCGTCGACCATGCATCGAGCGACGGCGCGTCCACGCCTTTGATGTCGTTCAGGTTGAGCTCAGCGATGAGAGTGAGCGAGTACCCGAGCTCCTCGGCGCGCTTCGTCAGGCGGCGCGCATAATCCCAGGTCGGTTCCATGTGTTCGTCCTCGACGTTCCGCAGCCATCCGCCGAAAACAGGAAGCCAGAAGCCATAGCGCATCAATGCACTCCTGCCAACGTAGATTCCTGACTGCGCTCTTCTATGATCAGAGCTTCATCCTCCAGCCAATCGACCAGCTTGGCAAAAGGATCAAAACCCACGACGTTCGGGCCGTCGGCCACAAAATTCGAAAGGGCGTTGATGTCGTAGTACAGGCGCTGGCCATCTCGATCGTCGGTAAAGTATTCGACACCGCCAAGCTCGATACCGGCATGACTCATGATGCGTTCGACATCAGCGATGACTCCCGGTGGAGGCTCATATCCCTCAACGCTGATGCCCGTCTTCGGCGCGTCGATGGGGCACGCTGAACGGTTCAAGTCCACTCCGGAAGTAGTCTTGCAAATGTCCGCAGGGCACAGGTCAAATGTCTCGCCGGTGATATGAACCTTGATCGCGTAAAGATATCGGCCATTCAGAACCTCTACGCGAACAATATGGGAATCGCGCGCGGGGATGAACTCCTGCACCAGTGCCGTCGAGTCGAGGCCGAAGGCAAGGTCGCCGCTTTCTGCCGCCGCCACAAGCGCTTCTGCAGTATCAAAGCGCTTCACGCCCGCGCCTGAGCCTCCCATATTGGGCTTGAAGACTACGGGCCAGCGTAAGCCTCGTGCCGCCGCCACCGCCTGCGAGGAGCGATGAATAACGTGAGCTTTCGGGGATGGCAGATCGAGCGAATCCAGCAGAGAGAGCTGCGCCGCTTTCGACAGCTCGGTGCGAAATGCGCGCAGGGCATTAATGACGCGCACGCCTCGACGCTCCAGATGATCGAGAAATCCGAGGGTGTAGAAAATGCAATCGCCGTGGTCGCGATTCCAAGCCGACGGGCTCATCCGGTTGACGACCAGCGAGAAGCGATTCTCCGGATGCTCCTCAATGGAGTAATCATGAGCCGTCGCATCGATCTTCAAGTAAGGCGTGCCGCGGCGGTCCAGTTCGGCAAACAGCGGCTTGAACCAGTGCTGCTGCTCGTAATAAATCGCAATCGGTTTGGACACAGGAGTTTTCGCAACCCTCTCTATATCTTTTTACCCGATTGCCCCGGACGGCGCTATTTGCGGTGCAGAAGTTGCAGGACAAATTGAATTAATGTAAAAACTGCTCCTGTTGCTACCGCAAAGCCCTTCGCACGTTGGAAGCCCTGCTCATGCTTGTCCACTCGGCCCTCGATGGCGGCGATGCGCCCGGAGTTGCCGTCGCCGAGTAACGTGGCCATTTGATTTTTTAGAACAGAAAGGTCCGCCAACACCTGCGCCTCGAATTCAGTCATGCATCTTCTCCATCGCCCAATTTCGCCTTCTCCTCTACAGCGCGACGTTCACGAAGACTGCGCTCGAAAATCGCGAGTAATTAGGGGGAGTCGAGCCGTCGTACATGCGAATGTTTATTTACGCCGTTCGGAGTATTCAGCGTGCCGCTCATGCTTCCTCCTGCGAGCGGCACCTCTGTCGAAACAAGC
>Ga0209040_10002837_pt1 | contig 13390 bp, 14 predicted proteins | sample BogFormECP12_OM3_FD_188240 | JGI IMG/M metagenome (GOLD analysis project Ga0209040, IMG submission 188240) | Bog forest soil microbial communities from Calvert Island, British Columbia, Canada - ECP12_OM3 (SPAdes) (version 2) | ecosystem: Environmental > Aquatic > Freshwater > Wetlands > Bog ... | reverse complement strand
CTCGGTGAGTCGGGCCTGCAGGACTGGCGCTCGCTCGACATCGGCACGCTGCGCGGGCGGCTGGTGGTGGACGGACACCAGCGTGACGAGGGCGTGGGCGCCGACCTGATGGGGCACCCGATGAACTGCCTGGCTTGGCTCGCGGGCTCGTCCGTTGCTGCGGCGTTTGGCGGGCTGAACGCTGGCCAGGTGATCATGCTCGGCAGCGTGACGCCGCCGGTCTGGCTCACCGGCCCCGCCAGCGTCACAGTGGATTTTTCGCCGCTGCCGCCGGTGCAGGTGCGGCTGGCCTGATTCGGCGTGTTCTCCTAACGTTCCATTAAGCTGCGAGGCGCATACTGACGGTCGATTACGCCAGAGACGAATGGGCCGTGTCATGTTCCCCGATTGGAACCACCTGTCGGACGACCTCCAGCTTGCCTTGGCACGCGAAGCTTTGCACCGCGCCGCCGCCACGATCGCCGCACAGGCGGAGGTGCTGGCGGACGAGATGGAATGCGGCGGCCTGGCCGACCACGGTGGACCTGAAGCGCTGCGCCTGTTCGCCGCCGTCGTTCGGGTCGGTGGCGAGGACGAGCTCGCGCCTGTCGGACACGGGTAGCGCAGTACCTAAACGCCCAGCCTCATGCCGGCCGCGATCATGTCGCAGCGCGCTGTGGCGCAAGTGCAGGCACGCATGTTGTGCGGTTCTCATTATGGTTGTTGCAGGGTCAACTGCCGGAGCTGACCCCAAAAGGCTGCAGTGTTGGGATTGTTTGCAACGCCTGGCGATGGAACTGCCCGAGGTCAACCCGCAGGAGGACCCATTTTACGAGCAGGGGCTGACGGCGGGATCAGTGTTGCCCGCACTCGCGCAATGCAGTCTCGACGATGGGGAGATCCCTGTATTGCAACAGATTATCGGGGTTTTTACCGATGCCCTGGTTGAAGACGGTGGCGCTGCATATGTTCGCGAACATCTCGATCAGATGCCGCAAGTGAGTCCGGATAGCCGCGCGAAGCTGACCGATGGGGCTGTACAAAGCTTGGATTCCACGCTTCGCCATTTGGTGGATCACAATTGTCGTATTCTATTGAAATCGCACTTTGATGAGGGCGCCAGTCGCGAGTGGATTCTGCAAATGATCGAGCTGGGGCGAAACTCGGACGCGCGCTGATACCAGAAGACGAAATTGCCGACTCACCGGCCGCCCCTTATCGTCATGGCCGGGCTTGTCCCGGCCATCCACGTCTTTCCTTACTGTTCGCAGTAAAGACGTGGATGGCGTGGCCACGCCATGACGATGAGTCCACCGGTACGTCATCAAATCCGTGTTCTGGTACAAGACGGCCAGTGTTTACGGCACGGCGAGCAGAATGCAAAGCTGTAGGCCAATATCGTGAGTTCGATTGGGATCACAGTTTCCTCCCGGATTACAGATGCACAACGGCCAGCGGCCGCTTGCGCTCCGCCTTCAGCAGTTCGGCGATGATGCGGCGATGGCAGTGGTGCGGTTTCGCCTCGGCGCAGAGCAGGCAGGTGCCGGCGAAGTCCGCGGATTTGAACCGTTTGCTCATGCCGCGCTCCGACATCAGCCGGCGGAAACCCGTCTCCCATGCCGGCCAGTTCTTCGCGCGGCCGAGCTGCACAAGTTCCTCGGTCGGCGCCAGCATTGGCTCGTGCACATAGTCGATGCCGAGGATGCGGTCGAGGAAGAACGGCAGATCAGTTCCCTTGGCGAAACCGGCGAGCTGCGAGGTATTGTTCAGTCGCACGTCGACCACACGGCGCGCACCGGCCGCCTTCAGCCTGCCGAAGAAGTTCTCAGCCGTGGACTGGGTAAATCCGATCGTGAACAGCGTTGGCTTCGCCATCGGTGCCTCACGCCGCTCGCTCGACTGTCAGCGGCACAGGCATGTAGATGCAGGTGCCGGCCGCCAACAACTCGCCGCTCGCCGACGTCAGACGCGCATCCGCAAACACGATGTTTCGGCCCTTGCGCTGAATCCGCGCCTCGGCAATCGCACGTCCTTCCAGCAGCGGCTTGAAGAACTTCACGCCCAGCCCGACCGTGCCGATGACGAAGCCCTCCTTCATCGTGGTCACCATCGCGAAGCCCACCGCGGTATCGAGCGTCGTGGTGATGATGCCGCCGTGCAAACCGCCCATCGGATTGCTCAGTTCCAACCGATGCGTCAGCCCGATGCGGCAGAAGTCGGTTGCGATGTCCCCGATCTGCATGCCGAGCAGGTGGAAGGTCGGATACTGCCCGGCGCATGCAATCAGGGCATCGCGCCGCTCCGACGTCAGTTCCTGGACGAAGGCGAACGGCGATCCATCGGCTGGCGCCAGGGGCAGACGCGGCATTTCGGACAGGAAGCACATCAGGGTTGTTTCCTTGCTGCTGAATGGGTTGGTGTCGGCTGCAACGCGGTCAAAGCGACGCCGGCGATGTCCCGCAAGTTCTGCTTCGTGGCGCCGGCCTTGGCAGTCGCCGCCATGCCGTTGGCGACGCTGACCAGGTACTTCGCCAGCGCCGGCAGATCGGCGGTACTGGCGATCTCTCTCCGGTGCCGCGCATTGCGCAGCGCGACTTCGAAGGCGTCTTCCAAAGTTCGGTGAAATGCCTGCACTTTGTCCGCCACCGTTTGATCGTGCCGCGCGATCTCCATCGCGGTATTCGCCATCAGGCAGGCACGTGGCTTGGGAAATTCCACCAGAAAGCCGATCAGCGCCGCGATCGTCGCCTTGATCTCGTTTAACCAGGGCGCCTCCGTGCTCAGCGACGCGAGCAGCCGCCCGCCGATCAGGCCGGAGTAGCGATCCAGGGCCTTGAGGAACAGGCCACGCTTGTCGCCGTAAGTGTCGTAGAGGCTCTGCCGGTTGATCCCCATGCAGGCAGTAAGCTGCGTGAGCGACGCCGCCGAATAGCCGTGTTCCCAGAATAGCTCCATCGCCCGCATCAGCGCTGCGTCCTCATCGAAGGTCTTAGGTCGCGCCATCGGACGCTTGCATAGCCGTTATGGACCGATCGGTCAGGAATGTTTGACCGCGGTCTCCGGAGACCGGCTAGCGTGTGATTGCGAGCGATTCCGGTGGTCGTCCAGGGCGTTCGTTCCATCCCCGCCTCCGCGCGGGCTGGTCTTGCTTGCAGACGGCCTGCTGGTCAGATCAATCTGGGCAATCACGGGATGGGAAGTGCCATGACACAGACAGTCGCCGAGTTGATGGTCGACACCCTTCACGCGGCCGGCATCAGGCGCGTCTACGGCGTTGCAGGCGACTCATTGAACGGGTTCACCGACGCGCTCAGCCGCCGCACCGACATGCAATGGGTCCATGTGCGGCACGAGGAAACGGCTGCGTTCGCCGCCGGCGCAGAGGCGCACCTGACCGGCAGCATCGCCGTGTGCGCGGGCAGTTGCGGGCCCGGCAACCTGCATCTGATCAACGGGCTGTTCGACTGCAATCGTTCGCGTGTGCCGGTGCTGGCCATCGCGGCCCAGATCCCCAGCGCCGAAATTGGTCGCAACTACTTCCAGGAAACCCATCCGCAGAACCTGTTTCAGGAATGCAGCCACTACTGCGAGATGGTCACCAATCCCGCCCAGATGCCCGGTGTCCTGGAGACGGCGCTGCGCGTGGCGGTCGGTCAGCGCGGCGTGGCGGTCATCGTGGTTCCAGGCGATGTCGGCCTGATGCGGATGCCGTCCGACGTGACGCCATCACCGTTCCTGCTGCCTTCCGCTGCGCTGGTGCGGCCCCATGAAGCGGACATCGACACGCTGGCCAACATGATCAATGCCGCGACGCGGGTGACACTGCTGTGCGGCCGCGGTTGCCGCGACGCCCATGGCACGCTGATGCGCCTGGCGGAGACGCTGAAATCCCCTATCGTGCACGCGCTCGGCGGCAAGGAGGGCGTCGAATACGACAACCCTTACGACGTCGGCATGACCGGGCTGATCGGCTTCAGCTCCGGCTATCGCGCCATGAACAACTGCGACATGCTGTTGATGCTGGGAACGGACTTCCCCTATCGCCAGTTCTATCCTAGCGGCGCGAAGATCGCCCAGGTCGATCTGCGCGCGGAGAACCTCGGTCGCCGCTGCCGGATCGATCTCGGGCTGGTCGGCGACGTCGCCGAAACGATCGAGGCGTTGCTGCCGCGGCTGTCCGTCAAGGCGGATCGTACCCATCTGGACGACGCGCTCGCGCACTACCGGACCGCCCGTGAGAGCCTGGACGATCTTGCCGCCGGACATCCCGGGCACAAGCCGATCCATCCGCAGTTCGTTGCCCGCCTGCTGAGCGATCTCGCAGCGGACGATGCGGTGTTCACCTGCGACGTCGGCATGACAACGGTCTGGGCGGCGCGCTACCTCAGGATGAACGGCCGGCGCCGCCTGATCGGCTCGCTCGCGCATGGGTCGATGGCCAACGCCTTGCCGCAGGCGCTGGGCGCCCAGGTTGCCTTCCCGGGGCGACAGGTCATATCGATGTCCGGCGACGGCGGCTTCAGCATGCTGATGGGCGATTTTCTAACCATGCTGCAACACAAGCTGCCGGTGAAGATCGTGGTGTTCAACAACGGCACCCTGGGCTTCGTCGAGCTCGAGATGAAGGCCGGCGGCTTTCTCGACCACGATGTCGCACTGGTGAACCCCGATTTCGCGGCCATCGCGCGGGCCGCCGGCGTGATGGGGCGCCGGGTCGAGGATCCGGCAGATCTCGAACCTGCCGCACGGGAACTGCTGGCGCATGATGGCCCGGCGCTGCTCGACGTCGTGACCGCGCGGCAGGAATTGGCGATGCCGCCGAAGACGGAACTCACGCAGGCAGAGGGGTTCAGTCTGTGGGTGATGAAGGCGGTGTTGAACGGCCGGTGCAGTGAAGTGATTGACCTGGCCCGCACCAACCTGCTGCGCTGAACGATGCAAGGAGCGGGCACCGACGGCGCTCAGCAGGGCAATCATTCCTACGCAAAGCCCGCTCCCGCTTTTTTGACCGCGTTGCCTCGAGGCTGTGACGAGCCCGCTCACTTATGGCGGAGCCTGGAAACAACCTCTGGCGCTGAGGCGACGAACAAAGCGACATAGGGGCGCGGCTTAGCAAGCTTGGATTAGACAGGCCGGAAGCCACGCTCGGCCGCGAGACGGTGGAGAAAGCCATGCGGTCGAGTGGATCGATGCGCGCGCAGATCGGAACGCTGGTCATCGCGACGAGCGCCATCCAGCTGGCCAACGGCTTCTTTGGCACCTTCATTTCCTTGCGAGTCGCGATCGAGGACTTTGGCGCGACGATGGCCGGTCTGGTACTCAGCAGCTATTTCGCCGGCTTCACGCTGGGGGCTTTGCGCTGCGGACAGATCATCGAGCGGATCGGACACATCCGCGCTTATGCCGCCTTTTGCGGCCTCGTGGTCGCCGCGACCGCGGGAATGCCGCTCTGGGTCGGTGCATGGCCATGGCTGGTGCTGCGCGGGGTGATAGGGTTCGGCTGCTCCGGGATCTTCGTCACGACCGAAAGTTGGCTCAACGCCAAGGCCCGGCCATCTGAACGCGGGCGGGTCTTCGCGGCATACATGGTCGGAACCTTCGTGGCGCTTGCAGTGGGACAGCTCCTGATCGGCCGCGTCGAGATCGGGACGGCCGGGCCGTTCAATGCGATTGTCACCTTGTTCGCCGTGGCGCTGGTCCTGGTGAGCACGACCCGGGCGGAGCCACCCCGGACGACCGCCGCGGCGACACTTCGTTACGGCGAACTCTCGCGTGCGGCGCCCGTGGCGGTTGCCGGCTGCGCAGTCAGCGGGCTGGTCAGTAGCGCATTCTATTCGCTCGTGCCGGCGTGGATGCAGGGTGAATCCATTGATCGCGCAACGATTGCGCTGTTCATGCTCGTCGCCGTGCTGGGCGGGCTTGCGTTCCAGCTCCCGATCGGCCGGCTTTCCGACCGCTTTGACCGGCGCATCGTATTGGCCGCGCTCAGCCTCGGCTTTGCGGGCGCCGCCCTTGCCTTGGTGCTGCTGCCCCACTCCCGGCCGGTGGTCCTGACAACGGCGGCCCTGCTCGGCGGCTTCATGTCGGCGCTTTACCCCGTTTGCGTCGCCTTCGCCCACGACCGCATGCCGGCCGATCGAGTGGTGGCGGTCAGTGGCCGGCTCATCCTGGTGAGTGGGCTCGGCTCGGTGATAGGTCCTCTTGCCGGCACGAGCCTGATGGCGCGTTTCGATATTGACGGCGTGTTCTATTTCATGGCCGCTGTCGCGGTCCTCCTGGCCATCGTTGCCGTGGCGGGGAGTATGACGACGACGCCCCCATTGCACCTGGAACGGCCATTCGAGATCCTGGCGCCGCAGGCGGCGCCGCTCGCACATGATCCGCTTGGCGTCTCCGACGGGTCGTCATCACTGGGCCCTGACGCGGTCGCCACCGAGGAGCGCTGATCCCCTTCGCGGTGCTGGAGCCGAACGCGACTGGCCTCGGACCGCTGATGCCCGCAAGATATCCAGCGGGAGGCCGCAGCATGAAGATCACCGCCGTCGAGACCTGGTGGACGCGCATTCCGTTCGACATGGGCGGCAAGCCCGCGACGATGGGCGGCCTTAACTGGCAGACCATGAACACCGTCTGGCTGCGCGTGGTCACCGACCAGGGATTGGAGGGCTGGGGCGAAGGCTTCGGCCATGCCTCCGCCGCCACCACGATGGCGGTGCTGAACACTCAGCTCGCCCCCGCGGTCCTCGGCCAGGATGCGCGCGACATCGCCGGCCTGCGCCAGCGCCTGTCGAGAGCGTTCCACGGCTTCGGCCGCAACGCCGCGCACATGTTCGCGCTGTCGGCGCTGGACATCGCGCTGTGGGACATCGCTGGTAAGGCCGCCGGCCTGCCGTTGTGGCGGCTGTTCGGCGCCACTCCGGCGGCACAGCTCACCTGCTATGCCAGCCTGCTGCGCTATGGCGAGGCATCGATGGTCGTCGCGGCCTGCGAACGCGCCACCGCGCGCGGCTACGGCGACATCAAGCTGCACGAGATCACCGTCCCCGAAGTCCGCGCCGCGCGCCAGGCGATCGGACCCGATGTTCGGCTGATGGTGGACACCAACTGTCCCTGGACGGTGTGGCAGGCAATCGACACAGCGCGCCGCATGCGCGAGTTCGACTTGACCTGGCTGGAGGAGCCGGTCTCTCCGCCTGGCGACCACGCCGGCCTCGCACGTGTCCGGCGCGAAGGCGGCGTGCCGATCGCCGCCGGCGAGAATGCCGCCGGCCTGCACGACTTCCTCGCCCAGTTCGAGGCCGGCGCGATCGACGTGGCGCAGCCCAGCGTGATCAAGATCGGCGGCCCCTCGGCGATGTTGGAGATCGCCGCGCTGGCCAAGGCGTTCGGCGTGCGCGTGGTGCCGCACAACGCCTATTTCGGCCCCGGCTTCCTCGCTTCGCTGCACGTCAACACGACCATCGCGCCAGATGCGCCGTTCGAGCGGTTGTTCATAGACCTGGAGGCCAGTCCGCTGCACGACCTGGTAGTGGCGCAGGACGGCAAGGTGACGGTGCCCGACGGCCCCGGCCTCGGGCGCGACCCGGACATGGATGTGCTGCGCCGCTACCTGGTGACCGAACCGGCGGTCCATCGCGCGTGACCTCGGCGTTTCGCATCTCACGCCGCTGGTTCGGCGCACTGCTGCTACTGCCCTGGTCCAGCCATGCCGAAACCCCTGAGCAGCCCGCAGGAACCCTGCTTCCGCCGGTCAGCTCCGCCTGCATCTCATCACCGTTCGGTCCGCGCATCCTGGCGAACCGACCCAAGGCTGGCACCTATCACAATGGCATCGACATGCCGGCTCCTGCCGGTGCGGCGGTGCGTGCCACCGCGCCGGGCAAGGTGATCCACATCCACCGCAAGGGCGCTGGTGGGCTGGAGGTGATGGTGCAGCATGATGGGTTCGTCGCTATCTACAGCCACCTCGGCATGGTCACGCCGGCGCTTGCCGACGGTAGGACAACGGTGGCGGCGGGCGAAAAGCTTGGTGTCGTCGGACATTCCGGGCTGACCTATGGCATGCACGTCTATTTTGAGATGCTGCGCGATGGCCGGCCGGTGGATCCCGCGCCCTATCTCGGTGTGCCGTTGTGCGATGCGCAGGCGCACTCCCAACGTTAGGATGATGTTAGCATCCATGCGGTCTGGTCCAGCAGACAATATACGGGACCAGCGCATTGTCCGCTCGCATCAGGCACTCCCTCGGCTCGCGCCGGCGTGGACTCGACACTTCGATCTCCTTCCTGTTACGTGCCGTGATGCGTGCGGCAGCCCTTCTCGTCGGACTGTGCTTCGCCTTCCCCGCGCTCGGCGCACCGAGGGGAGACTCTGCCTGCACCGGCCTGACGATGCCGCCCGAACAGCTCAGCTACGTCTCCCGTGGCTTCGGCCACGGTCATACCGGCGTCGATCTGATGGCGCCGTACGGCTCGCCGATCCGTGCCGCCGCAGGCGGCACCGTGCTCTATGCCGGCTGGTATTTCGCCTACGGCAATATCGTCGATATCCGTCATACTGACGGACTGATCACCCGCTATGCGCACATGTCGGAGTTCGCCCCCGGCATCGCACCAGGCGCTCCGGTCGCGGCGGGCGCGGTGATCGGCCGGGTCGGCATGACCGGGCGCGCTCACGGACCGCACGTGCATTTTGAGGTACGCGTCGACGGTCACCCGGTCGATCCGAAGCCGTATCTCGCACTCGCCCCATGCCGTCAGCCGGCACCCGAGCCACTGGAAGAGGCGCGCGCACCGGAGGATCGGCGCGACAGGTAGGCGAATTCAGCCGGAGCCTATCAGCAGCGTCGCACTCTGGTCCCGCAACGTGCGCGCCCCCTCCACCTGCCGCGTACCCCATCGCAGGCTGCCGACCGTGAAGCAGTCCGGACAGTTCGGATGCCATGCCGCGTGCACGGTATGGCAGGCGCCGCAGTGCCAGCTAGGATCGGGATCGGCGGTGGCAGCACGGCGCAGCGCATTACGCTGCGCCAAACGACCCGCCTCGGTGTCACCGCCTTCCGCCTCCTCGATCTCCGCCAGCAGCAGCCACAGCCGGCGCTGAGTGATGCCCGCCGCCATGGCGGCCTCGGCGTGACGGCGCGCCTCGCCGGTGAGCCCCGCCTGCAACGCCGTCCGCGCCAGCAGTAGACGGCTTTCGACGTGATCCGGATTGGCGTCGGTCAACCGCCGTGCCGCCTGCGTGCGCTGCAGCGTATCGCTGACCGGCGCCAACGCGAAGTCGCCCAGGTCCGACTGCGGGGCAATCGCCCAACTGTGGCGGATCGCCGCGAGCGCCCGGCCCTCCCGCCCCGCTGCACGCAGCCGCGTGGCATAGGCCAGCGTCGCCGGCGCCAACGACGGATCGTCCTGCCAAGCCTGCTTCGCCAGATGCAGTGCCCGGCCAGGATCGGTCTCGGCGTCCGCCGCCGCAGTGGCGAGCGCCGCCTTGGGCGCGTCGGCATCCGCCAGCGCGAGGGCATCCGACCACTCGCCCGCCCGCACCGCCAGCCGAGCCCGCTCACGCCGCAGCCAGGCCGCGCCCGGTTCCACCGCTTCGGCCTGCCGTGCAAGGGCCGTGGCCTCGGCCCAGTCCTCGCGCTCGATCGCCTGCCGCAACAGCCCGCGCAGGCCCAGGAACGCGGCGTCGTTGCGGTCGGCCAGGGCACGGTACACGGTCTCGGCCTCGTCGGCGCGGCCAGCAATGCGGCCAGCTTCCGCCGCCAACAGCAGAGTAGCGGGCGTGTCGCCGAGCAGGCGGCGCGCGCGGCTGGCCTCACGGCGAGCATCACCGGTCTCGCCCGCGGCTAGCGCCAGCAGCGTGCGGGTGACCGCGACGTCGCCGCCGCGTCGCCGCCGCTCTGCCTGGCGCGCGCGCGCGGTGCGGGGCAGCCGGACCAGGGCGCCGAGCAGCCGGAACGTGGCATACACCAAGGTGAACAACAGCAACAAGCCGAGTGCCATCACAGGGGTAGGGGCCTCGAAGCTGATGTCGCCAATCTCGGCGCTGACCCGCCCGGGAAGACTGGCCAGCACCCAGCCGAGGGCGAGCACTACGGCCCCGACCAGCAGCACGAGCAGCACGCGGCGCATCAGCCGGACGCGGCCCAGGCAGCGAGTGCGGCTCTGGCCTCCAGCAGCAACCGGGCCTGGGCGAGCCACGCCGCCATGGCCTGCGCCGACGCCCCCTGCAACGTGGCGACCTCCGCTGCCGCCGCGGAGACATCGCCTGCCTCCAGAGCGGCACGGGCATGGGCCAGCACACCGGCAGCCGGATCGCCAATCAGCACGCGATCACCCTGGCGGACGGTGACGAGGTCCTGCGCCTCCGCCCACAGCCGCGTAAGCAGCGGCTTGCCTTCGGCGGCCGGATGGGCAGCAGCGAGCGCCTCACGCGCAGCCGGAGGAAACGCCAGGCGCAGCGCGCCCTCGGTGGGCGGGACTGCGTCGGCGAACCGCGCGAGCGCCGGCGGCGCACCCGGCAGGTCGCCGAGCTTCTGCCCTGCCGCCAGGGCCAGCGCGGCCGCCTGCACCAGAGGGATTCGTCGAGTGGCCTTTTCACTGGCGGCGAGACGCGTTTCGTCCACTTCCAGCCGATGCGACAGATCGGCGATCCTCGCCTCCAATGGCGCGAGATTCGGTGGCTGCCGCTGCTCGAGAGCGGCAACACGTCGCTCCAGCGGGGCGAGGTCAGGCGCAGGTGCGGGAACCCCGCCTTGCGGAACCGGGCGCTGCTCCAGCGCACTTAATCGGGCGGTCAGCGGACCAAGGTCGGGAGCCTGCGGAAGCGGGCGTTGCTCCAGTCGGGTCACGCGGGTTTCCAATGCAGCGAGTTGGTGCGCCAGGGCATCGGTGTGATCGGTGGCAGGCGGCGCAACGGCGGGATGCTGCCAGACCCAAAACAGGCCGGCCGCCAGGATCAGAAATCCGGCACCGTTCAGCCAGGGAAGCAGCCGGCGTGGCGTCGCCGGCTGCTTGGTCGGCGCGGCGGACAGCCCGTCGGCCGGCTCAGGAGGCGGGGCGGTCGGTTCACTCATCGCAACAGCGCGAGCATCGCATCCTGGTTCGGCCGAGCGGCGACGCGAATTCGCCGCCAGGGGAGCGTCTCTAATGCCACGGCGGCGGGCTGACCGATAGCCAGCGCCTCCACCGACCGGACGACCTCGTGCAACCGAGCGGCCTGGACCAGGCGCACACATTGGCGCGCGGTCTCCGCCGAGAAGAACAGCGCGGCGGTCAGCCGGCCGGAGGTGAAGGCCGCGCGCGCGGTGTCCGGCAGGGCGGCCACCGAGGCGGCGGTGTAAACGACACGTCGGATCACCCGGAAACCGCGGGCCCGCAGGTCAGCCGCGAGCGCCTCGCCCTGACCGCGACCGGACGCGAGCAACAGCGGGCCGGCATGACGGTCGCAGCGCTGTGTCACCAGGGAGGCCAGCGCGGCGGCGTCGCCATCGGCGCTGATCACCTGGGCAAACCCCATCGCGCGCGCGCGTGCGGCGGTTGTCGCGCCGACCGCGAACAGTGGCAGGTGGCGATGGCTTGCCGGCAAGGCTGGAATGGCATTGCCGCTGGTGGCCAGTATGGCCTGCATGCGACCGGACGGCGGCAACGGCGCGCGCACTGGGCGAATTTCCAACAGCGGTGCGACAACGGGCCGATAACCCAGCGCGGCAATGCGCGCGGCGGTTTCGCTGGCACCCGGTTCGGGGCGGGTGACCAAGACACTGGCGGCACGGTCAGGCAAAGATGTCCGGCGGGCTGTCGGCACGCAGACTGGCGCCGAGATCGCTGCCGATCCGCTCGGCGTCGCTCGCCAGGCCGTGCAGGCTGCGCTTCAGCAGAAACGAGCCGTCGGCGCGGGCGACCAGCCCGGTGAGGTGCAGTTCGCCGTTGGGCAACAGCCGCGCGTGGCCGCCGATCGGCGTGCGGCAGGACCCGTCGAGCCGCATCAGCAGGGCGCGTTCAGCGGTGGCGACCGCCCTCGCCTCGGGGTCCTCGATCGCGACGAGCAGTTCGCGCAGTTCGCTGTCGTCGGCGCGCACGGTGACGCCGATGATGCCCTGGCCGGCGGCCGGCACCATGGCTTCAGGGTCCAGCACCACGGTGGCACGCTCGGCCAGACCGAGGCGTTTCAGACCGGCGAAGGCGAGCAGCGACGCCGCACAGTCACCCCTGGCCAGCTTGTCGAGCCGTGTCTGCACGTTGCCTCGGAGCGTGGCGATGGCGAGGTCTGGGCGGGCATGCAGCAACTGCGCCTGGCGACGGACCGAGGAGGTGCCGATGACCGCGCCGGCAGGCAGGCAGGCTAACGGATCCGCAGGATCGGCCGGTTGTTCGGTCGGACCCAGGATCAGTGCGTCGCGGGCGTCCTCGCGCTTCAGCGTGCAGGCGAGCACGATGCCGGCCGGCAGCGTGGTCTCCAGGTCCTTCAGGCTGTGCACCGCGAAGTCGATGCGCCGGTCGGCGAGCGCCTCATGGATTTCCTTGGCGAACAGGCCCTTGCCGCCGATCTCCGCCAGGCGGCGATCCTGCACCGCGTCGCCGGTGGTGCGGATGGCGTGCTCCTCGAACACGTTCATGCCGCGCAGCACCGGGCAGAAGCGCATCAGGATGTCGAGGAAGCCGCGGGTCTGGATCAGCGCCAGCGGCGAGCCGCGGGTGCCGATCCGCAGCGGCAACGCGCGGCTGTGCGACTGCACCAGTGGCGTGGGCGGCATGGCGGCGGTCATAGCCGCGTCCTATTACTCTCTCAGGCGACTGGAAAGATCGGATTAGTACAAATGGGCCCAGTCCTGGGCATCGAAACCTCCTGCGACGAGACGGCGACGGCGGTGCTGGACGAAACTGGGCAGGTGCTCGCGGAGGCCGTGCTGAGCCAGGAGCGCGAGCACGCGCCCTATGGCGGCGTGGTACCGGAGATCGCCGCCCGCGCTCATCTGGCTTTCCTGCCGGAGCAAGTCCGCGGGGTGATGATGCGCGCGGGGCTGGGGTTTTCCGAACTTGGCGGCGTGGCGGCGAGCGCCGGGCCGGGGCTGATCGGCGGGCTGATCGTCGGCAGCCAGTTCGCCAAAGGGATCGCGATCGCGCATGGGCTGCCATATGTGGCGGTGAACCACCTGGAGGCGCACGCGCTGACCGCGCGGCTGCCGGGTCTGGTGGAGGGCGGAGTGGCGTTCCCCTACCTCCTGCTGCTGGTCTCTGGCGGGCATTGCCAGTGCGTCGCGGTTGAGGGCGTAGGGCGGCATGTGCGTCTGGGCAGCACGATGGACGATGCCGCAGGGGAGGCATTCGACAAGGTGGCGAAGCTGCTCGGGCTGGGTTGGCCGGGCGGGCCGGCGCTGGAGAAGCTCGCGGCTGGCGGCGATGCGCGACGG
>Ga0209040_10002836_pt1 | contig 13391 bp, 9 predicted proteins | sample BogFormECP12_OM3_FD_188240 | JGI IMG/M metagenome (GOLD analysis project Ga0209040, IMG submission 188240) | Bog forest soil microbial communities from Calvert Island, British Columbia, Canada - ECP12_OM3 (SPAdes) (version 2) | ecosystem: Environmental > Aquatic > Freshwater > Wetlands > Bog ... | reverse complement strand
CCGGCCACCCGAGCTTTGTGATGAGCGCGTCGTTCACCAACCAGGTGCTCGCGCAGATCGAACTGTGGACCAACCATGGCACATACGACAACAAGGTATACGTGCTGCCGAAGCATCTCGACGAGAAGGTCGCCGCGCTCCATCTCGACAAGCTCGGAGCCAAGCTGACAGCACTCAGCCCGGCTCAGGCCGGCTATATCGGCGTCGAGCGCTCAGGCCCCTTCAAACCGGACCACTATCGGTATTAGCTGGCGCGCTTACAACCTTAACTATGTGTAATTAGACAATCGCTCTTGTAATGCGGTAAATCTCGCCTTACTATGCGGCTATCGGGAGATCGGCCGATCGCTCGGTACACCTTTGGCTGTAGCAGGGGCGAGTGGTTGTGATCGAGTCCGCCGCAACGTTGTGTCTGGTCGTCGCGCTCGCTTCGGGTGCTCTGCTGTTGCGCGCCCAAAGACAGCTTTGCGATGCGCGCGCGGTATGCGCGGTTCTCAAAACAGTTCCGCTCGAATGGTTCCGCTGGCGCGCCGACCAGACGGACGCTGACATTGCTGATGAAACCCCCGGCTATCGCGAGTTTCTCGCCAAATTGCTCACCGCCGATGCGATGTCGCTGGAGAGGGCGCGGCTGGCGCTGCAATCCGAGGGGATCCCCTTTTCGGCCGCTTTCGTTACCCGTAGCGGTGCTGCCTATGCCCTCGAAGGACGCCGCGCTGCGAGCGGCGACGCCGTGCTGTGGCTTCTCGATGCTTCGGCTGCGATGACGGTCCAAAGGGCGCGCCGGGAGGCCGCGGATTTGCGACAGATGCTCGACGCCATGCCGTTGCCGGTCTGGCGGCGAGGCCCTGATCGCACCCTCGTCGATTGCAACCGAGCCTATGCAAGCGCCGTCGAGACGACTCTCGATCTGGTTGTCGCGGAGGGCCGGGAGCTGGCTTCTGGCGCCCGTCCCGGCGAATGCCGGCACGTCGTCATCGGCGGCTCGCGGCGGTTGGTCGAGATCGGCGAGGTGCCGTGCCCGACGGGAGGAACGATCGGTTTTGCCTGCGATCGCACCGATCTCGAGTCCGCGGAGGCGGAGCTGTGGCGGCACATCAACGCGCACGCCGAGGTGCTCGAGACCATCCGCGCCTCCGTCGCCATCTACGGCCCCGACAAACGGCTCAAATTCTTCAACGCCGCCTTCGCCACGATGTGGGGCATCGCGGAGGATTGGCTCGCTGGACAACCCTCTTTCGAGGAGGTTCTGGAACGCCTTCGGGAGGCCCGTCGTCTCCCCGAAGCCGCCGATTTCCGGGCGTTCAAGGCCGAGCAGCTGCGGCTGTTCACCTCCGTCATCCGGCCGCAGCAGGATCTGCTGCATCTGCCCGACGGCCGCACCTTGCTGCTGTCCATCTCCCCGCATCCGTTCGGCGGCCTCACCTTTGTCTATGAGGACGTCACCGATCGCCTGGCGCTCGAGCGCTCGTGCAATACCTTGACGCAAGTGCGGCAGGCCACTCTCGACCACCTCTTCGAAGGCATCGCCGTCTACGGCAGCGATGGCCGCCTGAAGCTCCATAATCCCGCCTATTTGGCAATCTGGGCTTTGTCGGAAGAGGATGTCGTGGGCGAACCGCATATCGGCGAAATCCTGGAGAAGACCCGCGCCCTGCTCGACGACGGCGGCGATTGGACGGCGAGAAAGCAGAGAATCATCTCGAAGGTCACCGCCCATGCGCTGACGAGCGGCCCGGTCTACCGAAATGACGGGTCGATGCTGCAGGAGGCGACGGTCCCGCTCCCGGATGGCAATGTGCTGGTGACCTACCTGGACGCGACCGATACGGCGAGGTACGAACGCGTGTTGCGCGAGCGCAACGAAGCGCTCGAAACTGCGGGGCGCCTGAAGAGCGAGTTTATCGCCAACGTCTCCCATGAGTTGCGGACCCCGTTGAATGCGGTCATCGGGTTTGCCGACATTCTGACCAACCAGTATTTCGGCGACCTGAACCCGAGACAGCTGGACTACAGCCGCGGCATCCTCCAGAGCTCGCAGCTGCTGCTGAGGCTCATCAACGACATCCTCGATCTCGCCACGATCGAAGCAGGCTACCTGGTGCTGGAAACCGGCAGGGTCGAGGTTTTCGACATGCTGCAAACGGCGCTGGCGCTGACGCGGGAGCGCGCCAGAAGCCGAGAGCTCGAAATCGAACTCTGCTGTCCGCCGGACATCGGCGCGATTGCCGCGGACGAACGGCGGCTCAAGCAGGCGCTTTTCAACCTGATTTCCAATGCGATCAAATTCACCCCTCCGGGCGGCGCAATACGCATCGAAGCCGAGCGCCGCGAGAGTGAGATGCTGCTGACCGTTGCCGATACCGGGATCGGTATTCCGCTGTCGGATCAGGCCCGTGTGCTCGAAAAATTCGAACGCGGCACGCCACGATCGGGTGCGGGTGCGGGCCTCGGCCTGTCGCTGGTTAAGAGCCTGATCGAACTGCACGGCGGAACCGTTACGATCGATTCGGCAGCCGGTCGGGGAACCACGATCAGCTGCCGGCTGCCCACGACCCTGTCGGACTTTACCGGGATGCGGTCCTCGGCCCCAGTCGAAAGCCGGGCGGCATAGACGAGTTCTTGACCCGATTCGTGCGATAGCGGCACGATCCGGTGGAATCGAAGCTCGACGACCACCGATCGGCGCGGCGGGCAATCACCGACACAGCACATATTGCGTCTTGTCGATACCAGCGTATACAACGCCTAGGCGATGATCGTTGTTGATCTGCCGGACGAAACTGCCACCGCCACGCTCGCGGCCCGCATCGCCGCGGTTGCTGAGCCGGCCGACATAATTGCGCTCAAGGGCGACCTCGGCACCGGGAAAACCGCCTTTGCGCGTGCCTTCATCCGGGCGCGCGGCAGCCAGGAAGAGGTCCCGAGCCCAACCTTCACGCTCGTACAGGTCTACGATGAGGGGCCGACGGCGATCTGGCATTTCGATCTGTATCGGATCCGCACCCCGGAGGACGCATGGGAGCTAGGCATCGAGGATGCGTTCATTGCAGGCATCTCATTGATCGAATGGCCGGAGCGGCTGGGACCGCTGCTGCCCGCGCGTCGGCTCGAAATCACCTTCGCGTTCGGCGATGAGCCGGGCGCTCGGCGCCTTTCGCTGGATCTCGGCAAAGAGTGGCAAGCGCGGCTGGCGGTAGTTGCTGCCGATGCGTGATCCGAGCAATCCCTGCTCTCCTGGAGAAGCTCTGTCACTGGTGAGGCCTACAGCTGCCCCCAGCGATTCCACGCGCAGGCGGGAAATGGCAGCCTTTCTCTCCGGGTGTGGCTGGGGAGGCGTCAGGCCTGTGCCTTTCGCTGGCGATGCGTCGTTCCGGCGCTATTACCGCCTCGGCGGCGGTGGCCGACGCGCAGTCCTGATGGATGCGCCGCCGCCGCAAGAGGATGTCGTCCCTTACATTGCCGTCTCGGAGCTGCTGCGCCTGCTCGGGTTCAGTGCCCCCGATGTGTTCGCGGAAGACCGTGCGCGCGGTTTTCTGCTGATCGAGGATTTCGGCGACGACACTTATACCCGCCTTCTCGACCGCGGCGCCGACGAGCCGGACCTCTATGCCCTGGCGGTAGACACGCTGATCGCGCTGCAGCGCGCGGTCGAGGCGCGCGGGCCGCCTGACTTGCCCCCCTACGACGCCGAGCGGCTCCTCGCCGAGGCGGCGCTGTTGGTCGATTGGTATGCTCCGGCGGCCCTCGGAAAGCCGCTCTCCGAGGCTCGGCGCGAGGAGTATCTCGATCTGTGGCGGTCGCTTCTGCCGCAAGCGGCGCTGACCGACGACACCCTGGTGCTCCGCGACTACCATGTCGACAACCTGATGCTGTTGCCGGATCGCTCTGGGGTGAAGGGTTGCGGGCTCCTCGATTTTCAGGACGCCGTATGCGGGCCGCCGAGTTACGATCTCGTATCGCTCCTCGAAGACGCCCGGCGCGATGTTCCAGCCGAGCTGCGCCGGCGGATGACCGAGCGCTATCTTGCTGCTTTTCCGGCGCTCGATCGGGCGGCGTTCCTGCGCTCGGCGGCCATCCTTGCGGCTCAGCGCAATTGCAAGATCCTCGGCATCTTCACGCGATTGGGGAGGCGCGACGGCAAGCCGCGTTACCTCGTCCACCTGCCACGGGTCTGCCGGCTGCTTGAGCGAGACTTGGCACATCCGGCTCTCGCCCCGATCGCTTGCTGGCTCGACCGCCATCTGCCGCGCTCGGCTCGGCATATCCCCGCATGATCGTCCTGCCGCGGACAGCGATGGTGCTCGCCGCCGGGCTCGGTACCCGACTGCGGCCCGTGACCGAAACCATTCCGAAACCTCTCATTGAGATAAACGGCCGCTCCCTGCTCGATCATGCGATCGACCGGCTGACGCTCGTCGGTGTCGAACGCGTCGTCGTCAATGTGCATTACAAGGCGGCGATGGTCGTCTCGCAACTTGCCCGCCGCGACCACCCGCGGATCGAAATTTCACACGAAACGGAGCTGCTCGATACCGGTGGCGGTGTCGCGCGGGCGCTGCCACTGCTCGACGACACCTTTTTCGTCGTCAACAGCGACGTGTTCTGGCTCGACGGAAAGGATCGCGCCCTGCAGCGGCTCGCCGCGGCCTTCGATCCCGAGCGCATGGACGCAGTGCTATTGTTGCAGCGGACGGCGACTGCGGTCGGCTACGAAGGCAGCGGCGACTATTTGATCGACCCGTCGGGAAGGCCACATCGCCGCAGCGAGCGTGAGGTCGCCGCCTTTCTGTTCGGCGGCATCCAGCTGCTGCACCGTCGCGCCTTCCGCGGCATTCCCGACCGCGTTTTCTCGCTGGTCCGGCTTTTCGACCGTGCCGACGAGGCGGGGCGCCTGCAGGCGATCGTGCATGATGGCGAGTGGTATCACGTCGGGACGCCGCAAGGCCTCGCCACCACCCGCGAACGGTTGTCGTCGCATCGCATCGAGCGGTAGCCAAGGCTCGTGAAATCGCCGGGTTGGTGAAGTCCCGTGCAGCTCAAGGTCTTTACGATCGCCGCGCACCGGCCGTTTCTGGCGACGCTCGCCGCTGGGCTGCTCGGGATGGCAGGCGCCGATCCGCTGCTGCTCCCGCGGATTACTGTTCTTCTGCCGACCCGGCGCGCGGTGCGCTCGCTGCGCGAGGCATTCCTGTATGTCGCGCCGGATGGAAAAGTGGCGGGGACCCCTTTGCTGCTGCCACGGATGCGGCCGATCGGCGATCTCGATTCCGACGAGCTGTCACTGCCCGAGACCAGCGAGGAGGACCTGGCGGTACCGCCGTCAATCCCCGAGCTGCGCCGGCGTCTGTTATTGACCCGGCTGGTCCTGCACTGGGGTGAGCGGCGCGGCGAGGAGCCGCTTTTCCCCGGACAAGCCGCCACACTCGCGGCGAGCCTCGCCCGGCTTCTCGACAGGGTTGCGACCGAAGGGGCGAGTTTCGCGAGGATCGCCGGCCTGGTCCCGGAGGGGCTGGCGGAGCATTGGCGCGCCGTCCACCATTTTCTCGAGATCCTGCCGCAGCATTGGCCCCGGATCCTCGCTGAGGAGGGGGCCCTCGACGCGGCGTCGCGGCGCAATCGCCTGCTGGAACGCCAAACCGCGACTTGGCGCCGCTCTCCGCCTCGCCATCCGGTGATCGCTGCGGGACTCATCGGCGGCCTCCCGGCCATGACCGAGCTGCTTTCGCTGATCGCCGCGCTGGACCAGGGCGCGGTGGTCCTCCCCGGCCTCGACCGCGCGCGCGATGACACCGAGTGGTCGGCAATCGAAGAAGACGAGGCCCATCCGCAGCATCTGATGGCGGGGTTGCTGAGGGCGCTCGACTTGACCCCCGTCGAGGTTCGCGATTGGCCTCCGAGCGGGCCGGACCCGATCCCCGCGTGCAGTTTCGAGAGCCTCTCCGATCTTCCCTTGTTCGCATCATCCTCTCGCAAGGCGGGAGACAGTGCCGCGCGCAGCAGTGAGAGCGCACGAGCGCGCCGGGTACGGCTGATTGCCGAGGCGCTGCGGCCGGCGGTCACCACCGATGCGTGGCGGCGCCTGCCCGCGCAGCCCGCCGATACCCTCGACGGGCTGCGCCGGTATGACTGCGCCAGCGCGCAAGAGGAAGCGGTCACGATCGCGCTCTTGCTCCGTCGCAAGCTCGAGACGCCGGCCGCCACTGCGGCTCTCGTCACACCCGATCGCGAGCTCGCCCGCAGGGTTGCTGCGGAGCTGCGCCGCTGGGGCATCGAGATCGACGACTCGGCCGGTCTGCCGCTGAACCGGACGCCGCCGGGCGTCTTTCTGCGTCTGGTCCTCGATTTGGCTGCCAGCCGGCTCGCCCCGGTGCCCCTGCTCGCCGCGCTCAAGCATCCGCTCGCCTCCGGCGGGCTCGCCCCAGTCGCTTTTCGCGATCTCGCCCGTCGGCTTGAACAAGCAATCCTTGGGCCTCGCCCCGCCCCCGGCTTCGCTGGCCTCGGGGCTGCGCTCGTTGGCGAGAGAGTCGGGTTGCGCAGGTTTGCCGAGCGGCTCGAGGCTTGCCTCGGTCCGCTGCCGGAGCTGCTCGTCGCGGATGCCGTACCGCTGTCGCGTCTTGCGGCCGCACATATCGAGGCCGCCGAGCGGCTTGCCGCGACGGCGACGGAAACCGGCGGCGAGCGCCTTTGGCACGAAGCGGCGGGTGAGGCGGCGGCCCGCTTCTGCCATGAGCTGATCGAGGCAGCCCGCGACTTTCCGCCACTACCCGGCCGGCATTACCCACCCCTATTCGAGTCGCTGGCCGCCGGGGCGGTCGTGCGCCCGGTCTTCGGCCGCCATCCCCGGTTGGCGATCTGGGGTCTTGTCGAGGCGCGTTTGCAGCAGGCCGATCTGATCGTTCTGGGCGGACTGAACGAGGGTAGCTGGCCACCTTCCGCCGAGCACGACCCCTGGATGTCACGGCAGATGCGGCGCGACTTCGGTATTGCCCTGCCCGAGCGAGCGATCGGAATAGCCGCGCATGATTTCGCCCAGGCGATCGGGGCGCCGGAGGTCGCGCTGACTCGCGCGGCGCGGAGCGAGGGCGTCCCGACCGTGCCGTCGCGCTGGCTTCTCCGCCTCGATACCGTATTGCAGGCCGTCGGCCTCAATGGCGCGATCGAGCCGGACGAGACGGTGCGGCACGCTGCGGAGATGATCGATCGGTCGGACGAGGACCGGCCTCTGCCCACGCCCGAGCCGCGCCCGCCTCTCGCCGCGCGGCCGCGACAGCTGTCGGTGACGCAGATCGAGACCTGGCTGCGCGATCCTTACGCGATCTATGCCCGCCACATTCTCGGGCTGAGGCCGTTGGACGAGCTCGATGCCGATCCCGGCCGTGCCGAACTGGGCACGGTCATCCACCGGACGCTCGACGCCTTCTTCCGCCGCTTCCCGAAGGGGCTTCCGGATGACGCCGAGGGGGAGCTGCTGCGCATCGGCCGCGAGCAATTCGGACCCATCCTGTCGCGCCCCGGCGCCTGGGCTTTCTGGTGGCCTCGCTTCGAAAGGATCGCCAGCTGGCTGGTCAATCAGGAGCGCGTCCGACGCGCCGGCACCCTCGAGAGCCTCAGCGAATGCGAGGGAAGCTGGACGTTGCCGGCGCGCGGCGGACCGTTCACGATCACCGCCAAGGCCGACCGCATCGACCGCCTCGCCACAGGCGGCTTTCTGCTGGTCGACTACAAAACCGGCGGCGTGCCGCCGCCAAAGGAGGTGCAGTCGGGGTTTGCGCCGCAACTGCCTCTCGAAGGCGCGATCCTGCGCGGCGGGGGTTTCAAGGGCGTCAGCGGTGTGGCTGCGGCGCTCGAATATTGGCGGCTCAGCGGGGGCGATCCGGCCGGCGAACGCTGCCCGATCGACGCGGGCGACCCCGGCGGACTGATCGATCGCGTGCTCGTCCGCGTCGAGGCGCTGATCGACCGGTTCGACGATCCGTCGACACCCTATCTCGCGGTCCCTTCGCCGCGCTGGGCGCCGCGCTTCTCCGATTACCGGCACCTCGAGCGGCTCGCGGAGAGCGAGGCCGAGGAATGAGCTCCTTCGACGATCCCGCTACCGCCCAGCGCAAGGCGGCCCTCCCACGGGCTTCCGTCTGGGTCTCGGCCTCGGCGGGAACCGGCAAGACGCGGGTGCTCATCGACCGCTTGCTGTGGCTGATGCTCGACGGGACCGATCCCGCACGCATCCTGTGCCTGACCTTCACACGCGCTGCCGCCGCCGAGATGGCGAACCGGCTGAACGAGGAACTGGCCCGTTGGGCGACGTCGAGGTCAGGGGCGCTCGCCGAGACCTTGGGGAAGCTGACCGGGCGCATGCCCAGCGACCTGACGATCGCCCGGGCGCGACAGCTTTTCGCGCGCGTTCTCGAAACGCCCGGCGGCATCAAAATCGCGACGATCCACGCCTTCTGCCAAACACTGTTGCGCCGCTTCCCGCTGGAGGCGGGAGTGCCTACGGAATTTGCGGTCATCGACGAGCGCAGTGCCCGCGAAGCCCTGATCGAGGCGGGCGAGCGTGTGGTGATCGCCGCGCGCGACGAAAACGACCCCGGGCTCACTGATGCGCTTGCAGTGGTTGCCCGCCATGCCCCCGAAGAACGGTTTGGAGTGTTGATGGCGGCACTCGCGGCCGAGCGCGGTAAGCTCCGTCATGTGCTCGCAGGGGGCGACGCAGAGCTGCGCGAGAAGCTGTGCCGAGCCCTGGGCTTGCAGGCAGGGACAACCGAGGAGGCAGTCATCGCCGCGTTCTGCGCCGCTGGCGCCGGGGACGAGGCGGGGCTGTGCTCGGCAGCGGCCGCGCTCTCCAACGGATCCTGCACAGATCGACAGCGCGGCGCCATCCTTGCCGCATGGTGCGAGGCTCCGGAGCGACGCCGTCAGATGATTGGCGCGTATATCGCCGCCTTTCTGACCACCGAGGGCGAGATCCGCAAGATCCTGATCACTCAGGATACGGCCCGCAGCGCCGTTTGCAATGCCGGGGAGGTGCTCGGCGTCGAAGCCGAACGAGTCAAAAAATTCTGCGAGGCGCGGTCGGCGGCAGCGCTGGTCGAGGCGAGCTCCATGCTGATCCGGCTCGGCGGCGCGTTGATGGACGCCTATGCCGATCTGAAGCGCGCCCAGGGCGTCCTCGATTACGACGATCTGATCTCCGCCGCTCTCGATCTGCTGCGCCACCCCGGCATCGCGCCATGGGTGCTGTTCAAGCTCGACGGGGGCCTCGACCACATTCTGATCGACGAGGCTCAAGACACCAACCCCGAGCAATGGGAGATCGTGGCCGCGCTCGCCGAGGAGTTTTACGCCGGTGACGGGGCTGACGACCGCCTGCGCACGATCTTTGCCGTCGGCGACGCCAAACAGTCGATCTACAGCTTTCAGCGTGCCGATCCGCGAGCTTTTCTGCGCATGCGGGATTATTTCGAACGACGCATCAGCGAGGCCCGGCAAGAATGGCGCGTCGTGCCGCTGGAGATCTCGTTCCGCTCGACCGAGCCGGTGCTGCGGACGATCGATGCCATCTTTCGGCACCAGGCGGCTCACGACGGCGTCGCTCTCGACGGCGGCGAGATACGTCATATCCCTGCCCGAGCCGGACATGCTGGAGTCGTCGAGCTGTGGCCACCGGCGCTCCCGCAGCCCGAGGAGCCGTCCGACCCGACGGCGCTGCCGGTCATTCGCCAGCGAACGACGGAGCCTCGCACCCGGGTCGCCGGCGCGATCGCCGCGACCATTGCGGGTTGGCTCAACAAGGGGGAGATGCTGGAGGCGTGCGGCCGCCCGATCCGGCCGGGAGACGTCATGGTGCTGGTGCGGCGGCGCAACGAGTTTGTTGGTGAGCTGTTGCGCGCGCTCAAACAACGCAGCATCCCGGTCGCCGGGGCCGACCGCCTGATCCTGACCGAGCAGCTGGCGGTGCAAGACCTGGTGGCGCTCGGCCGGTTTTTGTTGCTGCCTGAGGACGATCTCACGCTCGCGACGGTGCTGAAAGGCCCCCTCTTTGGCATCGACGAGGAGTCGCTGTTCGATCTCGCCCATGATCGCGGCGGCGAAAAACTGTGGCACCGGCTGCGCGCCAGGGCCGGCAAATCTCCGCAGCTTCGGCGCGCGGCGGAGCGGCTATCCGATCTCTTGGCCCGCGCCGATTTCGTGCCGCCCTACGAGCTCTACGCCGAAATCCTCGGCGCCCAGGGCGGGCGTCGCCTGTTGCTCGAGCGCCTCGGGATCGAGGCCGAGGACCCGGTCGACGAGTTCCTCGCATTAGCGCTCGCCTATGAGCGGGAGCATGTGCCCTCATTGCAGGGTTTTCTGCGCTGGCTTGTCTCCGGCGACACGGAAGTCAAGCGCGATTTCGGCGCGAGGCAGCGCGACGAGGTGCGCATTTTGACGGTCCATGGCGCGAAGGGGCTCGAAGCTCCGGTGGTTTTTCTGCCCGATACGATGCAGCTGCCGAACCCGCCGGACACGCTGCTATGGACCGAGCGCGAGGGGCTGCCGCTGTGGTGTCCGCGACGCGATCTTGCCGTGCCGTTTTACACGGCCGAAAAACGCGCGCTGCGCGCGCGCCACCTGCAGGAGTACCGCCGCCTCCTGTACGTCGCGCTGAGCCGGGCCAAGGACCGGCTTTATATCTGCGGCTGGCAAACGCGGGATTCGCTCAAGGAAGACTCGTGGCACGCGCTGTGCCGCACCGGTCTCGCCGAGATTGCAACCCCGTTTTCCCTCGACACGACGGCGCTGATCGGTGCCGACGGATGGTGCGGCGAGGGCCTGCGGCTCGACAGCGCGCAGACCGCCACGCCTATTTGGGAGCGCCCGGCGGCAGCCGTGCCGGCGGGACGATCGCTGCCGAATTGGGTGCAGGAGCCGCCGCCGGCCGAGCCAGAGCCGCCGCGGCTGCTCGCTCCGTCGCGGCCGGGCGGTGCCGAGCCGCCCATTCTCTCGCCGCTCGCGGCGAGAGGGAATGACCGGTTCAAGCGGGGGCTCCTCGTCCACCGTCTGCTGCAGAGCCTGCCCGAGCTGCCGGTCGAGGGGCGCGAGGGTGCCGCGCGACGGTTTTTGGCGCTGCCGACGCACGCTCTCACGGCAGATGAGCAGGACGACATCCGGCGCGACACTCTCGCCGTCTTGGATCACCCCGATTTCGCCGCGCTGTTTGGTCCGGACTCGCAGGCCGAAGTGCCGCTCGTTGGGCTGATCCCCGCCTCCACGGGGACCAGCCATGTCTTGTCGGCGCAGATCGATCGCCTGGTCGTCGCCGAGAAGCGCGTGCTGATCGTCGACTACAAGACCTTGCGCCCGCCGCCCACCACCGAGGACGAGGTGGCGCCGATTTATCTGCTACAGCTCGCGGCTTACCAAGCGGCGCTGGCGCGGATTTATCCCGATCGCGAGATCCGTTGCGCCCTTTTGTGGACCGAAGGTCCGCGGCTGATGCCGATCAGCCCCGAAATCCTTGCGGGGTACCTGCCTTGACGGGGCATTTTCGGCTCCCCTAATCTGACCGGCAGTTAACCGAAGGAAGACCAGATGAAACCGATCGCCGTCACCGACAGCAGCTTCGACGCCGAGGTGCTCCGCGCGAGCGGGCCGGTTCTCGTCGATTTCTGGGCCGAGTGGTGCGGCCCCTGCAAGATGATCGCCCCGTTCCTCGAAGATCTCGCGACCGACATGACCGGCAAGGTGACCGTGGCGAAGGTCAATATCGACGAGAACCCGCAGACCCCGATGAAATACGGGGTTCGCGGTATTCCCACTGTGATCCTCTTCAAGGGCGGCCAAGTCGCCGCCACCAAGATCGGCGCGCTGCCCAAGAGCAAGCTCTACGAGTGGGTCGAATCCGTGCTTTGAGGGCCGCCGGCGCCCGCCCCAGGTGAGCGGGACAGGGCACGGCTGCCGCCATCCCCCCTGACGGGGGCGAATGAAACTTCGCCATTCGATCGCCGTTGGAGCCGACTGGGCGGTGGTGCGGCTCGAATCGGGGGAATACCTCTGTGTCGACACGTCTACGTTCGAGGCGCTCGGCTACATCCTCGGCTGGCAGCACGAAGCCGACGTTATTCGCATCTTCCGGACCTTTCTGACGCAGCGCTCCGTCGTTCTCGACATCGGCGCCAATTTCGGCCTCTACACCGCGCTCAGTGCCAGCATCGTCAAAAATCACGGGCGGCTCTTTGCGTTCGAAGGCAACCCGCGCGTCTTCGAGAGCCTGCAGCGCACGATCGTCGCCAACAATCTCTATCTCAATCCCAATATCGTCGCGGCAAACGTGTTGGTCTCCAGCGAGTGCGGCCGCGGGCTGCTGCATTACTCGGCAAACCTGCCGTCAGGCGGCACCATGTCGGACGTGCAACTGTCCGGCGGCAAGCAGCACGCGATCGAGGTCGACATGACGACGATCGACGATTTTCTGCCGTCCGATCTGGCAGTCGATCTGGTCAAGATCGACGTCGAGGGCTACGAGCCTTTGGTGCTGCGCGGCATGGAGCGAACCATCGCGCGATCACCGAATATCCGCATCGTCACCGAATTCGCCGATAGCCTTCTCGCCCACACGGTAAACCCGGCTGACTTCGCCGATTACATCCGCAGCTTGGGTTTCGCGATCTGCCGCGTGCTGCCGAACTTCAAGATCAGCCTGGTTCCGGCCGGCCAGACGCTCAGCGGCTTCAATTATTGCCTGTTGACCCGGACACCCGAGGAGGACATTCGGTCCGTCGAACAGCGCCGGAAATTCCTGCCGATTCGCTTCAAGCGATGGCTCGATCGCCATCCGGTGAGGTGGGGCCGCTGGCGCCGCATCTGGGCCCGCTGGTGATGCCGCGCGCCTTGCCTAGGCCGCCCTTTGGGCCTGTTGCGCCAGATCGTCGCGCGCCGCGAGCATATCATCCAGCGAGCCGAACGCGTTCATGTAATGGCCGGTGAACCCCTTTCCCTCGCGGCGAGCCGCACCTCCTCGACCCGGCTCATATCGATCGCGTCGACAAATCCGGCCACGCCTTCCGGAACGCTCGTCAGCAGCAAAGTTCTCGCCTTCATCGGATTTCTCGTCGACTCCTTCCCAGACGCAAAGGCTTCGGGACGGCTAAACGCGCCGGCGGTTGGTTCTGCAGCACCCGGGCGTTGATGATCGACTGGTCACGCAAGCTACTCGCCTCGTGCCTGGTAATCGGCCGCAGCCGACCGCATGCGAGGACGCAGTACGTTCACAAACGTGTTTTCCCGCTCGGAAGGGTAGGTGGCGTCGCGCTGCGGTGTCAGCGTGTCGGCGCAAGATAGAAATGTCACCCGGCGTGCAAAGTAGAAATGACACCCCCTTGTCGGCGGACACGCCCACTGGATCCTCGCAG
>Ga0209040_10002835_pt1 | contig 13394 bp, 1 predicted proteins | sample BogFormECP12_OM3_FD_188240 | JGI IMG/M metagenome (GOLD analysis project Ga0209040, IMG submission 188240) | Bog forest soil microbial communities from Calvert Island, British Columbia, Canada - ECP12_OM3 (SPAdes) (version 2) | ecosystem: Environmental > Aquatic > Freshwater > Wetlands > Bog ... | reverse complement strand
CGCCTACATGGCACCGGAACAGACCGGCCGGATGAACCGGTTGATCGATTCCCGGAGCGACCTCTATGCTTTGGGCGTCACCTTCTACGAAATGCTCACAGGCACGCTGCCCTTCAAGCAACCGATCCGATGGAGTGGGTGCACTGCCATATTGCGCGGCAACCGGTGGCGCCCGACGAGCAGGTCGCGGGTGTCCCGAGGCCGCTCTCGGCGATCGTGATGAAACTCCTCGCCAAGACCGCCGAGGAACGCTACCAGACCGCCGCCGGCGTCGAGGCTGACCTTAGAAAATGCCTCGCGGACTGGGAGTTGTTCGGACGGATGGACCCGTTCCCGCTCGGAACACGGGACGCGTCGAACCGGCTCATGATACCGGACAAGCTTTACGGTCGGGACCGCGAGATTGAGGCATTGCTTGCTTCCTTCGGCCGTGTCGTGGCCCAGGGTACGCCGGAGTTCGTCCTGGTGTCCGGCTATTCCGGTGTCGGCAAGTCCTCGCTAGTCCACGAACTGCACAAAGTGCTCGTCCCGCCGCGCGGCCTCTTCGCGTCGGGCAAATTCGACCAATATAAGCGCGACATTCCCTACGCCACCCTTGCCCAGGCCTTCCAGGGCCTTGTCCGCCCGCTTCTGGGCCAGAGTGAGGCGAAGCTTGGCCGCTGGCGGGACGCGCTGAGCGAGGCGCTAGGCCCGAACGGTCAGCTCATCGTGAACCTCGTTCCCGAGTTGGAGCTCGTGATCGGAAAACAGCCGCCGGTCCCGGACCTGCCGCCGCAGGACGCGAAGAACCGCTTCCAGATGGTTTTCCGGCACTTCCTCGGCGTATTCGCGCGGAAGGAGCACCCGCTCGCCCTGTTCCTTGACGATTTGCAATGGCTGGATCGGGCGACGCTTGACCTCCTAGAGCACTTGGTCACGCAGTCTGAGGTGCGGCACCTGCTGCTGGTCGGAGCCTATAGAGACAACGAAGTCGGCCTCGCGCACCCGCTGATGCGGACACTGGAGGAGATCCGCAATGCCGGAGCGCAGGTCCATGAGATCGTGCTGCCGCCGCTCGAGCTCGACGATGTCGGCCGGCTCGTCGCTGATGCCCTGCATTGCGAGCCGGAGCGTGCGCGTCCCCTGGCGAACCTGGTGCAGGAGAAGACCGGCGGCAATCCGTTCTTCGCGATCCAGTTCTTCACGGCGCTCTGCGAAGAGGGGCTGCTCGCGTTCGACCCCGTTGCGCCAGCCTGGCAATGGGACATCGATCGCATCCGCGCTCAGAACTACACCGACAACGTGGTGGATCTCATGGTCGGGAAGTTGAAACGGTTCTCCGCCGCCACCCAGGAAGCCCTGAAACAGCTCGCCTGCCTGGGCAACGACGCCGAGATCGGCACTCTGACCCTGGTTCACGGGGAAACAGAGGAGGCGATTCACGCGGCACTCTGGGAAGCCGTCCACGCTGGGCTCGTCTTCCGGCGGGATAGGGCTTACAAATTTCTGCACGACCGGATCCAGCAGGCGGCTTATTCGCTGATTCCTGAGGAGCACCGCGCCGAAGTCCACCTGCGCATCGGCCGCGTGCTGCTGGCGAGCATGCCGGCGAACGAACTCGCTGAGCATCTGTTCGATGTGGCAAACCAGCTCAATCGGGGCGCCGCACGGCTGATCGACCGGGAGGAGAAAGCGCAGGTTGCGATGATTGACCTGCGTGCCGGGCGAAAAGCCAAGGCGTCTACGGCCTATGCGTCGGCGCTCAATTATCTGGTCGCTGGTACCGCACTATTGGCGGACGACTGTTGGGAACGCCGGCGTGAGCTCGCCTTCGCCCTGGAATTGCACCGGGCCGAATGCGAGTTCCTGACTGGCGAGCTGGCGGCTGCAGCGGAGCGCTTGACGATGCTTTCATCTCGGGCCGCAAATACGGTCGAGCGAGCTAGCGTCGCATGCTTGCGCATGGATCTATATACGACCCACGATCAAAGCGACCGCGCGGTCGGTGTCTGTGTCGACTATCTCCGACATTTGGGCATCGAATGGTCGCCGCATCCGACAGAAGAGGAAGGACGGCGAGAATACGAAAGGATTTGGTCACAGGTCGGGAGCCGCGCGATTGAGGATCTTATTGAGCTGCCCTTGATGAGCGACCCGGCATCCATCGCGACTTTGGATGTGCTGACTAAGGTTTTGTCGCCGGCACTGTTTACCGATGCGAACTTTCTTTCTCTGGCGGTCTGTAGGGCGGTTAATCTCAGTCTCGAGAGGGGCAACAGCGACGGTTCCTGCGTCACTTATGTATGGCTTGGCATGATAGCCGGCCCGCATTTCGGCAATTACAAGGCGGGATTCCGATTCGGTCGCCTCGGTTACGAACTGGTCGAACAACGCGGGTTGAAGCGCTTCCAGGCCAGGACTTATCTGTGGTTTGGACAATTCGTCATGCCGTGGACAAAGCATGTCGAGGCCGGCCGCGATCTGATGCGTCGCGCATTTGAGACCGCGACCAAGGTCGGCGACCTCACGGTTGCAGCGTACAGCTGCGACGCCTTGAATACGAATCTTCTTGCCGCGGGAGATCCGCTCCCCGAGGTCCAACGCCAGGCCGAGAACGGCCTCGAATTTGCCCGGAAGGCTCGGTTCGGCATCGTCATTGGCGTTATCACCGGACAGCTAGGGTTTATTCGAAGCTTGCGTGGCTTAACGTCTAAATTCGGCTGTTTTGACGATGAGCAGTTTGATGAAGTCCGATTCGAGCGCCATTTGGCAAGTGAGCCGGTGCTTGCGCTGCCGGAGTGCTGGTATTGGATCCGCAAGCTGCAAGCCCGCTTCTTTGCCGGGGAGTATGGGTCGGCCTTCGACGCATCATCGAGGGCGCAGCGGCTGCTTTGGACATCGCCATCACTTTTTGAAACGGCGGAGTATCACTTCTATAGTGCGCTTTCCCATGCGGCGTGCTGCGATTCCGCGATAGCCGGCCAGGACGGCCCCACGTCCTCACGCCCCGGGGAGCGACGGCAGCACTTCGAGGCTCTGGCTACCCATCATAGGCAGCTTGAAATATGGGCGGAAAATTGCCCAGAGAATTTCGAAACCCGCGCCGCACTGGTGAGCGCGGAGATCGCTCGCATCCAGGGGCGCGAGCTCGAGGCTGAGCGTCTTTACGAACAGGCCATTCGCTCCGCCCATACCAATGGCTTTGTCCATAATGAGGCACTCGCCAACGAGCTCGCTGCCCGCTTCTATGCGGCACGTGGTTTCGAAAAGATCGCGCATGCGTACTTGCGCGATGCCCGGTACGGCTACCTGAGCTGGGGAGCACTCGGCAAGGTACAACAGCTGGATCAGCGCTACCCGGCAATCGCAGAGCAGGCCCCTCTGAGTCCTACCACGACGATCGGCACACCCGTGGAGCAGCTGGATTTGGGAACGGTTATGAAAGCGTCTCAGGCGGTCTCTAGCGAGATTGTTGCCGAGAAGCTGTTCGAAACGCTGATGATGATCGCGGTCGAGCACGCCGGCGCCGAACGAGGTCTGCTGATCCTGCAGCGAGGGGAACAACATCGGGTCGAGGCTGAAGCCCGGGCCGGCGGCGACGGAGTTGACGTTCAACTGCGGCGGGCTGTGGCGACGCCGGCCGAGCTGCCCGAGTCGATTCTTCGTTATGTGCTCAGAACTCAACAAAGTGTCGTGCTCGATGACGCTTCAAGTCAGAGCCTCTTTTCGGAGGATCCCTATGTCCTTCAGAAACGTCCCCGCTCAGTCCTCTGCCTGCCGCTGGTGAAACAGGCCGAACTGATCGGCGCACTTTACCTGGAGAACAACCTGGCGGCCCGGGTGTTCACGCCCAAGCGGCTGGCGATGCTGGAGCTGCTGGCATCTCAGGCTTCGATTTCTTTAGACAATGCCCGACTCTATGCTGATCTCACCCAAGAAAATAGCGATCGCAGAAGGGCCGAAGAAGCTCTCCGAGCCGGTGAGGAACGCTGGCGCAAGCTGTTTGAGAGCTCATCGGCCGGCATTGCGTTAATCGCTCCAGGCGGCCGCTTCATATCGGCGAACCTGGCTCTCCAGAAAATGCTCGGCTACACGGAGGAGGAACTTCAAAGGCTCACCGCTCCGGAGTTGACCCTCGAAGAGGACCGCGCGACCTCCGAAGCGATTCTGGCAAAGGCCGCCGAGGGGCGAGATTACCGAATCGAGAAACGCTACCGGCGCAAGGACGGCAATGTGATCTGGGCAGACGTCAGCGGTACCCTGGTCCCGGCGACTGGAAGCGCGCCGGCATTTTTTGCGGCCGTCCTCGTAGACATCACTGAGCGCAAGCGGGCGGAGGAGGAGCTGCGTCAGAGCGAGCAGCGACTACAGGACATTGTCGACAACACTACGGCTGTGGTTCTTGTCAAGGATCTTGAGCTTCGTTACCTTTTGGTTAACCGCGAATATGAGCGTCGCCATCGTGTTCGACGAGACCAAATCCGCGGCAAAACCGACTTCGATATTCTGCCTCATGATGTCGCCGAAGCGGTTCGTGACAATGACCGCCGAGTGATCGAAGCCGGCGAGCCGATTCAATTTGAGGAGGCGGTGCCCACGGCTGACGGCAAGCGTTTGTATGTGTCAGTTAAATTTCTGCTGCGCGACCGCACTGGCAATCCCTATGCGGTTTGTGGCATTGCAACGGACATCACGGAGTTGAAGCGCGCAGAGGAAATGCAAGCTGCCATTGCCCGGGAGCAAGAGCTGTTCGCACAGCAGCGCGCAACGCAGTTGGCCAAAGCGAACGAAGCGCTCCGCGGTTCGCTCGATGCGCTGGCCGCGGAGCCTGAACTGGATGAATTCGTTGGGCAAGTGATGGCGGCCGTTACCCGTCAGTTGGGCGCGGTCTCTTCCAACTTGCGAGTGCTCAATGCCGAACAAAACATCATGCGGCTGGAATTACTCTTCCAGGATGGCCGAGTGATGTCACCTGATGAGGCGAAATATCCTGAGTCCCTGCGATCCTTGTCTCTGGTTGACCTGGGTTTCGCCTCGTTGGACGAACCGGTTATCATTTTGCGTCTCGCCGATCCGCGGGCGGCGATGATGCCTGAAGAGTTGCGTGCTTATCTACTCGGACTGTGCATCAAGACGCTATTAGTCATTCAATTGATTTCCCGTGGTCAGGTCAGCGGCGTGTTAAGTTTTCGGTTCAAGGAGGAGCGCGATTTCAGTTCGGAAGAACTTGAAATCGCCCGGGCATTAGCGACCCAAGCCGCGCTCGCTATTCAGCTCACCCAATTAGCGAAGGAGGCCAGACACTCTGCCGTGCTGGAAGAGCGCAATCGGCTTGCCGGTGAGATTCATGATGCGCTGGCTCAAAGTTTTACCGGCATCTCGATGCAGTTAGCGATTGCCGAAGAGGAAATGGCTGCAAATGAGGGCGGCCCCCTCAGCAATGTTCGGCGAGCCAATGAGATGGCAAAGTTTGGGTTGGCTGAAGCGCGCCGATCCGTCCATAGTTTACGTTCAAGTGCCCTTCGCAAATCAGGGTTCGTCACCGTGCTGCAACAGTTGGTCGAACGCTCGAATTTGGACGGCCGGTTGCGTTGTGATTTTCGGTTCAACCGCATACCCGAAGAAAGATTGACGGCCACGGTACAGCATCAGGTTTTACGCATTGCCCAGGAAGCCATCAGCAACGCCGTTCGCCACGCCAAACCGACCGTCGTTACCGTGACTCTTCGCTGGGATCCGCCTAATCTGATTCTTCAAGTGAAAGACAACGGATCCGGAATCCCGAAAGCTCGCCTGGAGCAAAGTGAAGGTGTCGGACTGGATAGTATGCGAGAAAGAGCGAAGCAGATCGACGCAGAACTGGAAATCCAGACCGCAGACGGCCGAGGGACAAGTATTATTGTCTCTGTGCCGATCTCGTGATGACCCCAAAATCGCGGCGCAAATCGGCCAGGCCACCTGACCCAAATTCCGGCGATTTTCTCCATTACATTTGGATGATTTTTGGCGACGTCGGCGGCGCCAAGCCCAGCCGTGCCAGCAGTTCAGCGACGGGTTTATCTGGTCGGGCACCGTTCTCAACTCCGGGTGGCTTGATCCTACTCGAAGAGAGGCATTAAACCCAAAAACCGAAGACAAGAGCTAACCGCAGATTCCACAGATTTCACAGATTACCGCAGCCAAGGGGGTTAGCGTTATCCGCCGCAAGAATTGCATCCGGAACAAAAATGTAGTTGGCAGAGACCGTTTTCCCTTCCCCTCTAATCTGCGAAATCTGCGGAATCTGCGGTTTCAAATTCGGAATTTAGGTTAAATTCTTTGCAATTTGTCGCGTTCGCTCAAATGTTCGATCTGCCAAATAACGACGGCAAAAAAAGGGGGCCGGCACGCCACTAGCGTTAGCGTGAACCGGTCTGCGGGAGGATCCTCGTGATTGAGCTTTCAAGTTTTGTGTTTGAGACGCTGCGCGAGGACGAGCAGTTCGCACTTTGCCGGGGCCGGAGGGACGGCGAACCATCCACTATTCTTGCGGTGGTTCCTGTCTCGCAATACCCTACTCTGGGAAGCTTGGAGCGACTGGAGCACGAATACTCCCTTCGATGCGAACTTGACTCGGACTGGGCAGTTCGACCGCTCACCCTGGCTCGTCGCGAGGGTCGGACAATGCTCGTTCTCGAGGACCCCGGCGGGGACCCTCTCGATCGGCTCCTGGGACAGCCGATGGAAATAAGCCGGTTCCTCGGTATTGCTGTCAGTCTTGCAGCTGCGCTGGGTAAGCTCCACCAGCGAGGTCTTATCCACAAGGACATCAAGCCGTCCAACATTCTGGTGAACTCCGACACCGGCACGGTCTGGCTTACCGGTTTCGGTATTGCTTCGCCTCTTCCGCGAGAACGCCAATCCCCAGAACCTCCTGAGGTGATTGCCGGAACACTTGCCTACATGGCGCCAGAACAGACCGGTCGCATGAATCGGTCGATCGATTCTCGCAGTGATCTTTACTCCTTGGGCGTCACCTTCTATGAGATGCTCATCGGTGTGCTTCCGTTCAACGCGTCCGATCCGATGGAGTGGGTCCATTGCCACATCGCAAGGCAACCGCCACCGCTCAGCGAGCGGTCGGAGCGAATTCCTGAGTCGATATCGGCAATCGTCTCGAAACTCTTGGCCAAGACCGCTGAGGAACGATACCAGACTGCTGCTGGCCTCGAGGCTGACCTTGGAAAATGCCTTGCAGAAAGGGAGGCGCTCGAGCGTGTCGAGCCGTTCCCACTCGGCGCTTACGACATATTAGACCGGCTCCTGATCTCTGAGCGGCTGTACGGGCGTGACGCGGAGCGCGCAGTCCTTCTCGACGCCTTCGATCGGGTCGTCGCTAGCGGCATACCGGAGCTGGTGCTCGTGTCGGGTTACCCTGGGATCGGCAAATCCTCGGTCGTCAACGAGCTGCACAAGGTGATCGTGCTGCCGCACGGCATTTTTATTTCGGGGAAGTTCGACCAACAGAAGCGGGATATCCCATACGCAACCTTTGGGCAAGCCTTCCAGGGGCTTGTGCGCCAAATCCTGAGTAAGAGCGAAGAGGAAATCGGCCATTGGCGAAATGCGATCCGGGAAGCTGTCGGCACAAACGGTCAGCTGATGGTAAATCTGATTCCCGAACTGGAGCTTATTATTGGCGAGCAGCCGCTCGTGCCGGAACTCCCTCCTCATGAAGCGCAGGTCCGATTTGAAGCGCTCCTCACGCGGTTCCTTGGCGCGTTTGCTCGGAAGGAACACCCTCTGGCGTTGTTCCTGGACGATCTCCAATGGCTGGACCCGGCGAGCCTCAAGCTGCTCGAACAGCTCGTTACTCACCCAGACATCCGGCATCTTCTCTTAGTTGGTGCATACCGAGACAACGAGGTCACTCTCTACCATCCTCTGATGGGGACACTGGATTCGATCCGCAAAACCGAGGCAATCGTGCACGAGATCGTCCTGACGCCTCTCTCTCTTGCCGACATGAACCAACTGCTCCGCGATGCCCTGAGTTGTGAGCCGGTTCGCTCCGAGCTGCTCGCAGAGCTGGTGCGCGAGAAGACCGGGGGTAATCCTTTTTTCGCTATTCAGTTCCTCACCACCCTTGTCGAAGAGCATCTCCTCGGGTTCGACGTAAGTAAGCTGGCCTGGACATGGGATGTGAACTGCATTCGCGCCAAAGGCTTCACCGACAACGTGGTGGATCTCATGATCAGCAAGCTAAAGCGATTGCCGGCTGCTACCGAGGAAGCACTGAAACAGCTTTCCTGTTTGGGAAATCGCGTGAAGGTCAGCACCCTGCTTGCGGTTCACGGTGGATCAGAAGAGGAAATGAATTCGGAATTTTGGGAGGCTGTCCGAGCTGGATTCGTCTTGCGCCTGGGCGACTCATACACTTTTCTCCACGACCGGATCCAGGAGGCCGCCTATGCGCTCATCCCGAAGGAGTCGCGCACCCAGATCCACCTGCGCATCGGTCGCCTGCTGCTCGCAAAAATGACACCGAACGAGATCGCAGAGAATATCTTCGATATCGTTACCCAGCTTAATCCGGGCCGAGCACTTATTTTCGACCTCAACGAGAAAGACCGACTGGCCGAGCTAAACCTTAACGCGGGGAAAAAAGCAAAGGCTTCGACAGCCTACTCCTCAGCATGCACCTACCTCTCTCTCGGGATGGAGTTGCTCGGTGCCGACGCGTGGGAGAGGCGGTACGAGCTCGCGTTCGGCTTGTGGCTTGAACGGGCCGAATGCGAGTTCCTGGTCGCAAATTTCGACGAAGCCGAGCGACTCATTGCGGAGCTTCTTCGTAGAAGCAAATCGAATATCGATCGGGCGGCTGCCTACCGGCTCAAAGTCCTTCTTCATTTGATGCAAGCGAACAATCCTCAGGCCGTCCACAGTGCGCTCGAGGGTCTGCGCATGTTTGGTATTGAAATGGAGGCCAATGCCACTCGTGAGCAGGTACAGGTCGAGTACGAGAAAATTTGGCTGAACCTGGGTGAGCGCTCCATTGAGAGCCTCATTGACCTGCAGTGGATGACTGACCCTGAGATGCGCGCCGCCATGAGTCTGCTTTCTGTTCTGATCCGTTCGGCATACTTCACTGACAACAATTTACATCGCTTGGTCGTCTGCCACATGGTGAACCTCAGTCTGGACTATGGGACCACCGAAGCTTCTACTCATGGCTACGCATGGTTTGGGTTAATCCTTGGTCCGGTCTTCCGCCGTTACAACGATGGGTATCGATTCGCCAAGCTTGCCATCGACTTTGTCGAGAAACATGGATTCGCCGCCTGGAAGGCGGGTGGATACATTGCCATGCAAATGGTGACGCTCTGGTTAAAGCCCATGAACACCGCCATTGATTACCTACGGGCTGCCTTCCGCGCTGGCATTGAAACCGGTGACGTTGTCTTTGCCTGCTACAGCCTCGAACACACCGTAACGGACCTGCTGGCGCGAGGAGATCACCTCGACCATGTTTGGCTCGAATCAGTAAGAGCGCTGGATTTCGCCCAGAAAGCGAAATTTCGCCATGTAGCGGATGTCATTCTGAGCATCCAGCTCTTTGTTCAGAAAATGAGAGGACAGCTTGCGAGCTCCTTGACTTTTGGAGGAACGATTGTCGAAGAGCAGGCACTCGAAGCCCGACTGGCACAAGGCGGGCTGCCGATGGTGGTTTGCTGGTATTGGATACTAATATTGCGGACGCGCTTCGTGGAGGGCGATTATGAGGCGGCGATCGCTGCAGCCCGGATGGCAAAGCCGCTGCTCCGGTCTTCACAGTGTCATATCCAATTGGTCGACTACTACTACTACGGAGCGCTCGCTTTGGCGGTGGTCTTCCCGGGGGCTTTGCCGGAGAGACAGAGCGACTTGCGCGAAGAACTAGCGGCGAACCTTGAACGGCTTCGCGAGTGGGCGGAAAACTGCGCTTTAAACTTTCTTGACAAATACACCCTGGTGTCGGCCGAGTTTGCTCGGGTCGAAGGCCGGGAGTTGGATGCGGCACGATTGTACGAGGAGGCGATCCGGGCGGCGCGCGAACATGGGTTTGTTCAGAACGAGGGCATTGGAAACGAGCTGGCAGCGCAGTTTTATCTGAAGCGCGGCTACGAAACGATCGGCCAAGCCTACCTCCGGGAGGCGCACTACTGTTATCTGCGTTGGGGCGCACTGGGCAAGGTAAAGCAGCTGGATGAGCGTTACCCTGGACTGGCAGAGCAGGCGCCTGGTCGTCCTAGCACTGCGATCGACGCATCTGTCGAGCAGCTGGACTTGAGGACGGTGATGAAAGCCTCGCAGGCGGTTGCTGGGGAGATTGTTCCCGAGAAGTTGATCGAAACTCTCATGGCGATCGCAGTCGAGCACGCCGGGGCCGAGCGAGGACTGTTGATCCTTCCGCGAGGCGAAGAATATAGGATCGAGGCTGAGGCCTCGACCGGTCGCGACAGGGTCGAGGTTCAACTGCGGCAAGGATTTGTGACCACCTCCGAGCTGCCGGAATCGCTGGTTCGCTATGTGGTCCGAACACTGGAGAGGGTGATTTTGGATGATGCTTCGGTCCAGAACCTGTTTTCGGAAGACGAGTACGTCCGTCAGAGGCGCCCCAGATCAATCCTCTGCCTGCCGTTGATCAAGCAGGCCAAGCTCATGGGTGTGCTCTATCTAGAGAACAACCTCGCGCCCCGCGTGTTCAGATCCAAGCAGTTGGCGATGCTGGAACTGCTGGCCTCTCAGGCCGCGATCTCATTGGATCACGCCAGAGTGTATGCTGAGCTGACTCAAGAAAACAGCGATCGACGGAAGGCCGAGGAAGCTCTGCGCGAGAGCGAACAGCGATTGCAGGACATTGTCGACAACACCTCGGCGGTTGTGTTCGTCAAGGATCTCGAACTCCGGTACATTTTGGTCAACCGGGAATTTGAACGCAGGCATCAGGTTCGACGCGACCGAATCCGCGGCAAGACCGACTTTGACATCCATCCTCATGACGTCGCAGAAGCGTTGCGCGCAAATGACCAGCGAGTGATCGAAGCTGGCGAGCCGATCCAGTTTGAGGAGACCGTGCCCTCGGATGGAACCGAACATTTGTACGTCTCGGCAAAATTTCTACTGCGTGACTCCACGGGGAAACCGTATGCGGTATGTGGTATCGCAACCGACATCACCACCTTAAAGCGCGCAGAGGAAATGCAAGCAGCCCTGGCACGCGAGCGGGAGATCTTTGCCAAACAGCGAGCGACCGAGCTGGCGAAAGCGAACAAGGCCCTCCGGGGATGCCTGGATGCCCTCGCGTCGGTCCCGGAACTGGATGATTTCCTTGGGCAAATCATGGCCGCCATCACCCGCCAATTGGATGCCGTCTCTTCGTCGTTGCGAATGCTTAACCTCGAACAAAACACCTTGACTCTGGAGTTCGTCTTCCAAGGCGGCCGAGTCATGTCGCCTGCCGAAGCGAGCTATCCAGAATCCTTGCGATCCGTGGCACCGGACGAACAAGGGGTCGCCACTTTTCTGGATCAGCCAACGACTGTCATCCATCTGCTCGATCCGCATTCGCCAATGACTGAAGCCCAGCGTTCCTACCTGCTTGGGCTGGGTATAAAGACCTTATTGATCATTCCTTTGAGCTCGGGCGGTCAGGTGAACGGCCGGCTAGACTTTCGTTTTACTGAGGAGCGCACTTTTGACCCGGAAGAACTCGAAATCGCGAGAGCCTTGGCAACCCAAGCCAGCCTGGCGATTCAACTCACCCGATTGGCGAAAACCGCCAGGCAAGCCGCCGTTCTGGAAGAGCGAAATCGGCTGGCCGGCGAGATCCATGATACGCTGGCTCAAAGTTTTACCGGGATTTCGATGCAATTAGAGCTTGCCCAAGAGGAAATGGCAGCGAAGGAAGGCGGCCCCCTCGGCCATATTCGGCACGCTTATGAGACGGCAAAGTTTGGTTTGGCCGAGGCGCGCCGATCCGTCCATAGTTTACGATCAAGTCCCCTTCGCGAATCAGGTTTCCTCACCGTGCTGCAACAGTTGGTCGAACGCTCGAATTTGGCCGGCCGGGTGCGTTGTGATTTTCGGTACGACCCCATCCCGGAAGAAAGATTGCCGGCTACGGTACAGCATCAGCTTTTGCGCATCGCCCAGGAGGCAATCAGCAACGCCGTTCGCCACGCTAAACCGACCGTCGTTACCGTGACTCTGCGCTGGGATCCGCCCAACCTCATTTTGCAAGTAACAGACAATGGATCCGGAATCCCTAAAGCTCGCCTGGAGCAAAGTGAAGGTGTCGGACTGGAGAGTATGCGAGAAAGAGCGGCGCAGATCGATGCAAAGCTAGAAATTCAAACTGCCGCCGGTCACGGAACAAATATAATTGTGACTGTGCCGATCTCATGATGAAATCCTCTTCTAATACTGCAACACAATGGAATATGATTTTATGGCGATCAGCTGACCCATGAAAAATTCTTAGGCGAATGGCACCCCCAGGGCACGAGTGGTTGCAGACAAAACTCTATTGTTGATTCCGACCTTGGGGATACCGAGATATTTGGTCCGATCTGCCAGGGAATGTCAGAGGCTCCACAGGCGCGCAAGAATGCTCTTCTTTGGGGTAACAGTGTGCGTTCGAGACTGACAGGCATTGCCTAACCACACAACCAATAGCATCTCGACGGGCAACGCTCTTCCGCACCAATCTTCGTTGCAAAGTGCGTGTGATTTCGTTTATTGACCCTGCATCGCTCATATGGCAGCGGAACTCTCCGGCTACGCCGGCGCGAAGGTCGTAATGCCAAAATGGAAATCTCAGCAAATTGCAAAACGATCGGAATTCTCGAGGACGAGGACGACTCCTCAAATTCGGAATCCCGATTTAAGTACAGTTCGACAGGGGCGGTCGTCGGCGGTCTCTTTGGCGTCCTGGCTCAGGGAATCGCCAATCGGGAGCCGTGAAAGCGGGACCGCCAAACCGAGCGCCAAGCACTTCTGGCAATCCTGCAGGCTATCCTGGCCGAGCTTGAACCCTCGGAGCTGCCGATCGCTAAATACCCGACGTCGACGCAGCCAATTCGTCGATCAGCCACCGAATCCCTTTATCTCGGTCGGCGTTTTGCTCCCACACCATCTCAATGTCTACTGCCTTTGGTGTGTAGGGCAGATCCAAGAATACGAGGGGAAAATGCGCAGCGCTCCAAAGTGCGAATCGGCGCGGTAGCGTCGCTACCATGTTGGTCGATTGGAGTAAGGCAGGCACATCGTTAAAGTGCGGCACGCAAACAGCCGCACGGCCGACCAAATCAATCTTTTTGTCTTGAAATTCGAGCAAGGCTCGCTCAATCCAGACTCGGCGCGCCGCTCCCCTGTCGTACATAAAGCCATCGGCT
>Ga0209040_10002833_pt1 | contig 13394 bp, 15 predicted proteins | sample BogFormECP12_OM3_FD_188240 | JGI IMG/M metagenome (GOLD analysis project Ga0209040, IMG submission 188240) | Bog forest soil microbial communities from Calvert Island, British Columbia, Canada - ECP12_OM3 (SPAdes) (version 2) | ecosystem: Environmental > Aquatic > Freshwater > Wetlands > Bog ... | reverse complement strand
GCCCGCCGCCTCGAGCGGCTGGCGGGCCTTCTTCGGCTCGCTGTCGCTCACGCTCGGCAATCCGAAGGTGATGATCTTCTTCCTCTCGATCATGCCGCTCGTCGTCGACGTCAGAACCCTGACGCCGGCGGCGCTGGCCGAGCTCGCCGCTGCATCGGCTCTCATCATTTCGGCGACGCTCGCGGCTTACGCGCTCGCCGCCAACCGGGCGCGCGCATTTTTGCGTTCGACGCGCGCGATGCGCATGGTCCATCGCGCCGCCGGCGGCGTGATGGCGGGCGTGGCGGTGGCTGTCGCGACGAGGTGAGCATGTCGGATCTCCTGGCGATCGGCGAGGCGCTGGTCGAACTGAATCAGCCGAGCGAGGGTGCGCCCTTCGTGCAGGGCTTCGGCGGCGACACCTCGAATGCGATGATCGCCGCCGCGCGGCTCGGCGCCGACGCCGCCTATTTCACCGCTATCGGCGCCGATCGTTTCGGTCAGGCGCTGACCGAACTCTGGATGCGCGAAGGGGTCGACGCCAGCCGCATCGTCGTCAGCGGAGGCGCGCACACCGGTCTCTACTTCGTCACCCACGGGCCCGACGGCCACGAGTTTTCCTATATGCGCGCAGGGTCGGCGGCGAGCCGGATCGCTGAGCAGGACCTGCCGGTCGACCGCATCCGCGAAACGAAAATCCTGCACGTCTCCGGCATCAGCCAGGCGATCTCGTCCTCGGCAGCCGACGCGGTCTTCGCCGCGATCGACATTGCCCGCGACGCCAGGCGTCTCGTCTCCTACGACCCGAACCTGAGGCTCAAGCTCTGGCCGCTACGCCGAGCGCGCGCGATCATTCACGAGGCGATGCGCGCTTCCGACATCGCGCTGCCGGGCCTCGACGACGCGCTCGCCTTGACCGGCATGACCGATCCCGACTCGATCGCCGATTTCTATTTGCGGCTCGGCGCGAGCGTCGTCGTCCTCAAGCTCGGCAAAGCGGGGGCGCTCGTCGCGACCCCGAAAGGCCGCGAACGGATCGCGGCGCGCGCGGTTGCCGCGGTCGACGCGACTGGCGCCGGCGACTGTTTCGACGGCGCTTTCCTCGCCGAATTCGTGCGCGCCGCCGATCCGTTCGCCGCCGCGCGTTTCGCCAATGTCGCGGCGAGCCTTTCGACGCTGGGCTTTGGCGCCGTCGCGCCGCTGCCGCGCCGCGCCGCGGTCGAGGCCGCGATGAGCCGCGCGTCATGACCCCGTTCTTCCCGAGCGCCTCGCTCGCAATCGGCTATGTCGTCGCCTGCGTTCTCCTCGCGGCGACCCCGGGAGCGGACATGGCGCTCTTTCTGTCGCGCACGCTCGGCGGCGGGCGAGGGCAGGGCTTCGCCGCCCAGGCCGGGGCGAACGTCGGCCTCGTCGTCCATACGACCGCCGCGGCGCTCGGCCTCTCCGCGCTGCTGGCGGCCTCGGCCGAGGCCTATGAGATCGTGAAGATCGCCGGCGCGCTCTATCTCCTGTGGCTAGCCTATGGGGCGATCCGGCGGGGGACGGCGCTGAAGCTGCGAGATGGCGGCGCCGCGGCGGGCGGGATGGGCGGCGCGTTCTGGGCCGGCCTCCTCATCAATCTGACCAACCCGAAGATCGTCCTCTTCTTCGTGACCTTCCTGCCACAGTTCATCGACGCAAGCGACGCCCATGCGAGCGCGAAACTGTTCGCGCTCGGCTTCGGCTTCATCGCCATCACCACGCTCGTCAATGCGGCGGTGATCCTCGTCGCCGCGCGGTTCGTCGCGGCGGCAAGAGCCAATCCCCGCGCGCTGCGTCTCTTCGACTACGCTTTCGCGGCGCTGATGAGCCTGTTCGCGGCGAGGCTCGTCTGGAGCGAGGCGAGATGACCTTTGTAGCCGCGCTCGATGAGCGCGGCGCCGCGGTCAGCGACCGCGGCTACAAGGACCGCGCGCGGCTGCACGCGTCCGCCTTCAAGCGGCCCCGGTTCGGTGCCACGCTCCTGCCTATGGACCTCGCCGCTTTCCGCATCTCTCTTGCCGCCGCCGAGCCTCCGGCGTCGCTCAGCCATGCGCTACGCGCCCTTTGGCTCGACGCGCGAGGCGACTGGGACGGCGCGCACGACGCGGCGCAGGCCGACGAGGGCGGCGCTGGAGACTGGGTGCACGCCTATCTGCACCGCAAGGAAGGCGACGCCGGCAACGCCGCCTACTGGTACCGCCTCGCCAAGAAGCCTGTCTGCCGATCCTCGCTCGACGAGGAATGGGAGGCCCTCGCCGATGCGCTGCTGAGGGACGCCGGCGCCGGTTCGTGACGGACGCGCAAGCGCCGGCGCGGCTCGGCTCGCTGGCTGGCCGGGTTAAGGCAAACCCAGGCGCGTCCGCGCTCCGCGGCGAGCGCGGTGATGTTGGTCGCTGATTATTCTGCGCGGCCTGCCGGTCGGCGTGACGAGGGGCGCAACTCTGTTCGACCTGCCGCCTTCGTTTCAGTGGCTCGCGTCCGAGACCTTTTTCGGCCTGCCGGCTTCGGTCTGGGCCGCCGGCGCCGCTTTCGCGATCGCTGGCTTCATTTTGCGCTATCATCGCCTCGGGCGCGCGCTTTACGCCATCGGCGGCATTTCGCTCGATGGCGGCAAGGGCAGCATGCTCGGCGCACTGAGCGGCGTTCTGCTGCTCGGCGTCGTGGAGAATCTCCTGACGCTGGCCCAGGCGCCCTCGTTCTGGAGTCAAGCAATCTATGGCGCGATCATTCTCGCGTCGCTGATGATCGCAAGGTCGATGGGCGGTGATCGACGCGAATGAAGGGCGAGCCCGGCGGGCAGCGCGGCAACGAGGTGGAGGATACAATGCCAGTGATTGTCGCCTTCGGCGATTCCAACACCTGGGGCTACGACCCCGCGACGGGCGCCAGGCTTCCCCGACCGCTACGCTGGCCGAGCGTTATGCAGCGGGAGCTTGCCGATGATTTCGAAGTGATTGCCGAAGGCCTCAACGGGCGCACGACGGTGCACGACGACCCGATCGAACCCCATCGAAGCGGCGCCGAAGCGCTGCCGGGCTGCCTCATGAGTCATGCGCCGCTCGACCTCGTCATTCTGGCGCTCGGCTGCAACGACTTAAAGAAGCGTTTTTCCGTTTCGCCAGGCGACATCGCCGAAGGCGCGGCCCGCCTTATCGCGATCACGCGCGCTCAGGCCGTCGGCCCAGACGGGGGCCCAACGAAGATTCTGCTGATCGCCCCGCCGCCGCTCGCGAAACTGAGCGCTTTCGCCGAGATGTTCGAAGGCGGAGCGGAAAAGTCGGTTGCGCTTGGCGCGCGCTATCGCGAAATCGCCAAGCGCGACAAGGTCGCGTTCTTGGACGCCGGCGCCGTGATCCGCTGCTCAGACCTTGACGGCAATCATTTTGAGGCGGATCAGCATGAGCTGTTGGGCCGGACCGCGGCGGCGGCGGTGCGCAAGGCGCTCGCGGAGTCGGCCTGATCCGCGTCGACAGCCAATTTCAGCGAATACTATCTCCGCGTTACGTCTGTTTGTCGAGCGACTTCACGGTAAGTTGCAGATCCGGCGGCGCCGCTGTCAGGATGGCGTAGCTCGCTCGCGCGGACGCATTCGCCGCGAGTCGACGGTCGCTGCCGGGATTTTTTTCGATGACCCCAGACACGATGCTGAGGACCTCGGTAGCGCTTATCGCCGCGGTGGCGTTGTCCGTCGCCGCCTATCAGGCGGAGGGCGTGTTCGCGCCGCTGACCCTCGCCCTCTTCATCATCGCGCTCGTCTGGCCGATGCAGCATTGGCTGCAGGCGCGAATGCCAGCGCTGATCGCGCTCCTGATCACGATGGTCGCGACCGTCGCGGTCATGCTTGCCCTGGCCTCGCTCGTGGTCTGGGGCTTCGGCCGGGTGGGGCGGTCGCTGATCGCCGACGCGAACCGCTATCAGGCGATCTACGACACGGTGGTCGCGTGGCTCGACGGGCGCGGCGTTTCGGTCGCGGGCTTATGGGCGCAGCATTTCAATGTCGACTGGATGCTGCGAAGCGCGCAGCAGGTCAGCGGCCGGGTCAACACGACGCTGGCCTTTTGGCTCATCACCCTCCTCTACGTCATCATGGGCCTGATCGAGGTCGACGACCTTCGCGGCAGGGTGCGGGCCTTTCTCAAGCCGGAAACGGCGCAAGTTCTTCTCTCGGCGTCCGCGGACACCGCGCACAAGTTCCGAAGATACATGGAAGTGCGGACGTCAATGAGTCTGCTGACTGGCCTGCTCGTCGGCGCCTTTGCTTTCGCAGTGGGCCTGCAATTTGCGGTGGAATGGGGCGTCATCGCCTTTGCGCTGAACTACGTTCCCGTCATTGGCCCATTCATCGCAACCCTGTTTCCGACCCTGCTCGCGATCGCGCAATTCGGCACATGGCAAGCGGCGCTTTTCGTCTTCATCTGCCTCAACATCATCCAGTCCGTCGTCGGCAGCTATGTCGAACCGCGCATGTCGGGGCACGCGCTCGCGATCTCGCCGACCGTCATGCTGTTCGCGGTCTTCTTCTGGACGTTCCTGTGGGGCCTCTTCGGCGCCTTCATCGGCGTGCCGATCGCGATCGCCGCCTTGACCTTCTGCGCCCACTATCCCTCGACCCGACGGATCGCCGATCTGCTCGGCGGCGCGGCGCCGAGGCGCCTTAAGGGCGCCTGATGCCGATCGCTCGGCGCAGCGGCTTGAGCGGCGATCGGAGCGTCATCGAATCGCGTTCGACTTCGCGCGTCTTCAGCTGCCGCCGTTGTCGATGCAACCCCACCGGACGCAATCGTCCGGACTGCGGCTCAGCCCGTCCGTCTCGTGGCCGCTGTCGCTGTAGACGCCGGATGCGTAAGGCGACAGCCCAAGAAAGGGAGCATAGGCTAGAGCGCGCGGGTCGACCGCTTGACGATGGTGGGCAACTTCGGGGTGTGCCAGGGGATGGCGGTGGAGCGGCGTCACGGCCCCGTTTGAAGCGTACCCTGCCGAGGGGCAGGCAAGCACCAATCCGAGCGTTACCGAAGCAAGAACAGACGTCTTCATCGTTCCTCCTTGACATTCAGACGACAAAGAGAGGCTTTTCGTTCCCGTGCGTTAGGTAAGTGCCCCAAGGTTACGGCGATATCTTGTCGATTTGATAATTGGGAATTTGAATTCGAGACAGCCGCTGGAATGCCGTCGTCCGGCCCTTTCGAGCCGGCTTCCCGTCAAGGGATTGTTGGGGCGAGGGCGTTGGCTCCATCGGACCGCGACGCGTTCTGCGGGTTGGTGGCCGCCCCGACCTGCACGCGCTCGGGCGTAAGGAGACGGAGACTCCCGTCCGGGGCGGCGGCAAGCGCGTGGACATAGAAATGCGTTGGCGAGGCATCCTTCGCCATCACTGGCGACGGCGCCGAGACGATCTTCAAGCGGCCGCAGGCGCCAATCCAGTCCTTATGACGGTGGCCGTGCATGACGACGATCCGGCTCGCGTAGGGCTTCAACACGCGCAAGAACCAGCTGCCGTTGATGAGCGCGGTTCCGACCCGCTCGGAAAACGCCGCGACCGGCATCGGATACTCGGTCAGATGATGATGCAGCGCCACGATCCATTGGGCTTTCGGAAAGCGATCGAACGCCTCGGTCAGGCGAAGCGCCTGCTTGGCGGAGATGAGGCCGAGCGCATTGGTGAACGAGAAATTCGTGTCGGCGTTCGAATTGAGGATCGCGACCCCAAGGCCATCCTCCGGGTCGGGAGGGAGGATCAGCGGAAACAGCTCATGCCAAAGGTGGGCGAGCTCGGCGGATCGCTGGAAGCCGCCATTGCCGGCGAGGTCCTCGATCGCGGCGCGACGGGCCTCGAGCGCTTCGGATAGCGTCGTGCCCGGAGTCTCGGCGACGGGGACCGCCAGCACCCGTTCGCCCTGGACGGCGGCGATGGCCGAGAGCGCGCGCATCTTGCGCAATGCCTTGGTCGGGCTGAACGGCAGATCGAGCCGGGCCGGATTGGTCCGGTCGACGATATTGACGTCGTGGTTGCCAGGCAGAATGAGCATCCGCCGCGCGAGTTCGGGTTGCGCCCCGATGATGTCGAGAAATTCCGCCCACTCGGCCGATGTTCCCGCGTCCGTCATGTCACCGCTGACGAGCACGAGGTCGAGCGGCTGTTCGGCGTGCAGGGCGGCAAGTCGGACGAAAGCCTGTTCGAGCCGCTCGTTGCCGCGCGGGCCGTTGCGTCCGCTTTCAATACGAAATCCGTAGCGTTCGCCCACGACATGAACATCGGAGAGATGCGCGACCCGCCACACGCGCGCGCTCGGCGGCGCGGCGTCGAAGGCCTCGAGATCGAGCGGCTGGTCGGCGCCGGCGTCCGCAAAGCCCCAGACGAGCGACGCGACCGCAAGATAAGACGACATGATGACGATGGTGTTGGCGATCGTCGGAAGGATGAGGAGGCGCGGGGAGGCCAAATCGGCCACGGATCTGATCCACCGAGTCTCCGGCCAGACGGCGAAGGCGACCAGTCCCGCAACCGCGGAAAGAAGGATTCCGGCGCCGGCGCAGCTGAGCGAGCGAATGCGCGCCAATTCGGCGCCGCTCTTGCGATTGAGCGACCGCTCGGTCACGTGGCGAAGCGCCTCCCGCCAGAACGCGTAGCCGGGTTGGACCGCCAACGCGTTCAGCGACCAAAAATTGGTCTCGGCGACGCGGAAGAGCGGGCGCCAGCCGATCCATCCGACGGCAAGGACCGCCAGGACGACGATCGCCGCGCCGACCCCCGTCGCCTCGACAAGCCGGCCCGACGCCTCTCCGATCCAGGCAGTCAGCACAAGGGGCGCGAGACCGAGCAGGACCGCGGGCAGCAGGATCGAGACAAACCAGGCGAACGCCAGTTTTGTCAGGCTGATTTCGGCGAGCAGGGAGCCCGCGATCGCCAGAAGCGAGCGCTGCTTTGTGGCGGAATGGTCGTTCTCCATGTCCCCGAGGCGCGGATCGAGGAGCGGACTGGTCGCGACAGGCGCGAGGCGCATTCGATCGGACTTGGCGGGGACTTCATTCACCGGCGCGCGCTCGCCTCGAGATCGGATCCCAAGGGTAGCACGCGCCCCCGTCGTCCGACAGGGCGAACCAGGGCGTTCCTTCAGCTCGCTTGCGGTCTGAAAACCATCAACCTCGACGACCCCATCCATCGACTCTGTCTCCACGAACTCCTGGCGCGCCGACAAGCGTGGGTCGGCGATCGAGGCGAGCCCGCCGCTCTCCGGATTGCATCGCGGCTGCCGGACGGCTAAAGCCGAGCCTCGAATCCCTGCTCGAGCCCCGGAATATTCTTTGAACGTCGACGCGGATCGGAGCGCGCTCGCCGCGCGCGACTGTCTGGCCGCCGCCGCGCGCGAGGCCGGAGCGCTGACGCTCGGGTTCTTCCGGCTTGGAGCGGCGACGTCGGCCGAGGTTCAGTCCAAGTTCGGCGGGTCGCCGGTGACGGAGGCCGATCTTGCGGCCGACGCGCTCCTGAAGCGGCGCCTGCGGGAGGCGTTTCCGGAGGCGGGATGGCTCTCGGAGGAAACGGCGGACGATGCAGAGCGTCTCGAGCGACGCGCGCTCCTGGTCATTGATCCGATCGACGGCACGCGCGCCTTCGTCGCAGGCGACCCGCGCTGGGCGGTCTCTGCGGCGCTCGTCGTCGATGGCCGGCCGGTCGCTGCCGTCGTGCACGCGCCGGCGCTTGACGAGACCTACGCCGCCGCGCGCGGCGCTGGCGCGACGTTCAACGAAGCCCCGATTGCGGTCGCCGGCGCCTATGATTCCCGGCGCTTCAGCGCGGCGGGCCCAAGGCCGATCCTTGAGGCGATGGGGGCGAGGCTCGGCGCGACCGTGGACATCGCGCCTCGTGTGCCATCGCTCGCCTATCGGCTGTGCATGGTCGTGCGCGGGGCGATCCATTTTGCGGTGGCGGGGGCGAATGCGCACGACTGGGACATCGCCGCCGCCGATCTCCTGCTGGAAGAAGCGGGCGCGAGGCTCGCCGACGGCTCGGGCGAACGATTGCTCTACAATACCAGGCATATCCGGCGCGGCGCGCTCCTTGGCGTCCCCGAACCACTGGCGCCGCGATTGCTTGAGGCTTTTCACGCCGCAGCGGGCGCGTGAGGCTGCCAACCGTGAGAACACTTGCGTTTTCGCCGCCGCGAGGGCAAAGCCGCCCCGCGCGCCGCGCGTCCGACTTTCAGGGGAAACCGACTATGCCGTCCTCCGATCCGAAGGCTCACGAGGAAGTGAAGCCGCAGCGCCTGCACCTTGTGTTCGGCGGCGAACTCAAATCGCTCGACAGCCACGAATTCCGCGACCCGGCCAAACTCGACATCGTCGGCCTCTTTCCCGACTATGAGAGCGCCGAGAAGTCGTGGCGCGCCAAGGCGCAGCAGACGGTCGACAGCGCCCAGACGCGCTATTACATCGTCCCCCTGCATCGCCTGATCGAGCCGGACCTCGCGCCGCCCACGAGGACGGCCTGAGCGTTTCATGGCAAGGCGCATCGGCAGGTCGGAGTTCGGCCAGGGGGCGATCGGCTTCCTACTCGCAACCTATTTGCGGCTCGTGCGGCGCACCAGCCGCTTTTCGACCTTTCCCGAGGACCTCGACCAATATAGCAGGGGCAGGACACCGCTGATTGCGGCGATGTGGCACGGGCAGCATCTGATGATGCCGTTCGCGCGGCCCGACACCATGGGTCCGCTCGCGGCGCTCATCTCCCGGCATGAAGACGCGGGTCCACAAGCCCTTGCCCTGCAACGTCTCGGAATCATGCCGGTCCGCGGCTCGGGCGGCCCCGCCGACCGCCAATACTACAAGGGCGGGGCGCCCGCCATGCGTGAGATGCTGCGCCTTCTCGAATCCGGCGCCTCCGTCGCCCTGACCGCCGACGTCCCGAAGACCGCCAGGGTCGCTGGGATGGGCATTGTGACCCTCGCCAGGCTTTCCGGGCGGCCGATCGTCCCGATGGCCGTGGTCGCAAGCCGCCGCATCCAGTTCAACACGTGGGACCGCGCTACGCTTGGCCTCCCCTTCAGCCAGGTGATCGTCGTCGCCGGCGACTACATTCCCGTGTGCGCCGAGGCGGAAGACGCGACGATGGAGGCGGCGCGGCTCGCCGTACAGGAAGGCCTGGACGAGGCGCATCGACGCGCCTACGCCATGGTCGGCGCAACGGATCCCGGCGCGCAACTGAGAACCGCATGAAGGCGCCACTCTCGCTGATCGGCTATCGGCTCCTGACCGCGCTCGGGACGCCGCTCGCCGGGCCGTTTCTGTCGATGCGGCTCAAGCGCGGCAAGGAAGATCCGAACCGCATCGGCGAACGTCGGGGGCGGCCGGAGCTCGCCCGCCCGGCGGGACGGCTCGTTTGGCTGCACGGCGCGAGCGTCGGCGAAGCGGTTTCGCTGCTGCCCTTCGTCGAACGCATCACCAGGACGGGCGCGAGCGCCCTTGTGACGACGGGGACGGTCACTTCGGCCGCGCTTCTGGCGCAACGCCTGCCGCCGAGCGCGCTTCATCAATACGCCCCGCTCGACAGTCCCTTTTTTCTGCGCCGCTTTCTCGCCCATTGGCGGCCCGACGCGGCGCTGTTCGCCGAATCGGAACTGTGGCCCAACATGATCGTCGAAGCCAAGCGCGCTGGCCGGCCGTTGGCGATCATCAACGGACGGATGAGCGAACGATCGTTCAACCGCTGGCAAAAGGCGCCGCTGTTCATCGGCGCGCTGCTCGGGCGTTTCGATCTCTGTCTCGCGCGAAGCGAGTGCGACGGCGAACGGCTGATGTCGCTCGGCGCGCCGCGCGTCCTGGTCGCAGGAGATATCAAGTTCGACGCGCCGGCGCTACCTGCCGACCGGCGCGAACTGGCCGAGCTCTCGGGCCTGACCTCAGGGCGCCAGATCTGGATCGCCGCCTCGACCCACGCGGGCGAGGAGCGAATGGCGGCCGAAGCGCACAAGCGGCTGATCGAGGTGTTCCCGGACGCCCTCACGCTGATCGCGCCCCGACATCCCGAACGGGGCGAGGAGATCCTGCGCGAACTCGAGGCCCAGGGGCTCGCCTGTGTGTTGAGATCGCGCGGCGCCCGGCCGGGGCAGGGCACGGCGGTCTACATCTGCGACACGATCGGCGAGCTTGGGCTTTTCTACCGGCTGGCGGGCGTCGTGTTCGTCGGCAAGTCGCTCGCGGGCGGGGGCGGTCAGAATCCGATCGAACCGGCGCGGCTCGCCTCGGCGATCCTGCACGGGCCGATGGTCGGCAACTTTCGCGACGCCTATGCGGCGCTCGACGAGGCGGGCGGGGCGCTGGAAATTCGGCGCCCCGAGGACCTCGGCGAAACCCTGGTCGCCCTCTTCGCGAACACGGCGCGCCTGCGTGCGATGGCGCGCGCGGCCGGCGATGCAGTGGAGCGGAGGGCAGGCGCCGTTGAGCGCTCGATGCAAGCGCTCGCGCCGCTCCTGCCGGCGCCGGCCCCGTGAGGACGCCCGGCTTCTGGGCGGTCCGGAAGCCGACGGCGCTTGCGCGCGTCCTTCAACCGATCGGTGCGCTCTATGGGCTCGCGACCGCCCGGCGGATGGCCGAAGCGAGTGAGCGCGCCGGCGCCCCGGTGATCTGCGTCGGCAATTTCGTCGCGGGCGGCGCTGGCAAGACGCCGGCCGCAATCGCGCTTGCGCAGATGCTGATCGCCGACGGAAGGCGCGTCGCGTTTCTTTCGCGCGGCTACGGCGGGGCGAAGCGCGCCGATCCGGTCGAGGTCGATCCGAACGTCCACGACGCGCGCATTGTCGGCGACGAGCCGCTGTTGCTCGCCAGGGTCGCGCGCTGCTGGGTCGGCGCCGATCGCGTGCAAAGCGCGCGGAGGGCGGTCGAGGCGGGATCGAACGCACTGATCCTCGACGACGGGCTGCAGAATCCGGCGCTCGCGAAGGACCTCGCCTTCGCGGTGGTCGACGGCGAGACGAGATTTGGCAATGGGCTTTGCGTTCCGGCCGGGCCTCTGCGCGCGCCTCTCGCGGCGCAGGCGCCCTTTGTGCGGGCGCTCATCGTCATCGGCGGCGACGAGGCGGCGGTTCAGGATATCTCCCAATCGATCCCCCGCAAACCGATCCTTCGCGCCAATTTCGCGCCCGACGCGCTCGCCGCGGCGCCGCTGATCGGCCGGGAGGTCGTGGCCTTTGCCGGCATCGCGCGGCCGGACAAGTTCTACGCGACGCTGCGCCGCGTCGGCGCGCAGATCGTCGCCACCCGAAGCTTCCCGGACCACCATCTTTTCAAGCCCCGCGAGATCGAGGCGCTGATCGAGGAAGCCGGAGCGCGGGGCGCCCTTCTGGCCACGACCGAGAAGGACCGCGTGCGCCTCTTGCCGAAATACGCCCGCGTCGTCCTGACGCTGCCGGTGACGCTACGCTTCGAGGAGCCGCGACTGGCAAGGGGAATGCTGCGCCGGGCCTTCAGCTGACGCCCGCGCACTTTTGTCCCCGCCCGGGCGTTTTCATAGGGTTAGGCGCCATTTTCTGTCCAGTTTCAGGCTAATAAACATATCGTAGTTTGTATTAAAGGCAACTGAGGCTCCTTCTTGCCGTGGCGCGAACAATCAAGGGAGCAATGCTTAATCGAAACAAGAAAATAAATCGGCTATATTAGATTCGCGAAATAGTGACCCCGCAGTACCTATCGATGCAAAGGGCCAGCCGGGCGGGGCGTTCAATTGGGAGGGGGCGCGCATGGACGGCCTCACGATCAGACCCGCTACGCGCTCCGACCGGCAAAACCTGCGGGCGGCCATTGTCGTATTGCAGGAGCACGAACGGCGGCTGCACCCGACGCGTCTGCCGGGCGAGCAAATCGCCGACGCCTATCTCGACTGGATGCTTGGAGAGGCTGCAAAGAGCGGGACGGCGCTCATCGCCGAAGCCGACGGCGCGTTCGCCGGCTTCGCGGCGGGCTGGGTCGTTGAGGACGACGCGATCGCCGAAACGGAGGACTCGAACAGGTACGGCCTCGTTTCGGACGTGTGCGTGCTTGCCGCGTACCGCGGCCAGAGAATCGCGTCGCGGCTCATCGAGGCGATCGAGGCGCATCTCGCCCACGCCGGCGTTTCGCGCATCCGCATCGGCGCGCTCGCGGCGAACAGGGCTGCGCGTCGAAGCTACGAACGTTCCGGATACGCGCCGTACGAAGTGGTCTATGAGAAGGTCGTCGCGTCGACAGGCGGTCAGCGTTAGTCGGACGCGGGAGGGCGCGATGACGAAGACTTTGCTGCCGCCGACCTATTTTCTCGGAAGCCTCGTCCTCATGGCCGCGCTCGCTCTCTTCCTGCCGGTGGCTGACGTTCTGTCCTGGCCGTGGCGGGCCCTCGGCGCGGCGCCGATCGCCGCCGGCGTCTGGCTCAATCTTGCCGCCGACCGGGCGTTCAAGGCCCGCGGGACGACCGTCAAGCCGTTCGAGCGCTCGTCGGTCCTGCTGACCGACGGCGTTTTCCGCATCACTCGCAACCCGATGTATCTCGGCATGATCCTGATCCTGGTCGGCGTTGCGATGCTGATCGGGAGCCTGTCGCCGTTCCTGGTCGTGGCGGGGTTCGCGGCGATCATCGAAACGCGCTTCATTCCGGTCGAGGAGCGCATGCTCGCGGAGACCTTCGGCGAGGCATGGACAGCGTATTGCGGCGGAACCCGGCGGTGGGTTTAGCGCGCGCTTTGTAGCGCGCACGAAGCCTCGTCCCTTCGATTTGTTTTTGGCCGGCGGGACGCGGTCATAGTTCAGGCGCTCCGGCTTTGCGCAGGCCTTCGAAAATGGGCCCGAGCTGGGCCAAATACGTCGGGTCGTCGCTCATCGCCGTCCAATTGGCGCGGGCGAGGCGCCCAACACAAAATATGGCTGCGGGTAATTTCGGTTGGCCTCGATCGCTCGCTGAAACCACGCGACCCGCATGGTCCCAAAGGCCGAGTTGGTTCTTCGCGATGGCTCGGGCTTTTACCAATCCTATGAAGAATGACGCGGCGGCGCCGGACCGCGCACCGGGCGCGGGGGAGCTCAAGGCGCGCACGGCCTCCAATCCAGCTCTGGTTACGACCCGTCGCTTAGGCTAAATTGACAGGCGAAGGTGAGGCGAGAATTCGATGGACGATCGGCAAAGGCGGGCGCTCGGAGCTTATTCACGCGGCGAAATGACGGCTTTGGAGCTGCGCCGGCGGCTTCGCGACGCGACAGACGGTGCGAATTCCGACGCAATCCGGCCGGGGATTCCGATTTGAAGCCGGCCACCGTTCCGATTTGATTCCGGCCACCATTCCGATTTGAAGCCGGCCACCTGGGTCGGTCACGGCCTCACCGTTTGCTCCCCGCGGTTCAGCAACTGCGGCACTCCTGCTTCGTCGATGATCGAC
>Ga0209040_10002832_pt1 | contig 13399 bp, 12 predicted proteins | sample BogFormECP12_OM3_FD_188240 | JGI IMG/M metagenome (GOLD analysis project Ga0209040, IMG submission 188240) | Bog forest soil microbial communities from Calvert Island, British Columbia, Canada - ECP12_OM3 (SPAdes) (version 2) | ecosystem: Environmental > Aquatic > Freshwater > Wetlands > Bog ... | reverse complement strand
CGCCAAGCGATCCAGGAGATCTTCCCGGAAGGGCTCTAGCTCCTCGCGGATGATCGCAGGGATTCGCCGGTCCTCAGCAGCTTCTCGATTGCTTGTCATCGCTGATCATTTCGGGGCGCCCGTCTCCGCTCGCCACTCATTTGGGCACCCCGGTTGCGCTCTTTCGCAACAGTTCGGAGCGCGCGGCGAGCCATTCGTGCACGACGGCGTCGCCCCGGACGGAAACAGGGCCCGCCCGCAGACGGTCTCGCCGGGCACCGTCTCGCCAGGCAGAGGGGCGCGGGCGCTGAATGGGAGCACTGGTTGCCCCGGCCCGAACCATGAGGCATAGACGGGGTCGGCCGGGTCGTGCTGCCCGGCGAGTTTGTACCACTCGGGCCGCGCCTCCCAGTCTGCAAGCGTGTAGGCGGGCAGCCCGGCCACGGCGGGCACACCGAACACGTCCGACAGGACGTTGGCGTACGACTCTGCGACGGCGGAAAGAATGACACTACCCGGGAGGACCGACACCCGCCTAGCGTTGAGGCATGGCTGCTGTCGGCGAGCTCGTGCAGTCGACGTCGGGCCAGTGGATGGCCCGGCCGCCGGTGCGCTGCCCGCGCGTTATCTAGCCTCAGAGGGCTTCGAAGTGGCCGTTTGTTGTGAAGACTGTCAGCCATTGTCAGCAACCGGCGGTCGAGCCTGCCGTCGGTAGTCACTGTGGTCGCCGAAGGTGGACGAGAAACGCGGAAGCCGGGCAATTGTGATTTTGCTGATCCGGGCCAGGGTTCATGACTGTCGCCGATGCCAAGGGATTTGACGAAAACTCAGCTGACCGTGCCCGTCCGCTCGACGTTGGCGACATGTGTATCCAGCGAAGTCATTCCACTGCACGTCCCGGGTATGCGACAGGTGGCTTTGTCAGTGCTAACGCTGCAAACTAGGAATGGCGGTAGAGATAGGCCGGCTGAGGATTCTCGCTACTGGTGCCCGCACCGCCCTCATTTTGAGCCGAGCTGCCCGCCGACGCCTTCGTCGTCGACGCCGCGCCAGAAGTCGGCTTCGTATTGCGTGTCCGGCACGGGGATCTTCTCGCCGGCGTGCAGCTGTGGTGCCGCGCGCCCGAAATCCAGCTCGTCGGCGTCGATGTCGAGCCGGTCGATGTCGTTGAGCAGCCGGTCGGCGTCATTGACGATGCGGCGCATCGGCGGAGTGTCGCCGTACTGAGACTGCAGCGCCGCTATGCACCGCCGCACGCTACTAATTAGGCTGTGCAGCTCGTCGAGTTGGGATGCGCTGGACATCGGACCTCCCTAGCTTCGAATATGCCGCTCAATCGGTGCGGCTCATGCGATTCCGTTGTTGAGATGAACCGAGGTCGGAGTCACTGGCTTGCGTTGAGGCGGTGCCTGAGGTCGGCGAACTCTTGGCGCAGGGCTTCAGGCAGTTTCTCGGCGCCGATGGACGCATACCAGTCGTCGATTGATTGTGTTTCGGTTGCCCACTCCGTGGGGTCGACCTGCACCACGGCGCGCAGCGATTCCTCGCCGTACTCGTTGATGTCGAGGCCGTCGAGGTCGAGGCTGTCGAGGGCGGGAACGTTACCGATCGGGGTCACGACGGCGTCTGCAGTGCCCTCGATGCGTTGGAGTGCCCATTTAAGGACGCGGGAGTTCTCGCCGAAGCCGGGCCACAGGAACTTGCCGTCTGCGCCGCGGCGGAACCAGTTGACGTAGAAGATCTTCGGCAATTTCGATGGCTCGGTTTTGGTGCCGATGTCGAGCCAGTGCTGCAGGTAGTCGCCGACGTGGTAGCCCAGGAACGGCAGCATCGCCATCGGGTCGCGGCGCACGACCCCGACTGGGCCGATAGCGGCGGCGGTGGTTTCCGAGGACAGCGTCGACGCCAAGAATACCCCGTGCTGCCAGCTGCGCGATTCGGTGATGAGCGGGATCGTGCTGGCGCGGCGTCCGCCGAACAGGATCGCCGAGATGGGCACCCCAGCCGGATCGTTCCATTCGGCGGCGACGGTGGGGCATTGCGCGATCGGGGTGCAGTAGCGCGAATTGGGGTGAGCGGCGGGTTCGTTCGAGTCCGGCGTCCAGTCGCGGCGTTTCCAGTCGGTCAGGTGATCGGGCTTGTCGGCGGTCATGCCTTCCCACCAGATGTCACCGTCGTCGGTAAGCGCGACGTTGGTAAAGATGGAGTTGCCCCGCCCAATGGTGGCCATCGCGTGCGGGTTAGTGTCGGCGCCGGTACCCGGTGCGACGCCGAAGAATCCGGCCTCGGGGTTGACGGCGTAGAGGCGGCCATCGTCGCCGAATCTCATCCAGGCGATGTCGTCGCCGATGGTCTCGGCGGTCCACCCCGGCAGCGTCGGAGACAGCATGGCCAGGTTGGTCTTCCCGCACGACGACGGGAACGCCGCGGCGATGTAGTGAACCCGCTGCTCGGGTGAGGTGAGTTTGAGGATCAGCATGTGTTCGGCCAGCCAACCTTCGTCTTTGGCTATCTTGGAGGCGATCCGCAGGGCATAGCATTTCTTTCCCAGCAGGGCGTTGCCGCCGTAACCGGAGCCATAGCTCCAGATCATGCGTTCCTCGGGGAAATGCGAGATGTACCTGACGTGGTCGCACGGCCAGGCAACGTCTTGTTGTCCCGGTCGCAGGGGCGCACCGACCGAGTGCAGACACTTAACGAATTCGGCTCCCTTATCGAGCTTGTCCCACACCGCCGTCCCAGACCGCGTCATGATTTGCATCGAGACCGCAACGTATTCGGAGTCGGTGATCTGGACGCCGAACTTGGGTTCGGCGGCATCCAACGGACCCATGCAGAATGCGATCACATACATGGTGCGCCCGGCCATGGTGCCGCGATACTCCTCGACCATCACCGTTTTCATGTCGACGGGGTCCATCCAGTTATTGGTGGGCCCAGCGTCTTCGGGCCGCTCCGAGCAGATGAAGGTGCGGTCCTCCACGCGTGCCACGTCATCGGGGTCTGATACGCACCAGAACGAATTCGGCTTGCGGGTCAAGCCCACGAAGGTGCCCTTGTCCACCAGATGCGTGGTGAGCCTGCGCCATTCGTCTTCGGATCCGTCGCACCACACCACCGAGTCGGGGGTGGTGAGGTCGGCGACTGACGTGACCCAGTCGCGGATCGCGGCGACGCTGGTCGGTGCGCTGTCGATTCCGGTGATGGTGGTTGTCATTGTGGTTGACCTCCGTGATCAGTGTCGTGGGCTGGGGACGGCTGACGCGATGGCTGGCGGTGCGCGAGCGCGCGATGTCGGGAGTCTTCGCGAAGCGAGCGATGGACATGTCTGACGACCGCCGGAATCAGCAGCCTCTCGTCGATGTCGGGCAGGATCGCATCAGGAGCCGTGACCAGGGCAAGTGCTCGTGAGCAGGCGGCGAGGACCTCGATCGTGACAGGTGTGGGTTCGTGTCGGCACAGGCCGCGCAGTAAGCCCGGTATCACCAGTGCCCCGTAGTCATGCGGTTCGCTCGGCATCCTCAGCGTGCGCGCGGGTGCGGCGTTGTCGGGTGCTGCGTCGGCGAGATCGATGAGCAGGTCGTTGTGTGCCATCATCCGTGGCAGCGGGTAGTCCTGGGCGTCGAACGGGTGCCACGGGGTCATCGACCCGGCGCCCAATGCGACCAGCAGCGGCCCGAGACGGGGCACGACCTCAGCGCCGGTCACCACGATGCGCCCGCGTCGGGGGGCGATGTCTCGACCGCGTAGGAATGACATCGCCGCTGCCCCTAAGGCGGCGGTAACGACGTCGAGTTCGCTGATCACCGGTGGCCCGCCGGCGGCGGCCGTGGCCCGTTGCACATGCGCTGCGCCGGAGGGGTCCAGGCCGATCAGGAACACTGCCGCCACGTGGGACGGAAGCTGTGATATCCGGGCGGCCACCGTGGCGGGTTCGTTCTGGGTCAGCGGCAGCGGCAGTGCCCGCATCCGGGTGGCTTCGGTGATCAGTGCCGCATAGTTCTCCATCACCGCCCAGCACGCGCGGTCCGGCAACGGTCCGGTTGGTGTTCTGACTGCGGCGACGCCGACTGCACCGGTGTCGACGTCTGCGTCGTCGGAATCGTTGTCGAAGATCGCGTCGTCGGCTGTGTTGCTGTTCGTCGTCATTGACATCCCACAGACCCTGGTCGGCTCTATATCGATAGTTAAGAAAGTTGGCAAGTAGTCGGCGTGCTGCGATGTGTGCTCCTGGGCGCCGGCATGTCAGCGGGCCGATCGGCCGGCCAGCGAGGGTGGTCCGTGTTCGTCGTCGAGTACTTCGGCCTGGCCGGCGACCACTCCGGTGAGGATGGCCCGGGCCACGGTTAACAGTTCTGCGACCCGGGGTGAGGTCAGCGCGTAGGACACGGCGAGTCCTTCGCGGTGTGCGGTAACCAGCCCGGCGCGACGCAGAATCGACAGCTGCTGGGAGAGGTTGGCGGGTTCGATGCCGACTTCGGGCAGCATCTCTGAGACGGTGTGCTCGCGCATGCTGAGCAGTTCGAGTACCCGGATGCGGGCCGGATGGCCGAGCGTCTTGAAGAATTCGGCCTTCATTCGGTACAGCGGCTGACGCGAGTCTGCCACGACGCCCTCCCGTCAAAAGGCCGCACACGAGTTCAAATAATTGCGCATCTTAGCAATTCGTTGAGATTGGGGGAATGGGCGCCGTCATAAGTCGTTGCCGGCGTAGGACAGGTTGAAGCTCTTGTTGGTCAACGGGAAGTCGGGGACGATCGTGTCGCCCATGGCGACCGGCAGCGCAGGCCAATTGAACCAGGACGGGTCGACGATCTTGGCGCGCGTGATCCGGGCGTCGCCGTCGATTTCCACGCGGTGCACGATGGTGCCGCGCCAGCCTTCGACGATGCCCACGCCGCTACCTGCTGTGCGGGTGGGCGCGATAGTGCTGGCGTAGCAGGTCGCGCCGCTGTGGGATTCGATGAGATAGCGGGCTAATGCCGCTGAGGCGGCGAACTCGTCGCGTCTGACCGTGTAGCGGGCCAGGACGTCGCCGGCCGTTGCGCCGATCTCGGTGACGGGCAAAGCGGTGCTGGGGTGCTGGGTGCGGGCGTCGGTGCGCATACCGCTGGCCCGGGCAACGTATCCCAAACAGCCAATGGCGCGGGCGTCGTCGCAGTCGAGCACCGAGGTGCCGGCGAACCGGTCATAGACCACGCTGTTGGCCAGTGTCAGCTCGGCGATTTCGGCGAGGTCGGTGGCGATCGACTGCAGTTGCTCGGGGGCGGGCAGCCGGTGCAGGGTCACGCCGCCGGGGTAGATGGCGCCGCGCAGCAGCCGGTGCCCGGTGACCGCCGCGTTGACGCGCAGCAGTTGTTCGCGGATGCGTTGGGCGTGGGCGTTGGCGATGCCGAAGCCGACGTCGTTGGCCAGCGCGCCCAGATCGGCGGCGTGGTTGTAGAGCCGTTCGAGTTCGACGAGCAGGGCCCGCAGCCGCTGCGCTTCATCGGGCACTTGCACGCCGAGCGCGTCCTCCACCGCCAGGCTGTGGGCAAGCGCATGCGCGGCGGACGTGTCGCCGCTGACCCGTTCGGCGAGATCGACCGCGGCGGTGGCGGGGCGGCCCTCGAAGAGTTTTTCCAGGCCCCGGTGCACGAACCACAGCCGCGCCTTGAGCCGCAACACGGTTTCACCGACGACGGAGAACCGGAAATGGCCCGGCTCGATCAGCCCGGCGTGCACCGGTCCGACTGGAATCTCATACACCCCGGTTCCGTCGACGGTGACGAACGGGAAGCGCCCCGTCGGCTGGAACGGCGGTGCGGGCCCGGCGTCGATGCGCATCGGATGCCAGTCTTCGGGCCAGTGCGCGTGGCGCACCAGCCGGCGTGGGCGGGGATGCCCAACGGGCCGGATCCCGTACAGGTCGGCCATTTCGCGCTCGAAGCGGCCCGCCGGAAAGGACAGATACGCCAGCGACGGCAGCGCCGGATCTGCTGCGGGCATTAAGGAATCGAGCTCGACACGGCGATCGGGGTGGCCCGCGAGGAACAGGTACACGACCCGCAACCGGTCGCCGTCGTCGTGGGCGGCCACCAGGCCCAGTCGGAAGCCCTCGGCGAGCAGCTTCTCGGCCTCACCGGCCAGCTCGTCACGAGATAGCCGGCGAGGCAACCAGTTCGGTTTCATCGGATTGCTCCGACATGGCTTGCGGCGGTGGTGAACAGGTCGGTGAGCGGGCCCGCGGTGATCCCGAGGACGAGGGAGGCGGTGACACCGGCGAGCAGCGCGGCCGCCACGGTGGCGGGCACCGCGATGGTGGGCGCGGCAGCGGGCGGAGCGCCGAGCAGCATGCGGCCGCAGTTGCGCACCAGCGCGGCGAACGCGACCGCGATCGCCAGCATGGCCGCGCCCAGCACCCAGGCCAGCCGCGCATCGGCCAGCGACCGGGCGATGGCCAGCTCGCTGGCGAACATCGCGAACGGCGGCAGCCCGAGCAGCACGATCAGCCCGACAGTGAATGACGCCCCGATCAGCCGGGAGCGCCGCGCGACTGCGGTGATGTCGGCGATGGTGGTGGAGCCGTGCGCGGCCTGCAGTTGGCCGCCGGCCACGAACAGCACCGTCTTGCCGATGCCGTGGGCGAGCACGTGCAATAGCAGCGCGGCGATCGCCAGCCTGGTGCCTGCCGCGGCGGCGATCGCGATCAGGCCGATGTTCTCCATCGACGAGTACGCCAGCATCCGCTTGAGGTCGGCGGTGACGGTCAGCATCAGCGCCGCAACCAGCAGCGTCGCCAACCCGATCAGCAGCAGCCCGCTGCGCAGGAAGCCGGGTGCGGCGGCGTCGATGATTGGTTTGATCCGGATCAGCACCGAGAACGCCACCGAGAGCAGCACCCCGCTCATCAACGCACTCACCGGTGCAGGGGCCTGGCTGTGCGCGTCCGCCAGCCAGGTGTGAAACGGGAACAGGCCGGCCTTGGCGCCGTACCCGATCAGCAGGAGGCCACCGGCCAGCCGGGTCACCCCCGGGTCCAGGCCGCCGGCGTGGGCGACGAGAACGTCGATATTCAAGGCGTTTGCGGCGGGTGCTCCCGCGTGCCGGGCGGCGAAGTAGAGCAACACGGTGCCCAGGAAGGCCATCGCGATGCCGACCGAGCAGACGATGACGTACTTCCACGTCGCCTCCAGCGCGGTGCGGGTGCGGCGATGCCCGACCAGGAAAGCGGTGACCACGGTGGTGGCCTCGATCGCGACCCAGACCACGCCAATGTTGTTGGCGCACACCGCCACGACCATCGCGCCCAGGAACGCCGGCGTGAGCACCCCGTACAACCGGGCCCCGGATGCGTCGGTGTGGCCGTGGGCGAGTTCGGTGTCGACGTACCCGATGCTGGCCCAGGTGGCCAGCGTGCCGACCACCCCGATGACGATCAGCATGGTGACCGTGAGCGCGTCCGCGCGCAGCAGCCCGCCGACTGCGAAATGCTGGCCGGAACCCACCGCGAACCCGAGCGCGGCGCCGCAGCCCAGCACCGTCATCGCCGAGGCCACCGTGAGCGTCGCGGTGGCGCGGCGCCACCCCACGGCCAGGGTGACGATCGATGCGGTGACCGGCGCGAGGATGGCCGTGAGCAGCAGTGCGGTCATCAGTCGCGCAACTCCCGCAGCGCGTCGAGGTCGGCGCCGCCGAATTCGCGTCGCAGCCGGCCGGTCAGCACCCCGATCACGATCACGGCGAACAGCACATCCAGCGAGGCGCCGAGTTCGACGATCAGCGGCACGCCGGCGGTCAGCAGAAACGCCGTCGCGGCGATCCCGTTGTCCAGCATCAGAAATCCCGCCGCCTGCGAGATCGCGTGACGCCGGGTGACCATCACGAACAACGCGATGAACACCACCGCGAAGGCGGCAGGGACCGCGGTGGCCGCCGCGCTCGGTTCGAGATTGACCAGGGGTCGGGTGATCGCGAACGCGGCCACGGTCAGCACGGCGGTGATCAGCAGCGAGCTGGCGGTGTTGACCAACGGGGTGGCCTCGCGCTGGTCGCGCTGCTCGGCGGCTAGCGCGCGGGCCAGCAGCCACGGCAAGGCCACCACGCGCAGGGCCAATAGGGTGACGCCAACATAGATCAGGGCGAGCTCGCCGTCGTGGGCCCCGCGCAGCAGCGGGATCGCCGCAAGCGCGAGACCCTGCCAGGCGAGCAGTCGTATGACGGCGCGCAGGTCGCGGCGCCACACGATGAGCACCGCGGTGAGCATGAGCCCACCGGCGGCGAAGTCGACTAAGGTGGCGAAGTTCGCGTTGGTCATCGCCCTCACGCCCCCGCGGTGAAGAAGTTGGCGGCGGTGACGGCGAGCAGGGCAAGCAGAAACGACCCGGCGAGTAGTTCGGGTACCCGGAACAGTCGCAGCTTGGCGATGAACACCTCCACGCCGGCCAGCACCGCGGCCAGCACCGCGACCTTGGTCACGACGGCGAGGATGCCGACCGCGACGTCGAGCGGGCGCGGGTGGCCTCCGGCAATCCCCCAGGGCACGAACAGATTCGCCAGCAGCGCGAGCAGCACCGCCAGCCGCATCCCCGATGCCCATTCGACCAGGGCCAACCGCGGGCCGGCGTATTCGAGAACCATCGCTTCATGCACCATCGTCAACTCCAGGTGGGTAGCCGGGTTGTCGACCGGCAGCCGTCCGGTCTCGGCGATGATGACGACCACCAGCGCGACGAATGCGAGCACACCGGTCAGCGACGCGACGTGGCCCGGGTGCTCGAGTGTATTGGCCACCAGGGCACCGAGATTGGACGATCCGGCGGGGATGGACAGCGCGAACACCGCCAGCAGGATCGTCGGTTCGACGAGGGCGGCGATGGTGATCTCGCGGCTGGCGCCCATGCCGCCAAACGAGGTACCGGTGTCGATGCCGGCCAGGGTCAACGCGACGGTACCGAGAAAGAGCAGACCGACGACGGCGAAGAGATCGGCGACCGGATCCAATGGTGACCCGGTGGCCACGATCGGCGCGATCGCGGCGATGAGCAGTGTGGTCCCGGCCAGGATCGCCGGCGCCGCGGTGAACACCATCGTGGTGCCCTGCGGGGTGATCGGTTGTTTGCCAAGCTGTTTGCGTAGATCACGCCAGGGTTGCAGCTGATCCGCGCCGGGTGACCCAGAGTCTTAAAGAACTCGCCCTTCAGCTTGTACAGCGGCTCCGAATCCACGGCTCTCCTGAAGACTTCAGCGTTCCTAAATTCGAACAGTTGAAGAAACTATCACATGCGGGGGTGCAGCTACCGACGCTTGATCACGGAACAACGCCAGTCCACAACGACCCATGCGCCATGACCCGACTCATCGGGGATCTCATCGTTCCGACCCACGCCGTGGCCGTGGGTCACAAGGCGGCGGACTTGGACAGCTGGATCACCCTGCTCGGTGTTTCCGCCGTGGTGTGAGCACAGCCATGCCGACGATCCTGGTGGGCCGGCTGCAGTTACCGCCCTTTGTTAAGCCGTTCGAGTTCAGTTCGCCGTCGGCGGCTGCTCGGGCTTGGTCGCGTCAATCTAGGACCTCACAACAACCAGGCGAAACTTGCCGATCTGAACCTCGTCGCCAGTAACCAGCGCAGCCGACTGCAGAAGTAGGTTCATCCGTGCGATGCCGGAGGTGGCGAGCACCTTCTCCTGCCCGAACAGCTTGCCCCACAGCGTTTGCGGCTGCCCGCCTTCGGCTTTGACATGCTCGATGACCTCGATGAGCATGCCACCGGTTCCACAGGCCGGGTCGTAAACGGTCTCACCCTCCTTGGGGTCAAGGATGTTGACCAGCATCCTCACCACCGAACGCGGGGTGTAATACTCACCGGCTTTCTTGTTGGACTGGTCCGCGAACCGCTTAATGAGGTATTCGTAAGCTTGCCCGAAAACGTCCGGCGTTACTGCCGCGTTGGTTAACGGCTTGGTGGAGAAGTGCTCCATGAGGTCCGATAGTTTGGCGTCCGACAGCTTCTCCTTATTCGTCCATGGTGCGTTTCCGAAGATGCCGTACAGGGTGTCGGGGTTTACTTTCTCGATCGCCCGTAACGCCGTCACCAGAGCCTGCCCGATGTTCTCGGTGCGCTCCCGAACGTCCTGCCACAGACAGCCGTTCGGGATGGCGAACCGGTGGTTCTCGGCGAATGCGGCGAACTCGTGGTCTCCGCCGGACTCAGCGAGGGCGTGCCCGTACTCCTCGAGGTACACGTCGCTGATCCGCTTGAAGAACATCAGCGGGAAGATGTATGCCTTGAAGTCCGCCTTGACGGGCTACGGATCTCAGGGACCTCCAGAGGACCCAAGCGAAGCGCCGACCGGCCAATTCGACTACGGCGATTACGGGCAACAACACCCCGAACCCGGGTCCACCCCGTGGCGTCGCAAGCCCGCCGTATTGGTCGGTTTAGCCGTGCTGGCCGCGATCCTGATCGCGCTGGTGATCTTTGGAATCGTCGAGCTGACGAAGGGCGGGGGCTCCACCTCCCCCGCGACCTCGTCGACGACACCAGCGGTCACGACGACCACGACCACGCCGGCGACAACCACGCCGTCCTCCAGCAGCGCAACGACCACCGAGCCTGTCGCTCCCGCTCCGACGACCACGCTGACCACCGCGCCGACGACCACGGCGCCGGCCACCACGGCGCCGACGAGCACCAGCATCGACGACGGTCGCCATCATCATCATCATCACCACGACGACGGCGGTATGCCGTAACGGCAACCATCGGTAGGATCGGTTTTCGTGGGGGGCAGCGGACCACCATATGACGTCGACGGTTACTCAACGCACGACTTGAGCCTCGGCGGGAACAATGGCGAGCCGTTCAGCGTCGCCGAGACGCCCCGACCCTGGTTCCTCAAACCGTGGGTGCTGGCGCTGTGGGGCCTTACGGTGCTGCTGCTGATCGCCACGATCATCTACGGTCTGGTCATCTTGGCCACCACCAACGGTGGCGGCGCACCGGCCACCACGCGGCCGTCGACAACGACTCCCTCGTCAAGCACACCGGCACGGACAACCACACCGTCGTCGACCCTGCCGACCACGACGGCCGCTGCGCCCGAGACGACAACAGAATCTGCGCCACCCGTGACTACCCAACCCTGGACGCAGCAACGTCCTCATCACCACTGGTGGAACGGCAACGTGCCGCAGATACCCGGATTACCCCCGTTCCACGTCCCGGGGTTGAACCCTTAGCCGTCCGGGCACCCTGGTTGCGCAGCAAGGTTAGGGCAGCCTTCGTCGCGGTCAACATCGCAAAGATGTCACTATGAGCAGGCCTACGCAGCTTGAGCAGGTGCAGTAGCTAAGTTACCGGCTAGTAACATGACCTTAGTTACCGCTCAGTAGCAAGCAGAATTGGGGAGACGCTCCGTGCAAACTCAGACGCTGATCAGACTGGTAGTGGGCTTAGGCATGACCGCGATCGTCGGTTTGTTCGCCCTCCGCCGGGTCGGTTGGCTGGTCAAACTCACACTGTCGGGCCAGCAGGTGAGCGGTCGCACCGACCACATCGGCACGCGGGTGTGGACGCAGATCACCGAGGTGCTCGGCCAACGCAAGCTGCTGAAATGGTCCATCCCCGGCCTGGCCCACTTGTTCACCATGTGGGGCTTCATCATCCTGCTCACGGTCTACATCGAGGCCTACGGTCTGCTGTTCCAGCCGAACTTCCATATCCCGATCATCGGGCGCTGGGACGCGCTGGGCTTCCTGCAGGACTTCTTCGCGACCGCCGTCTTCCTGGGTATTGCCACCTTCGCGATCATCCGTCTCACGCGCAGCCCGCGGGAGATCGGCCGGTCGTCGCGGTTTTACGGCTCGCACAGCGGCGGCGCGTGGCTCATCCTGTTCATGATCTTCAACGTCATCTGGACCTACGTGCTGGTCCGCGGGTCCGCCGTCAACAACGGCACGCTCCCCTACGGCAAGGGCGCGTTCCTGTCCCAGCTATTCGGCGCGATCCTCAAGCCGCTCGGCCATACCGGCAACGAAGTCCTCGAAACGGTCGCCCTGCTTTTACACATCGGCGTCATGCTCTCGTTCCTGATCATCGTGCTGCACTCCAAGCACTTGCACATCTTCCTGGCGCCGATCAACGTCACCTTCAAGCGGCTGCCCGACGGCCTGGGCCCGCTGCTGCCGGTAGAGGCTGACGGCAAGCCGATCGACTTCGAAAACCCGCCAGATGACGCCGAATTCGGCCGCGGCAAGATCGAGGACTTCACCTGGAAGGGCATGCTCGACTTCGCCACCTGTACCGAGTGCGGGCGCTGCCAGTCGCAGTGTCCGGCCTGGAACACCGGCAAGCCGCTCTCGCCCAAGCTCGTCATCATGGACTTGCGTGATCACTGGATGGCCAAGGCGCCCTACCTACTTGGCGAGAAGAAAGCCGAGCCGCTCGAGGGCCTCGACCTGGAGACGGTCCATGAAGAGGGCCACCACGTGCCGGAGTCGGGATTCGGCCGGGTGCCCGGGCACGGGCCCGAGCAGGCGGCCCGCCCGCTGGTGGGCACCGCCGCGCAGGGCGGCGTGATCGACCCCGACGTGCTGTGGTCGTGCGTGAGCTGTGGTGCGTGCGTCGAGCAGTGCCCGGTGGACATCGAGCACATCGACCACATCATCGACATGCGCCGCTACCAGGTCATGATGGAGTCCGAGTTCCCCTCCGAGCTGTCGGTACTGTTCAAAAACCTTGAAACCAAAGGCAATCCGTGGGGCCAGAACGCCGCCGACCGCACCAACTGGATCAGCGAGGTCGAGTTCGACGTTCCGGTCTACGGCGAAGACGTCGACAGTTTCGACGGCTACGAGTACCTGTTCTGGGTCGGCTGCGCGGGCGCCTACGACGACAAGGCCAAGAAGACCACCAAGGCCGTCGCCGAACTGCTGGCCATCGCTGGGGTGAAGTATCTGGTGTTGGGCACCGGCGAAACCTGCAACGGCGACTCGGCTCGTCGCTCGGGTAACGAGTTTCTGTTCCAGCAGCTGGCCCAGCAGGCCGTCGAGACCGTGGATGGACTGTTCGAAGGCGTGGAAACCGTCGACCGCAAGATCGTCGTCACCTGCCCGCACTGCTTCAACACCCTGGGCCGCGAATACCGGCAACTCGGCGCCAATTACACCGTGCTGCACCACACGCAGCTGCTCAACCGGCTGGTGCGCGACAAGAAGCTGGTGCCCGTCAGCCCGGTCTCTGAAGACATCACCTACCACGACCCGTGCTATCTGGGCCGGCACAACAAGGTCTACGAGGCGCCCCGCGAACTGATCGGGGCGGCCGGCGCGAAGCTGACCGAAATGCCGCGTCACGCCGACCGCAGCTTCTGCTGCGGCGCCGGCGGCGCGCGGATGTGGATGGAAGAGCACATCGGCAAGCGGATCAACCACGAAC
>Ga0209040_10002830_pt1 | contig 13400 bp, 11 predicted proteins | sample BogFormECP12_OM3_FD_188240 | JGI IMG/M metagenome (GOLD analysis project Ga0209040, IMG submission 188240) | Bog forest soil microbial communities from Calvert Island, British Columbia, Canada - ECP12_OM3 (SPAdes) (version 2) | ecosystem: Environmental > Aquatic > Freshwater > Wetlands > Bog ... | reverse complement strand
GGCAGAAAATCCATCAGTTGGGCGAAAAGCGTCTTGCCACTGTTCACCGGCGCCTCCTCGGAAACCTTCCGAAAAGTGCCAGATCGAGTTCAAATCGACCCCACGCTAAATCGCCAAAACTGCGTTCAGAATCATGCCGTTAAAGGCAGACGCCCCGGACTTAACCGGACAGCAGTGAATCACGGTGCGAATAGACGATAGAGGACGGCAGAAGGTCCTGACGGGACTCTCGCGTCCACGTCAAACTATACTAGACCGAGGCTTCTTATCAACCGAAAGTGTTCAAGCTCTACAAGTCACAACGAGGGCGGGCCATCCGCATGGCGTTGATTAATTCGACCACTCAACGAAAACTATAACACCGGCGGGTTTCCGCTGCGGGGGTCAACAACAGCGGTAGCAAAAATCGCTCAGTCAGCCAGTCAGGCCAGTTGGCGTTCCTTCCGACTCCGCAGACGTTCGATCCTCGCCTTCATTTCAGGTGCGGGCCAATCTTCGAGCAGCCACTGCGGGACCGGCTCCCCGGGGCCGCTGACCGGGAGCGCCTCGTCCTCGTCGCTGCGGCCATTGGCGAACAGCTCCAGCGCGTAGGGCATCTCGTAATAGATCTCGAGAACATTGCCGTCGGGGTCGGCGAAATAAAAGCTGCGCTGGTTTACGTGGTTGGCGGCCCGCATGATCGCGACGCCGCTTTTAACCAGGTGGGCATAGGCCTCACGCAGCGCCGCGTAACTGCCGACCTGGAAGGCGATATGAGCCAGCCCGATTTGCCCGCGCTGCGGGCGCGGCGCGTCCGCGGGGGAGGGATGCTGCCCAATGTCGAGCGTGTGGAAATTCTCGCCCAACGTCATAAAGACGCCGCCGTGATCCGGGTCTTCTTCGGCGATCCGGAAACCGAGCACGTCGCGGTAGAACCGCTTGGAGGCTTCCTGGTCGGCGACCCTGAGATTGACGTGGCCGATGCCGGTTAGCTTAATCATTTAGGCTCTCCGCTGCCCCATAGACCGAAGCGCCAAGGTAGGCCCGCCCCAACCGCCGGGCAAGCCGAATGGCTGTCATCGCGGAAACGCGCTCAGAATTTCGGCAGAGTTGCGGCATAGTCCAGCCCCCTCGGGTCTTCCGGGAAAGGAATGATGAGCACGAGCGTATCGACACCAGCGAGCGAAACCGGAACGGTTCAAGGCCGTCGTATTGCGCAAGGTGCCGTCTTCTCGGTCATCATGGCGCTGAGCTTTTCGCATTTCCTCAACGATATGATGCAGTCGCTGGTGCCGGCGCTGTACCCGATGTGGAAGAGCGAATATGGCCTCAGCTTTGCGCAGATCGGGTTGATCAGCCTGGTCACGCAGGTAACCTCGTCACTGCTGCAACCCGCGGTCGGGCTGTTTTCGGATCACCGGCCGCAACCCTATTCGCTGGCCGTCGGGATGGGGGCGACCCTCGTGGGTTTATTGCTGCTGGCGAGCGCCGGCAGCTACCCGGTCCTCATATCGGCGGCGGCCTTGGTCGGGGTCGGCTCCGCGGTCTTTCACCCGGAAGCCTCGCGCGTCGCGCGCCTGGCCTCGGGCGGTCGGCACGGTCTCGCCCAGTCCTTGTTCCAGGTCGGCGGCAACATAGGTTCCTCGCTCGGGCCGATCCTCGCCGCCTTTATCGTGATCCCGAGGGGCCAGTCGAGCATCGCCTGGTTCTCGTCGGCTGCGCTGCTGGCAATGACCGTCCTGTTCGGCGTCGGCAACTGGTGCCGCAGAGAACATGCGGGCCCGGCGCGGACCGGCGCCCGGCGCTCGACCGAGCGCAGCCACTTGCCGCGCTGCAAAGTCGCCTGGTCGGTGGCGATCCTGCTGGCGCTGGTGTTCTCCAAATCCTTCTATACGTCGAGCCTCAACAGCTTCTACACCTTCTACCTGATCAGCCGGTTCCAGGTCTCCGTCGAGACCGCGCAGATTTACCTGTTCGCCTTTCTGGCGGCGGTCGCAGCGGGCACCTTGATCGGCGGGCCCGTCGGCGACCGGATCGGCCGCAAGCGCGTGCTGTGGATCTCGATCGTCGGCGTCCTGCCGTTCGCGTTGATGCTGCCCTACGTCGGTCTCTTCTGGACCGGCATTCTGACGGTCGTGATCGGCCTCGTCCTGGCCTCGGCATCGTCGGCAATCATCGTCTATGCGCTGGAACTGGTGCCGGGAAAAGTCGGCACGGTCGCCGGGCTGTTTTTCGGCCTGTCTTTCGGCATGGCGGGGATCGGGGCAGTGGCGCTCGGGCGCCTTGCCGACGCGACGAGCATCGACTTCGTCTATCAGGTCTGCGCGTTCCTGCCGCTGCTCGGCTTGTTCACCGTGCTGCTGCCGGATCTCGGCCGGGAGCAGCGGATGAGGCTCGCTTCGCCGGTGGCCGGGTCGACCGCGACGCGCGGCGCCGGCGCCAGCCGATAGCGGCGCCCGTCGGCACTCTCGCCGGTTCGCATATCGAAGCGGTAACCGTGCCAAGGGCAGCGCAAAATCCCGTTCTGCAGCGCCGCTTTGTCGAGCGGACCGAGCCAATGCGGGCAGGTCGTGGCGTGGGCGAGGATTGTCCCATCTTCGCACTCGACGATGCGGAACGGCTCGCCGTCGAACTCGACGAGGAGCGGCAGCCGGCGGCGCAGCTCGGCTAACGGGCCGAGGGGCTGGGGCACCCCGGAACGCCGGCCCCGGGCAGCGCCGCGCGCCATCATTGCCTCGCGGCGCATCATCATCGCCTCGTCCTCGTCCCACTGGCGCGCGCAGCTGGCGCGGTATCTGCCGGCGAGCACTGCCACCCTCTCCGGATGCCGCTCCGGCACGTAGTACCGCACCTCGACGGCCGTCCGAGGCGACCCGGTGGGTGTCAACAATGTCCAAATCTCGGTCCCCGCCCCGTCGCCGGCGAGAGTCTGAACGCGGTACCGGGCATTCTCCCGGTCGGCCCGCAGCTCGAGAACCATCCGCCGATCCGGCGTGCCGGGTTTCTTGAAGTCAGGATTCCCAGATAGGAGAGAAGCAACGGTGTGGACAGCGGCAACCACTTTAATCTTTGGATGATAGACGGCACATCCGCGGGGACGAGCGAGCTCTCGGTTGCCGGAGCCAATTCCCACAGAGTCCTCATAGCACAAACTTCTGACACTCCTGACTTCACAGTCCTCGGTAGCTAGGCGCTCTTTGAGGGCGTCGCCGCCAGCGGTTTTTCCGGACTCTGGATGACGGACGGCACGGAACAGCGCTTTGCTACCCAGGATCGATTTCAACTGGTTGTTCCCGCTTAGGTTGGATCCGACCTACGGGCGCCTTTAGTGCATAATATTTATTGTTCTTAACACCGGTAAGAATGGCCGGCATCAGTTGGTCGGCTTACTACGGCAGTCGGTCTATGGACGGCTGGCGGGCTACGAAGACGTCAACGATGCCGAGCGGTTTTTCCGCGATCCGGCAATGCGTTGGGTGGTCGGCGGTCGAGCACCAATGGGTCAGGCTGCCTCGGCCAGCCAGATGGGCCGCTTCGAGACCGATTGGCTGGCGCGGCCGGAGAACCTCGCGGCCCCTGCCAATCTGCCTGGCCGATGGATCGACGCGGTGCACAAGCGGCGCTCGCCGAGGATCATCGTGCTCGACATGGTTTCGAGCGAGAGTCCGACTTACGGAGACAGGAAAGGAGCGCCTACAACGGCCACTTCGGCTGCATGTGCCATCACCCGCTGTTCGTGTTCAACCAGCTCGGCGATGTGGAACGATGCGCGCTGCGATCCGGCAGCGTCCGCAGCGCCGACGGTTGGCGCGGGGTGTTGGAGCCGGTGATCCCCCGCTATCGAGGCACGGTGAAGCGGCGCTATTTCGCGGCGACGCGGCCTTCGCCAACCCGGAGATCTACGAGTTTCTCGAAGCGGAGGGCATGGGTTACGCGATCCGGCTGCCGGCCAACCGAGTCTTGCAGGGCAAGATCGGATACCTGCTCAAGCGCCCGGTCGGGCGACCGCCGCACGAGGTGCGACACTACTACGCCAGCTTCAGCTATCAGGCGCAGAGCTGGAAACAGCCGAGGCGTGTCGTGGCGAAGGTCGAGTGGCATCCGGGTGAGCTTTACCCGGGTATCGGCTTCATCGTCACCAACCTGGCGCCGCCGGCCGAGCGCGTCATGGCCTTCTACAACCAGCGTGGTACGGCGGAGCAGTGCATCAAGGAAGGCAAGGGCGCAATCAAATAGATGCGGCTGTCATGCCGCACGTTCGCAGCCAACGTCGTCCGTCTTCAGCTCCATGCGCTGGCCTACGACCTTGGCAATTTCATGCGGACGCTCGCGATGCCCGCGACAGCGGAGCCGTGGTCCCTGACGAGTTTGCGGGAGAATCTGATCAAGATTGGCGCCAAGGTGGTCAGCCACGGCCGCTAAGTCATGTTTCAGATGGCCGAGGTCGCGGTGCCGCGGCGGATGTTCTACGACATCCTGCGGCTAATCGCCCGACTGCGGGCACCGCCGGCGCCAGCTGGGGTCAGATGCGACAGACGGAGACGGCAGAGGTGCGCCTTGATGAACGCAAAACAATGGGTTGCAACGCCTCGGTGCGGTCAATCGGCCGCTTCGGCCGTCTACGGCGCACGCGTTGCGCGATTGCTCTTGCCGAGGACGCTCAAACGAGCGACTCTGATCTCAAATCCATCCGGAACCGGGGGATGTCGGCGTCAGTCGTTTTGATATGGGAGAGCGCGAATGGGAGGATACCCGATCTCTGGCAGACGGCGGCGAGTGAACATGCTCAGTGCCCCGATGCGAGCTGCGCTTTTCAGCCGCGAGAACGACAACGCCATCTCCCGGTTTGGGCGCTCCGTACCGATAGGCTGCTGCGCCCTCTTACCTGCTCTCGTCGTGGCGTTTTTACTGGATGCGACCCCGGCTTCTGCTTCCGTGGTCACAGCTTTTGCCGCGCAAACCGACCTGGGCGTCGTTACACTGGGAGCCAACGCCGGGGGGCTGCCGGTTTTCGGCAACGATGGGGGCCCCAATGGAGGCCTCAATGGGTCACTCATCGCCCCTGGCGGCGGGTTCCGCACATTCCTCGCCGCCTTGGGGGGCGGTGCGCTAGTCGCTTCAGCGAACTCGGCGGTTGTGGCCCCGCTGTCTCTATTTCGGCCTGCCCAAGCGGTGGGTGGGCTACAGTTCGGCAACGGCGCAACCGGCGCCGGAGGCGGTATCACAGTCAGCCCGTTCGCTGGGCCGGGCCCGGGCGGCGGTGTCTTTTGGGCCCCCTACACGCTGTCCGACGGCAACCGCTTGGGGACGGCCTCGGCCATTTACTCGGGCGCTTCGGTCACATTACAGAACGTGAGCGGGCGAAACTTTGTCGCTAACGTGCCCGGGATTTTCGTCCTCGGCGTGTCGGGTTTCATCCCCGCGGGGAGCTTCGTAACAGGTTCCATTCGAGGAACGATTAGCGGTCTGACGCAAGACGTGGAGTTCGCGGCGAGTGGAGGAGCGTTCGATTTTGTGGGCGACAACACAGGGATCGACGAATTGATCGAGACGCCCGCGGTGGGTGGAACCGACTTCGAGGCCTTCGGTGTGAGCGTGGTAGGGCCATTCACCATTACAGCAACCGGACCGCTGAGCTTGATTAGCGGCAACGCCACGGTGTCGTTGCTCTCGGATCCCATGGCGCAGATCCAATTCGCACCCCTGCCCCAAAACCTAATCGACGAACTCGACCTATACCTAGTCAACCACGGCTTCATGCTCGACGGCTTCAGCTTCCAAGCTGGCACGCAAGTGCCCGAACCGGCCACCCTGAGCTTGGTGTGCGCCGGACTCGCGGCTCTCGGCGGACTCGCGTGGGGAGGCCGCTGGCGAAAACCAATACCCTGACCAGGACTTGCTCAAAGTATTTACCGGATTTCAACGGACGAATCCATTCGCGGTGGTGCTTTGTCAAGAAAACACGGCGACTTGCAATAGAAATACCGCTGTCGCACCATACAGTGATTTTTATTTGGAAGCAAATATTGGCGCCGAAGCGGAGTTTGGTTACGGTTCAGATATGGAGAACGGGTTTGGAGGGGTGTTTCTTCCGGCGACTACATATTTCGCAATAGAAGGGGCGGCCGGTGGCATTTCGGCTGGTTGTATCAACTGTACCTTCGACGGAAATACCTTTACGATTCCTGGAAACACTAACAATAACCGGATAGTAAAGTTTAATCAGAACCCGAACACTGTCGATGTCGCGCTTTGCAGCGACAGCGGAACCGGAGGCGGAACTTGTTGTGCACCAAGAATAGCGACACTCTTACCCTTACAAACTCCGTCCCGGCCTTGGAGGACGGCCGTAAAGTCGAACCGGACGGATGCGACCTTAAATCCTAGAGAGATTGCGCTCGCAGAAATAATGAGCGATTCGTTAATCTTTGTCGTTAACTTTTTGACTACTATCCCGAGGGTCGCTACCAAGGTCATTGCGACGACAATCTACGCAACCGTGATCTGTTATCTGGAACGGTTCCGCTCACCAGTTGAGCCCTGCGAAAAGTGGCCGCTGATCCCGCTCTGCCGACAGATAGCCTGATTCATCCGTTCAGGATCCGCAGAGGAGTGCGGAGATAGCTCACGAAAAATTCGGCGACTTCGCTGGCGATGGGGGCTGGGGGCCGCCAGCTTCGGGGGCGCCGGCGGGCGTCAGGAGACCCTGCTCGGCGAAGCGGGCGCGGACGCTTTCGAGGACACCGAGGGCCTGCATGAAGCCTTGGACCGGCAATGCGACCGTGAATTCGATAACCGGCTGCAATTCGCGGTTCTGGCCGCGCTGCACGGCTTCGAGGCGGTGAAATTCGAGGCGCACGACGCCGTTGACGACGGTCACCTCGCGCAGTCCGTCGCAGAAATATGTGGTCACTTTAGGGCCTCCCTCTGTTGTATCGACACTGCTTCCTCGCTCAGGGCGCAGATCCTCCCTCTCCCCGCTGCGGGGCAGCGGGGCAGCCGGCGGTAAGGGCCCGCCAATGCCCGCCGCCGATCCCCCGCGAGCGGGCCGAGAGGGCGCGCCGATGATGCCCCAACATATCAACTCCATATCGGCTCGGCTCTCACGGCTCGCGCAGGCTTTCGCCGATGACGCGGGTGATCGGGTTGAGCACGAATTCCAGGATCGAGCGGCGGCCGACCTTGATATCGCAGACGACGCGCATGCCGGGCCGCATCGCAAAACCCTCCGGCAGGTTGCGAAATTTGGTCTCGGTGAGTTCGATGCGGGCGCGGTAGTGGGTCGGGCTCTGCCGCGCCTCCTTCTTGAGCTCGGGCGAAGACCCCTCCTCGCCGGTTTCCCGGGCATTGTCGTCGCTCAGCGTATCCGGGGTCAGCGCCTTCAGCTCGCCAAAGGCGAGGCCGAATTGCTGCCACGGCAGAGCCTCCAATTTGATCGTCGCGCGGTCGCCGATATGGAGGCGCGCGACGTCACGCGTGTCGACCTGGACCTCGAACAAGAGTGGGTCATGGGTCGGCACCAGCCGCATCAAGGTCTCCGCTTCGCGCAATACCGACCCGGCGGGCCGATGGGCGAGCTCGAGCACGGTGGCGTCCTCGGGCGCCTTCATCACGGCGAGATCGTGGCGCAGTTGCGCCTTCGACAGCCGGGCCGCCGTGGCGTCGCGGTCGCTGCGGTTCTGGGCCATGTCCTCGGACAATTTGCGCTGCCATTCCTGCACGAAACCGTCGCGCTCGGCTTCCGCCCCGGCGATCTGTTCGGCCAGCTTCTGCTGTTCCCCGAGATTGGTGTCGAGGCGGGTCTTGGCGTCGACCAAATGCTGGCTCGCATCGATCAGCTTCAGCCGTGAAGTAAGATCCTTGGCGACCAGCTGCTCGTACATCCCCTCCGCCTGGCTCGCCAGCCGGATCTGCTCCTCCAGATTCTTTATCTCGGTCTTGTGCGCCGCGAGATCAGCCTTGTACTGCTCGGCCTTGCGCTCCGCAGCGCCGAGCTTGGCGGCGTATTCGGCCTGGCGCTTGCGGAACACGTCGCGCTGGGTCATCTCCTCTGGATTGGGGTTGCGCGGGTCATAGATACGGCCCGCGAGCTCGGTGTCGAGCCGGTCGTAGGTCGCGCTGAGTGTGCGCAATTTGGCGACCAGCTCATCCCTGTCAGCCAGCGAGAATGTCGGGTCTAATGTCGCCAGCACTTCTCCGGCCTTGACCAGCTGGCCCATCCTGACCGCGATCGAGCGGACAACCGAGGTCTCGACCGGCTGGATCACGATCTCGCTGTCGCTCGTGACGATCTTGCCGTTGGCGCTGACAACGATGTCGACCTTCAGCACCGCGAGCGCGATTGTCGCGGCAAAGATCAGGCCGACCATCAGCCAGAGCACCAGCCGGCGCTTGGGCGGCACCCGCAGAACGGTTTGGAAATCGTAGTCGATCAGCGCGCGCGGCGTCGGCGCGCTCGATGGCGCGGCGGGCATTGCGCCGCCGCGCGCCGGCGGTACGGTAATGAGGCTCACTGGTACATCCTGGCCTGCTGGCTCCACAATTGCTTGTACGGAAGACAGCTGCCGAGCAGTGCGTCGTGCCGGCCGACCTGCACGAGATGGCCCCCGTCGACGACGATGATCGCATCGGCGCGCGCCACAAAAGAGAGGCGGTGGGTGACGAGGATGATCGTGCGGCCGCGGGCAATTGCGGCGAGGTGCTGCTGGATAATCGCCTCGCTCTCGGGGTCGAGTGAGCTGGTCGCCTCGTCGAAGATCAGTACCGGCGGGTCGTGAATGAGGGCGCGGGCGATCGCCAGGCGCTGACGCTGGCCGCCCGACAGATTGGTCGCGCTTTCTTCGAGGATGGTCGAGTAGCCTTGCGGCAGCCGCTGGATGAATTCGTGCGCGCCGGCGAGCTGGGCGACCCGGACGATGTCGTCCAACGAGGCGGCCGGCTTGGTCATTGCGATGTTCTCGCGCACCGTGCCGCGGAACAGAAAATTTTCCTGCAGGACGACGCCGATCTGGGTGCGCAGATGCGCCAGATCGAGCTCCTTCAAATCCTGGCCGTCGATATTTACCAGGCCTGCCTGCGGCCGATAGAGACCCTGGATCAGCCGGGTGATCGTCGTCTTGCCCGAGCCGCTGCGGCCGACGATGCCGACAATTTGGCCGGGCTCGATCGTGAAGGAAATTTCCTTGATCGCTGGTGTCGGCGAAGCCGGATAATGAAACGTCACACTGTCGAACTCGATGTGGCCGCGAATGGTCGGGGCGAGCTGACCGCTCGACGGTTCGGGCGCGGTCTGCATCAGCTGCGCGAGAAGCTTCAAGGACAGCACCGAGCGCTGATAATCCTGCATCAGTGAGGAGGCGTGGATCAGCGGCTGCACCAGCCGCAATCCCAGCATGTTGAAGGCGACGAGCGCGCCGACCGTCATCTGGTCGCTGAGCACGAACAGCGCGCCCAATGCCCCGATCCCGACGCTCATGCCGCGCTCGAGGCTGGTGACGACGCTGCGGGCGCTCGCCGCGGTGTGGTCGAGCGATAGGCTCTTGCTTGCCGCCTCTTCGGTATGGCGCCGCCAGCGCAGCAATGAGCGCGGCTCGAGCGCCAAAGTCTTGATCGTCGCGATGCCGTTGAGGATCTCGAAGAGGAAGGCCTTGCGGCGGCCCTCGATTTCGTTGACCTCGGTCAGCCGCTTGCGGAAGGTGCGGGACATCGCCGCCAGCACGACGAAGGCGGTCGCCGAGACGGCAAGCACGATCAAGGTCAGCTGCCACGAATAGAGCAGCAGCACCGGCAGATAGATGATGACCGCCAGGAAATCGAGAAAGGTGTTGAACAATCGGCTTGCCAGGAAATCCCTGACGTTGTTCGCCTCCTGCAATTTGTAGGCGGTGACCCCGGATGGGTTGGCGTGGAAATAATCGATCGGCAGGTGCAGCAAATGCTCGATCGTGCTGTTGGCGACCTGGTGATCGAGCCGGCGCGTGATAAAGGCGAGCAGATAATTGCGCAGATAGTTGAAGCCGGCGTCGAACAGGATCAGCACCCCGACCCCGGCGCTCAACGCATAAAGTGTCGAGAACGCCTGGTTCGGCACCACCTTGTCGACGAGCAGCTGAAAAAAGATCGGCACCGACAGCCCGATCAGGTGCATCACCAATGCCGCGACGACGATGTCGCGCATCAGGCGGCGCTCGGCAAACAGCTTGGTCGTGAACCAGGAGAAGCCGAAGGCGGTGTCGGCCTTGGTCGGCGGCAGCGGGGTAACGACGAGTGCCGCACCGGCCCAGGCGCGCTCCAGATCCTCGCGCGCCAGGAAGAAGGGTTCGCCGTCCCGGAACACCGGGTCGGAGACGGCCACTTCCTCCGGCCCGTTGCGCCGCACCCCCATCAGGATGACGGCGTTCTTGTTGTCGAGCAGTAGCACGATCGGATGGCTGAACGGGGTATTGCGCAGAGCTTCCCAATCGAGCCGGATGCGCTCGGCGCGCGACCCGAACTCCCCGGCCAGCTCGACGAGGCGCGCCACCGGTATGGTATCGCCCTCGATCAGGTTGCGGCGGCGCACGGCGCCGACTTCGGCATAGACCCCGTTCTGCGCGCCGAGGCGAAAGAGACAAGCGAGCGCCGTCTCGCTCGAAACGACATCACCAGCGGGGACGTCATTGATTGTTTTCAGATTCATTAATTACAACCGAATGACGAGGCAGCTGTATCAGCCGCTTCCAAGCGAGAGTGTGGGATACCCCACATGATGGGTAAACATTTCGGCATCGGCGCCTCACCCGAGCGGTTGTCGTAAAGGGGCTGTTGAATTCTGGGTCTCAGTGGGCCAAGGGAATGGCGTCTGCTGCTGGCGCATGTTAACGGCGATGGTCATGGGTTCGGACTGCTACCGCTGATGCGAGCTGCCCCGCGAAACCCTTGCCAGCTCGGCGCGACATTTTGGGCCACCCTACGCGAAGTCCGAGGTTGTGTAAATGAAAGTAACCGTTATTAACCATTTGTAATTCCCACGTTTTGAGTCCATCGCCATTGACGTAGGGGTCGCCGCAACGAGGGAGATATAGGATCCGTCGCAGAGCACAAATCGGCCGTCCGCGGCGGTCGTCGAAACAAGGTGTGGAAAATCCCAAATGGCGTGAAATTCATCCGCCGTTAGGGAAGGGGATAGACAAAGATGTGTCCTCCCGGCGGCGTCGTGCCGTTATTGGCGCCGAACACAAAGCAAGTGAACACGAGAGCAGGGGCGCCGGTTGCGCCGGGTGTCAGCGGCGGTAATGTCACGAAAGAGACGGTCGGGTTGCCGAGAGATCGAGCTCCGCCGGCAAGCGCCGGGCTGAGCGGCCGGATGGCGTTCGTCGTCCTGTTGACCAGGAAGAGCCGCCAGGATCCGTAGTCATCGGCCGATGCCGGATCTTCTTGAGCCTCAACGACTTGATAGACCTGAGATCCGACCTTGAATAACTCACGATCACCGATCTTGCCGTTGCCGCCTGCTTTGGTGACGAGATCGTTGACGACCGTATCGGCCTCGCTCGACCAGTTCTTGAAATCGGTCAGGGTACCGACGGCCTGGAGATCGCGCTGACCCAGATAATAGTAATGATGGGTTATTTCGGCAGTCGAGTTTGTGATGGCACCGCTGTAGCTGATCCGCCCGAATTCGGGAGTCCCATCGGCCTTGGCCAGCAGAGTTCCCGGCAACGTCACTGCTGTGGTGGGTGCGACAGCCGGGTTCACGATGAGCGCCTGCAGACCGGTAAGGCCGGCGTTGCCGTAATACTGGATTCTCACAAAGGCCTTGCCCGAGGGGTTGTATTCCTCCGCGTAAAGCACGCTGTCGTCGGGGAGAACCCGCAAATCGGGCTGGCTTGCAGGGCTGTGTATTTGGCCCAGGGTGTGCCAGGTGCTTAAATTACTCGAGTAGCCGAGGTAGGTCGCGAATTGGGTAGGGTTGATCTGATTGTGAAATACTCCGAGATAGGAGTGTGCGGGATCATCGGTCGGAACCACCTTGAGCGGCGCCGCTCCTGCCTTCGTGTTGTTTGCATCCGTCGTCGTGAGCTGGTAGGCGACGAGATAGGGTGGATTGGGGGCGGTCTCATTCAGGACCGCTGCGATGTCCGCCATTTCGAGATTGCTGGCAATCGGCGGGGCAACTTGCGGCGTCACATAATCGTAAGTCGCAGCTTTCGCTGTAGGCGGCTGAACCGCAATGTTCGAAAAAGCAAGTGCCGATAGAACTACCGGTAGCAGGTGTGAAATCAATGGATGTTCCGGACGCTTGATTCAAGCGTAAGGTGCAGCAAGGCCAAATGCCTTCTCTATAGTGTCGCCGCTCGCGGTCTGCGCCATGATTCTCGCCCCTTAAGTTTCCGGCCGCATAATGGCGAAGAACGATCAACCACCACTGTCGCGGCATCTGATCATGCGCAGGGGCGTGTAGGTCAGCGCCACCGTGCCGTCCTGCTTGACGACGCGGATGCGGGTGCGCACGAGGCCGCGGTCGGGGCGGCTGCGGCTGCGCCGCGCCTCGACGACCTCGCATTCCGCATGGATCGTGTCGCCGGCCAAGACCGGGTTCTCGACATTGAGCTCCATGTGCAGAAAGGCAAACCCGGTGTGCTGCATGGTCGACTGTACGAGCAGACCCTCGGCAAAGGCATAGACCAGCGCCGCCGGCGCCAGACGCTGCTTGATGTCCGATTCATGGGCGAGAAATTCGAGATCGGTGAACAATACCTCGACCATGCCGGTGCAGTTGACGAAATTGGTGATGTCGGCCTCGGTGACGGTGCGCCCGATTGTCTGAAATTCCCGGCCGACCGGCAGATCCTCGAAGCAGAAACCGAGCCCTACCGTCTCCATGCTGTCCTCCGTCAATGGGCTGGTCCCAATAGATTGCGGGCGATGACAGACTCGGCCAAATTCCTCGATCTCCATTGCCCGCGGCGTCACCCGCTCGCCGCCACACGCCGGAGCAGCTCCCGAATGCTTTGCTGTTCGGGGCTGAACCGGGGCATCGTAGCTGCTTACCGGTCGGCAACGGGCGACAGACCGGCTTCGCGGCGCGTGTCATTGATGATCTGCAACACGCGCTGACGATAGGGCAGATACTGCAGCCCGAACTCCTGGATCAGGCGAGAGTTGTCGATCAGGTAATTGCCTGAGGCTTCTTTGCCGCCAGTCTCGTTCTCGAAGGTGATCTGCGCGTCGGGCAGGAACTCGCGCACCAAATTGGCGAGATCGCCGAGGCTGATCGGGGTTCCGCCGGAACTGTAGACAGCGTGACGCGGCTTGTCGGTCAGCAATACCCGCGCGAACACCTCGGCGATGTCGTCGACATGGACCGGGCAGCGCATCGCGTCCCTGTGCGGAAACGAGATCGCCTCGCCCCGGGCCGGGAAGGTGATGCATTTGACGTG
>Ga0209040_10002828_pt1 | contig 13409 bp, 11 predicted proteins | sample BogFormECP12_OM3_FD_188240 | JGI IMG/M metagenome (GOLD analysis project Ga0209040, IMG submission 188240) | Bog forest soil microbial communities from Calvert Island, British Columbia, Canada - ECP12_OM3 (SPAdes) (version 2) | ecosystem: Environmental > Aquatic > Freshwater > Wetlands > Bog ... | reverse complement strand
GAACTTTTCCCCGGCACCGTTGACGAAGGCGAGGCATGCGGCCTCGGTGCCAACGTCAGCCTGCGTGAAGGCGACCTTGGCGCCGGCGGTCTCGAGCTCTGCCGCCACGCGCTGGCCGCGCTCGCCGTCCCGATCGCAGAATGCCACGCTCGCGCCCTCGGCGACGAACCGCCTGACCGTCGCCTCGCCGATCCCCGATGCCCCGCCCGTCACCGCTGCGATCTTGCCGTCGAGCCTTCCCATGTTCGCCACCTTTCATTGCATTGCGAAACGCGCATCCACGATACGTCGTATCCGTCCGGCGGGCACCGCCTTGTTGGCCCGGCCTGGGTGTCTGATCTTAACAGGCTGCGGCAGCTTCAGGCCTCCGCTGTCGGGAGCTTCCGATGGGCTGACCCGGTCCGACTTGGATCGGCGGACGACACTCTAACTGACCCGCTACTTGCGCCCGCTCGTCATGGCCGGCCTGCGAGCAGGCCAACTACCTGCGAGTGCGCTACGTTCCCGCTCCTTGCTCCAGCCGGAACGCCGCTGCGGGATACACCCCCAGCACCCGTACCTCGGAGGAGAAGAACGACAACTCCTCCAGCGCGCGGCGCAGCCCCGGCTGCTCGGGGTGACCGTCGGCGTCGCACAGGAATTGCGTGGCGACGAAATGGCCGGCGAGCATGTAGCTCTCCAGCTTCGTCATGTTCACCCCATTGGTCGCGAACCCGCCGAGCGCCTTGTACAGCGCCGCCGGCACGTTCCGGACCCGGAACACGAACGTCGTCATCAGATTGGGCTCCGCCAAATTCGGCGTCCGCGGCTGGCGCGCCATGACGTAGAACCGCGTCGTGTTGTGCGAAGCGTCCTCGACGTTCGCCGCGAGTATCTCGAGCCCGTAGATCTCCGCCGCCAGGGCCGACGCGATTGCCGCCTCCTCTCTGCGGTTCCACTGCGCGACCAGCTGCGCGGCGCCGGCAGTGTCCGCCTGCACCACCGGTGTCAGCCCGAGCCGGCGCAGGCTGTGCCGCACCTGGCCCAGCGCCACCGTGTGCGAATGCGCCCGCTTCAGGTCACCGATCGCGGCGCCCTTCACCCCGAGCAGGCAGTGCTCGACGCGATGGAAGTGTTCGCCGATCACGTACAGGCCGGACTCCGGCAGCAGATGGTGGATGTCCGGCACCCGGCCGGCGAGGCTGTTCTCGCACGGCAGCATGGCCAGCTCCGCCTGCCCCTCGCGGACCGCGTCCATCGCGGTCTCGAACGACTCGCACGGCAGCGTGCTCATGTCCGGATAGGCGACCCGGCAGGCCAGGTCGGAATACGCCCCCGGCACGCCCTGAAACGCGATCTTGCCGGTCATGCGCGGCCCGCCGGGGCAAGGTCACGACGCGCCCGGTCGAGATCGGCAGGCGTATCCACGCCGTACGGCGCCTGCTCGACGCGGGCGCAGGCGATGCGCATGCCGGCCTCCAGCGCGCGAAGCTGCTCCAGGCTTTCCCGCCGCTCCAGCGGCGCCTCCGGCAGCGCAACGAAATGCGCCAGGGCGGCGCGGCGGAACGCGTAGATGCCGATATGGTGCCAGCGCGGGCCGTCGCCCCAGGGGATCGGCGCGCGCGAGAAATACAGCGCCGGCGACACGGCGCGGCCGCGGTCGAACGCGCACGCGGCCTTCACGACAGAGCTCAGGTTCGCCTCCTCGTCCGAATCGATCGGCGCCACCAGGGTCGCGATGTCGAAGCCGGGATCCGCCAGCGGTGTCAGCACGGTGCGCAGATATACCGGCGGTATGCTGGGCAGATCGCCCTGCAGGTTCACCACCACGTCGTGCCGCCCCTGCGGATCCAGCTCCGCCAGTGCCGCGTGCACGCGGTCCGAGCCACGCGGCAGCGTCGGATCGGTCAACACGGCAATGCCGCCGTTGGCACGCACCGCGTCGGCGATCTCGACATCGCCGCAGGCCACCGCGACCGGGCCGATCTCTGCCTCCCGCGCCCGATCGAGCACGTGCACGATCATCGGCCGGCCATGGATGTCCGCGAGCGGCTTGCCCGGCAGCCTGGTGGAAGCCATGCGCGACGGAATGACGACGATCGGGTTCACGGGTTGATGGGGTAAGGTCGTTTCCCTATGGTGCGCGCACCTTATGGAGGCGAACGGCCGCACGCAACGGCGGGCCGGCGACCCTCCGCGCGTATTTGGTTCGGGTCGACGGGGAAGTCACGCCGCATGGACAGCATGGAGGTCAACAAAGGCATTGCCGCGATCTTGGTCGCCGGCATTGTCTTCTTTCTCACTGGCCTGATCGGCGACGCCCTGGTGCGGGAACGGCTGCCGGAGAAGACCGTGCTGGCCATCGCAGCCGCGCCGGCGGCGCCGAGTGGCGGCGAGGCCAAGCCGGCTCCGTTGCCGCCGATCGCGACGCTGCTGGCCTCGGCCGATCCGGCGGCGGGCGAGGCGACCGCCAAGAAGGTCTGCGTCGCCTGTCACACCTTCGACAAGGGCGGCAAGGCTGGAGTGGGGCCAAACCTTTACGGCGTGGTCGGCGCACCGCACGGTCACATGGAGGGGTTCAACTACTCCAACGCGCTGAAGGGCAAACAAGGACCCTGGACCTTCGACGAGCTGAACGAGTGGCTGCACAAGCCAAGCGCCTATGCGTCCGGCACCCGCATGGCGTTTGCCGGCATCAACAACGACAAGCAGCGCGCCGACGTGATCGACTGGCTCCGGACCTTGTCCGACCACCCCGAGCCCTTGCCGGCGCCCGAGCCGGCGCAGCCGGCGGCAGCCCCAGCGCCGGCGGCGCCAGCCGCAGCGAAACCCTAGGCGCGGCATGCGCTTGACGGCGGGAACAGCAAGCCCACCCGAGCTCGACCGGTTTCTTGCAGCCGCGGAAGCCGCCGCGGACGTGGCTGGCGCAGTGGTGCGGCCATTCTTCCGCGCCGGCTTCGCCATCGGCACCAAGTCCGACCGCTCCCCGGTGACGATCGCCGACCGCAGCGCCGAGACGGCGATGCGCGCGGTGCTCGCCGAACGGTTCCCGGACCACGGTATCCTCGGCGAGGAATTTGGGCTTGACCGCCCCGAGTCGCGGCTGCGTTGGGTGCTGGATCCGATCGATGGCACACGTGCCTTCGTCAGCGGCCGACCGACCTTCGGCACGCTGATCGCGCTGCTCGATGGCGAGACGCCGATCCTTGGCGTGATAGATCAGCCGGTGTCGCGCGAGCGTTGGGTCGGCGCGGCCGGCCGCGCAACCGTGTTCCGCGGCGCGTATGGCGGCCGGGCCGGCTGTCGGCCCTGCGCGTCCCTGGCCGATGCCGAGCTGTCCTGCACCAGCCCGGAGATGCTGGGTTCCGACTTGCCACGCTGGCAGCGCCTGGCGGACGCGGTCCGGCGCAACTACTGGGGCGGCGACTGCTACGCGCACGGATTGCTGGCGCTCGGCCAGATCGACGTGATCACGGAGACGACGATGAACCTGTGGGACTGGGCGGCCCTGGTGCCGGTGGTCGAAGGCGCCGGCGGCAAGGTCACTGACTGGTCGGGCCAGACTTTGCGCCCCGGAGGCGACGGCCGGGTGCTCTCGGTGGGCGATCCGGCACTGCTATCCGATATCGTCACGCTGCTAAATTAGTCTTTAGTTGTCAGACACCGCCTAGCGGCACATCTTCGTCCCCCATGCGCACCATAATCCCCCTGCTGCTGATCGGCCTCACCTCCCTGTCCGCCCTGGCCGATGAAGGGCCGGTGACGCGCAGCAGCGCCATCGCCATTCTCGCGAAGCCCGCCCTGCCGCCAGACTTCCCCTACTTCCCCTACGTCAACCCAAATGCGCCGAAGGGCGGCGAGGTCACGCTGGCGGCGATCGGAACCTACGACAGCTTCAATCCGTTCATTCTGCGCGGCACCACGACGCGTGGCATGGTCAGCCCCTGGGTGGTGCTGCCCGGCGGCTCCGGCTCCGGCTCCAGCGTCGGCCATATCTGGGAGAGCCTGCTGACATCGTCGGCTGACGAGATTTCGACCGGCTACGGTCACATCGCCGAGACCATCGAGCTGCCCGCCGACAAGCTTTGGGTCGGGTTCGAATTGCGGCCGGAGGCGAAGTTCTCCGATGGCACGCCGATCACCGCCGAGGACGTGGCATGGACCTATCGCACACTGCTCGAGCAGGGGCGGCCAAGCTTCCGCATCGAGATGGCGGACGTGAAGGACGTGGTGGTGGAAGGCCCGCGCCGCGTGGTGTTCCACTTCAAGTCGAACGAGAATCGCGAGCTGCCGCTGATCCTGGGCGGCCTGCCGGTGCTGCCGAAGCACTTCTTCGACGGCCGCGATTTCACCAAGCCGCTGACCGATCCGCCGATCGGTTCCGGCCCGTACCGCATCGCCGATTTCGAACTGGGCCGCAGCGTCACCTATGAACGCCGACCCGACTGGTGGGCGGCCGATCGGCCGACCGGCAAGGGGACCAACAACTTCGATCGCGTGCACATCGAGTATTTCCGCGACGCGACAGTGGCGATGGAAGCGTTCAAAGCCGGTCAGATCGACCTGCGCAGCGAGAACATCTCGAAGAACTGGGCGACCGCCTATGACTTCCCGGCAGTCGCAAGCGGGCTGGTGATCAAGCGCGAATTCGCGCACCACCTGCCGACCGGCATGCAGGGCTACGCGATGAACACGCGCCGTCCGGTATTCGCCAATCCGCTGGTGCGCCAGGCGATGGCCGAGACGTTCGACTTCGAGTGGGCCAACAAGAACCTGTTCTACGGCAGCTACGCGCGCACGCTGAGCTATTTCAACAACAGCCCACTGGCATCGTCCGGCATCCCTCAGGGCGACGAATTGAAGCTGCTGGAGCCGTATCGCAAGGAGCTGCCGCCCGCGCTGTTCACCGAGCCATTCAAGCTGCCGGTGACCGATGGCTCCGGCAACAACCGCGAGCAGTTGCGGCATGCGCTGGATCTGCTGCAGCAGGCCGGCTGGTCGGTGAAGGAGCGCAAGCTGGTCGATCAGAACGGCGAGCAGATGAGCTTCACCATCCTGCTGGATGAACCATCGCTCGAGCGTCCCGCGCTGCCGTACGTGCAACTGCTGCAGAAGCTCGGCATCGACGCGCGGGTGCGCACCGTCGATCCGGCGCAATACCAGCACCTGACCGACGACTTCGACTTCGACATGATCATGATGATCTATCCGGAAGGTGACTTACCGGGCAACGAGCTGCGCAATTACTTCACCTGTGCGGCGGCCAAGGCGCAGGGCAGCTTCAACGCGCCGGGGATTTGCCAACAGGCGGTGGATGCGCTGGTCGAGCGGATCGTGACGGCGCAGGACCGCGAGACGCTCACCACCGCGGCGCGCGCGCTGGACCGTGTGCTGCTGTGGGGTTGGTATCTGGTGCCGAACTGGGACAGCCGGACCTTCCGCATCGCCTATTGGGACCGCTTCGGCCACCCGGACAAGCCGATCCGCGAGGGGTTCAACTTCGATACCTGGTGGGTGGATCCGGCGAAGGCCGCGGCAACCGACGCAGCAAGAAGCCAGTGAGGGGAAGCGCGCTCGGATTCGTCCTGGCGCCTGCACTCACGCCCGGCCGTAACGCTGTACTGTATGCGCGCCGACGCTAGGTGAATGACCGCCTACCTCCTTCGCCGTCTGCTGCTGGTGATCCCGACGCTGTTCGGCATCATTGCCATCAACTTCGCGGTGATCCAGTTCGCACCCGGCGGTCCGGTCGAACAGATGATCGCCGAACTGCGCGGCAAGGGCGATCTGTCCTCCCGTCTCGGCGCGGCCACATCGGAGTTCGGCAGTGCCGGCTCCTATCGCGGCGCGCGCGGCCTCGATCCGCACATCGTCGCAGACATCAGGAAGCTGTTCGGCTTCGACAAACCGCCGTTGACGCGCTTCGCCGATATGGTCGGCGGCTATGTGCGCTTCGACTTCGGTCGCAGCTTCTTCCGCGACCAGACAGTGCTGCAACTCATCCTGCAGAAGATGCCGGTATCGATCTCACTCGGTTTGTGGTCGACGCTGCTGGTGTACTTCATCTCCATCCCGCTTGGCATCGCCAAGGCGGTTCGCAATGGCAGCCGCTTTGATCTCGGGACAAGCGCCGCCGTGCTGGTCGGCTACGCCATACCGAGCTTCCTCTTCGCCATCCTGCTGGTGGTGCTGTTCGCCGGGGGCAGCTTCTATCACTGGTTTCCGCTGCGCGGCCTCACCAGCGACGGGTCTGCCGCCTGGAGTCTGCCCGCGCGCATCGCCGACTACGCGTGGCATATGGTGCTGCCGACGGTGGCCATGGTGGCGGGTGGCTTCGCGAGCCTGACGATGCTGACCAAAAACTGCTTCCTCGAGGAGATCGGCAAGCAGTACACTGTAACGGCCCGCGCCAAGGGGGCCAGCAACAGACGCGTGCTGTATGGTCACGTGTTCCGCAACGCCATGCTGCTGGTCGTCGCCAGTTTCCCACAGGCCTTCATTGGCATCCTGTTCACCTCGGCGCTGCTGGTGGAGATCGTGTTCTCGCTCGACGGGATGGGCCTGCTGGGCTTCCAGTCGGCGATCCAGCGCGACTATCCCGTGATGTTCGGCACTCTCTACATTTTCACCTTGCTCGGCCTGCTGATGCAGATCGTCGGCGACACGCTGTACACGATCGTCGATCCGCGCATCGACTTCGAGGCGAGACGGTGACGCTCTCTCCGGTCACCCGCCGCCGGCTGACGCTGTTCCGCCAGCATCGGCGCGGCTACGTCTCGTTTTGGATCTTCCTGGTCCTGTTCGGCGCCAGCCTGTTCGCCGAATTCATTGCCAACGACCGGCCGCTGCTGATCCGCTTCAACGGTGACTGGTATGTTCCCGTGCTGCGGGACTACAGCGAGGATACGTTCGGGCGCGAGTTCATGCCTACGGAGGCCGATTTTACCGATCCTGTCCTGAAAGATCTGATCGAGGCACACGGCTGGATGATCTGGCCCCTGGTTCCCTACAGCTTCGCAACCACGGTCAAAAACCTGCCAAGCCCGGCGCCATCGCCTCCCTCGGCGCGGAATCTGCTGGGCACGGACGACCAGGGTCGCGATGTCCTGGCGCGTGTCATCTACGGGGTGCGCCTGTCGGTGCTGTTCGGGTTCTCGCTGACGGCGGTCACCTCGATCGTCGGTATCATTGCCGGCGCAGTGCAAGGCTACTATGGCGGGCTGACCGACCTTTTGTTCCAACGCTTCATCGAGGTCTGGAACGGCATGCCGGAACTCTATTTGCTGATCATCCTCGCCAGCATCATCACACCCAGCTTCTGGGTACTGTTGATATTCCTGCTGCTGTTCCGCTGGATGAACCTGACCGGACTGGTGCGCGCCGAGTTCCTGCGCGGCCGCAATCTCGAATACGTCCGCGCGGCGCGGGCACTCGGTGTCTCCGACACCACCGTGATGTGGCGGCACATCCTGCCCAACGCGATGGTGGCGACGCTCACCTATCTGCCGTTCATCCTGTCCGGCTCGGTGACGCTGTTGTCGACCCTGGATTTTCTCGGCTTCGGCCTGCCACCGGGTTCACCCTCGCTCGGCGAGCTCGTCGCGCAGGCGAGAAGCAACCTGCAGGCATCGTGGCTCGGGTTCACCGCGTTCTTCGTGCTGGGAGGCGTGCTGACGCTGCTGATCTTCGTCGGCGAGGCAGTGCGCGACGCATTCGACCCACGGCGGCTGCCGGTATGAGCCTGGTCGAAGTCGAAAACCTGTCCGTCGCCTTCGGCGCGAAGCGCGTGGTGGACGGCGTTTCGTTCACTCTGAATCGCGGCGAGACCCTGGCGCTGGTTGGCGAATCCGGCTCCGGCAAATCGGTCACCGCGCTGTCGCTGCTGCAGCTTCTGCCATCCGGCGGCAGCAATCCGACCGGCAGCATCCTGTTGAATGACGAGCAGATGATCGGCGCCGATGCCGGCACGCTGCATCGCGCCCGCGGCGAGCTGGCCGGCATGGTGTTCCAGGAGCCGATGAACAGCCTGAACCCGCTGCACCGCATCGGCCGCCAAATTGCAGAGGCGATCACGCTGCATCGGCGCATCCCCGCACACAGCCTGCGCGAACGGGTGATCGATGTGCTGTCCCAGGCCGGCTTTGCCGACGCCGAGCATAGGCTGGAGGCGTACCCGCATCAGCTCTCCGGTGGCCAGCGACAGCGGGTCATGATCGCGATGGCACTCGCCAACAATCCCGCGCTGCTGATCGCCGACGAACCGACCACCGCGTTGGACGTCACCATCCAGGCGCAGATCCTGAAGTTGCTGACTCGGCTGCGAACGGAACGCCGGATGGCGCTGCTGTTGATCACCCACGACCTGCAGATCGTACGCCGCTTCGCCGATCGGGTGTGCGTGATGAAGGACGGCACGGTGGTCGAGGCTGGCAGCGTCGCCGAAGTGTTCGAAGCACCCATCCATCCGTATACGTGCATGCTGCTTGCGGCCGTGCCCAAGGGCCGCCCCGCGTCGCTGCCGAACGATGCGCAGTGCCTGCTTCAGGCCGACGACGTGAAGGTGCACTTTCCGATCCGCCGCGGCGTGCTGCGCCGGACCGTCGGTCATGTGCGCGCGGTGGACGGCGTGTCGCTCGCGGTACGTGAAGGCGAAACGCTTGGGCTGGTGGGCGAATCGGGTTCCGGCAAGACGACGATGGCGCTGGCGGCACTGCGGCTGGAACATGCCAATGGACGCATCATGTTCGACGGCGCCGACATCGCGACCCTCAAGCGGCGTGAGATGAGCCGTCTGCGCTCGTGCATGCAGATCGTGTTCCAGGATCCATACGGCAGCCTGTCGCCGCGCATGCCGGTCGGCGAGGTCGTCGCCGAAGGGCTGCGCGTGCACGAACCTGCCCTCGGCCGCGTTGAACGCGCGCGCCGGGTCGCCGCGGAGCTCGAGGAGGTCGGGCTGCCCGCGGACTCGGCCGATCGCTATCCGCACGAATTCAGCGGCGGACAACGCCAGCGCATCGCGATCGCGCGCGCCATGGTGCTGAAGCCGCGCTTCGTGGTGCTGGATGAACCCACCAGCGCGCTGGACATGTCGGTGCAGGCACAGATCGTCGAACTGCTGCGGCGCCTGCAACAGATGCATCGGCTCGCCTATCTGTTTATCAGCCACGATCTGAAAGTGGTGCGTGCGCTGGCGCATCGCGTGGTGGTGCTGCGCCATGGCCGGGTGGTGGAACAGGGCGACGCCGATACCGTGTTCGCCCATCCGCGCGAGGACTACACGCGCAAGCTGATGGCGGCGGCGTTCGAACTGGAGGACACCACGTTGGGCAACGCGGAGCAGTCCGCGAAGTAATGCGCGCCGGTGGCGGCGGGATGGTCGAGCACGACGAGGCTGCCATCGGGTACGTCACCAGGCCTCGCGCCCCACCTTCGGACGCACCATCGTAGCCGCTTCGCGCACGGCGCTCAGCTCTGCCTCGTGCTTGTCGAACATGGCACGCGCTGCGGCAGACCGCTTCTCGGTGAGTTCGTCGCGATGCTCCGTGCACCAGTTGAACGACTCGATGCGCGGGATGTTGTCGCCGGAGAAGTGCGGCATCACGTAGCGGGCATAGAGTTCGTACGAACGCTTGGTCGCTTCCCAGTCCGCCCAGTTGTGCGCCTGGTGCAGGAACACGCCGAACGCGCCCTGCTTCGCCTGCAGCCGCTCGATCAGCGCGATCGCATCGTCCGGCGTGCCGATCACGCCGAACTTGTTCTCGACGAACCACTCGGCGGCATCCTGGCCGGGCGGCACGATGAAGCGCGGCTGGTTGTTGTTGAGATAGCCGAGATAGCGCTCGAAGCCGAAGCGGCAGTTCTCGAACGCTTTTTCCCGGGTTTCGGCGATATGCATCGGCCCGACCAGGCGCAGCCGCGACGCATCCATCGTGCGCCCCTGTTCGGCGGCGATGTCGTTGGCGATCTGCCAGTTGGCGGCGAGCGCGTCGTAGCCGAACGGATTGGTCGCGGCGACGCAGATCATGCTGAGGTTGTACTTGCCTGCCAGCCGGCCGCCGGACGGCGTGACCGCGCTGACCACCGCGACCTCGGGATGCGGGCGTGTATACGGACGCAGATGCGCCCGCGCGTTGACGAAGGTGTACCAGTCGGTCTGCTCGGTGACGATTTCGCCGCGGAAGAACCGGAGAATGACGTCCAGCGCCTCGGCCATGCGGTCGCGCTGCGTGCTCGGATCGATGCCCAGCATCAGCGCGTCCGACGCGAGCAGTCCGGGACCGGCGCCGAACATGACGCGGCCGCGGGTGTGGTGATCGAGCTGGATGATGCGGTTCGCGGTCATCAGCGGGTTGTGGTACGGCAGCGAGATCACGCCGGTGCCGAAGCGAATCGACCGCGTGCGTTCGGCGGCGACCGCGATGAACAGCTCCGGCGAGCTGATCGTCTCCCAGCCGGCGGAATGGTGTTCGCCGATCCAGGCCTCGTGAAAGCCGAGACGGTCGAGCCATTGCATCAGCTCGAGGTCGCGGTCCATGCACGCCGCGGGGTTCTCGTTCATCGGGTGGAACGGCGGCAGGAAGATGCCGTGGCGGAGTTGGAGCATGGCGGGGCCTTGGGTCTGATTGGCGACATTCTGCGCGGCATGCCTGGGCATCTCAAGGCGGCAAGAGTCGACCGAGGGCGCCGGTTCTCGCTATGATTGTTGCCATGGATACCGTACTGGACCGGCCATGGACCACCGAGAGCTTCCTTGCCTGGGAGGACCGGCAGGAGTTCAAGTATGAGTTCGACGGCCAGCGCGTCGTCCCGATGACCGGGGGAAGCATTGCGCACCAGCGCATTGTCTTCAATCTCTGCCTTGCTCTCATGGGCCTGCTCGGCGACCGACCGCTGCTGGCGGTGCAGGAAATGCGCCTGCGTATCGGCGCACAGATCCGCTATCCGGATGTCGTGATCTGTGCCGCCCCGCTCGACCAGACTACGCGGACATTGACCGATGCCGTGGCGGTCTTCGAGGTCCTTTCGGACGACACCGCCACCACCGACCGGGTCATCAAGCTGAGGGATTACGCCGCAGTGCCGTCACTGCGCGCCTATGTGCTGCTGGAACAGACCGCGGTAGCCGCCACGCTGTTCCAGCGTGAGCCCGGTGGCGCATGGATTGCCAGTGCGCACACGGCGGGTTCGCTGGTGCTGCCGGGGCTGGATGTCGCCGTGCCACTCGCGGAGCTTTATCGCGGGCTGACCTTTCCGGCGTAGCGACGGCGCCGCTTCCCGGAATCGTCGGCACGGCGATAGCCTCTGCCCGTGACCCCGGCGGAATTCATCGCGAAGTGGCAGGCCAGCACGCGCAACGAACGCGCGGCGTGCCAGGAGCATTTCATCGACCTCTGCCGGCTGCTCGACGAGCCGACGCCGAACAGCGACCCCACCGGCGAGGACTACGCGTTCGAGAAGGGCGCCACCCGCTTCACCGGCCAGGCCGGCTGGGCCGATGTCTGGCGGCGCCACCGCTTCGCCTGGGAGTACAAGAAGCAGCGCGGCGATCTCGACGCGGCGTATCGGCAGTTGCTGCTCTATGCCGGGCCGCTCGGCAATCCGCCGCTGCTGGTGGTGTCCGACATCGCGCGCATCGTGATCCGCACCAACTTCACCAATGCGATCACCGAGACGCACGAGATTGCGCTGGCGGAACTGGCCAATCCGCTGCGTCTGCGGCTGCTGAAATGGGTGTTCTCCGATCCAGAGGAGTTGCGCCCCAGGCGCACGCGCCAAGCGCTCACCGAGGAGGCGGCCGCCGAATTCGCCGAGCTTGCGCGACGGTTGCGCGTGCGCGGGCACGATCCGCAGGTGGTGGCGCATTTCGTCAACCGCCTGGTGTTCTGCATGTTCGCCGACGATGTGGGCCTGCTGCGCGAGGGGCTGTTCGACCAGATGCTCGATTTGGCGCGGCGCCGGCCGGCGCGCTCGGCCGAATTTGCCAGTCAGTTGTTCGACGCCATGGCCAAGAGCGGCGGCGTGGTGGGCTTCACCGCGGTGCCGTGGTTCGACGGCGGGCTGTTCGACGATGCGACGGCACTGCCGCTGGAACGTGACGACATCGATCTGCTGATCCGGGTGGCGAAGCTCGACTGGGCGGAGATCGATCCCTCCATCCTGGGCACCTTGTTCGAACGCGGCCTCGATCCCGACAAGCGCAGCCAGTTGGGTGCGCACTACACCAACCGTGAAAAGATCGAGATGCTGATCGATCCGGTCATCCGCCGTCCATTGCAGGCCGAGTGGAAGGCGGTGCGGGAGCGGATCGAGGCGGCGCTGGCGATGCCGGCGAACGGGCGGCGCGGACGCAATGGCCGTGACGCGGCGCAGGCGTTGTATCACGGGTTCCTGCAACGGCTGCGCGAGTTCCGAGTGCTGGATCCGGCGTGCGGGTCTGGCAATTTCCTGTATCTGTCGCTGCAGGCGCTAAAGGATCTGGAGCATCAAGCGAGCGTGGAGGCCGAGGCGCTGGGACTGCAGCGCGCGTTCCCGCAGGTTGGGCCGGAGACGATGCTGGGGATCGAGATCAATCCCTATGCGGCGGAACTGGCGCGGGTGTCGGTGTGGATCGGGCACATTCAGTGGACGCGGCGGCATGGATATGCGGCACCGTCGGATCCCGTGTTGCAGCCGTTGGAGACGATCGAGTGCAGGGATGCGGTGCTGACGAAGGAGGGCAGGCCCGCCGCTTGGCCAAACTCAGATGTCATCGTCGGAAACCCGCCGTTCCTGGGGGCAAGTTGATGCGTCGCATTCTTGGAGACGCCTACTGCGAATCGCTATTTTCAGCGTTCGCCGATCGAGTGCCAGCCGAGGCGGATTTGGTCTGCTATTGGTTTGAACTCGCCCGAAACCAGCTTGCTACGAATGGCGCCAGGGACGCTGGTCTGGTCGCAACCAACAGCATCCGTGGCGGGGCGAGCCGTGAGGTGCTGAACCGCATTCGGCAATCCGCAGTCATCCACGATGCCTGGAGCGATGAAGCCTGGACCGTTGAAGGCGCCACCGTAAGAGTCTCCCTCGTCGCTTTTGCAAATCCACGCGTTGCAAGCCCCGCCGTACTGAACGGCCATCCGACCAACGAAATCTTCTCCGACTTGACGGGCAGCAATGGTGTCGATCTTACCCAGGCCGTACCGCTGGCGGAGAACCGTGGCGTCGCGTTCATGGGCGACACCAAGGGTGGTGCTTTTGATGTCTCAGGCGAAATTGCGCGCCGGTGGCTGGCATGCCGATCAACGCGAACGGTCGCTCCAACAGAGATGTTGTTCGGCTGGGTGAACGGGATGGACCTGACCCGGCGGCCTTCGGACACCTGGATCATTGATTTCGGGTGGACAATGTCGGAGGCAGAGGCTGCTTACTATGCTGCACCATTTGCGCACGTCGTC
>Ga0209040_10002827_pt1 | contig 13413 bp, 11 predicted proteins | sample BogFormECP12_OM3_FD_188240 | JGI IMG/M metagenome (GOLD analysis project Ga0209040, IMG submission 188240) | Bog forest soil microbial communities from Calvert Island, British Columbia, Canada - ECP12_OM3 (SPAdes) (version 2) | ecosystem: Environmental > Aquatic > Freshwater > Wetlands > Bog ... | reverse complement strand
TGATGTATGGAGCCACAAGCAGTTGCTCGATGTGGTGAGCCACACGCCGCCGGAGACCGAGGGTCTGACCGCCTGGCAGAACACCGGCTTCGTCGATGCGGTGCGGCATTTCGTGCCGGCGGAGCAGAAGCTCTACACGTGGTGGTCGTACCGCAACCGCGACTGGCGCGCATCCGATCGCGGACGGCGGCTGGATCACGTCTGGGTGACGCCGGACCTGGTGGGCAGGCTGAAGCGGCAGATCGTGCTGAAGGATGCGCGTGACTGGTCGCAGTGTTCCGACCACGTGCCGGTGTGCGTGGAGCTGCGTGTATGAGCGGACGAGCATGCCCCACACCGGCGTGGCGCCAACCACGCACTTGCACGGTTGTCTCGCTGTGCTGGCACAGAGCTCAGGACTCCCCTCATTTCTCAAACCGGTCCAAAAACGTCTGTGAAGAGAGGTTGCTCGTGCAGCATTTGTGAGAAGCGCTGCATCAGCGGGCCCAGCCATTCTTCACGCATGGTCGGGATTAGATCGTATAGCATGCAGCCCTGACGGAACAACGAATGCACGCGGCGTTTAACGGTGTTGGTCTTGAGCATCCGATCATAGCCGAGGGCTTCGCCGGCGGCTCCGAGCAATGTCAGCAGAACCACCGCGAAAGCGTTGATCAGCCATAGCCGATCACGCCGCTCGGGAGATTTGACACGGATGGTGCCGAGACCCATGCCGAAGCGCAGATCCTTACTGTCTCGCAGAGTGCATTCAATTCCCCACCTGCGACCGTACAAGCCGGTCAGTTGTTTGACGGTGGCATCGGTGCTGCTAGCGGCCAGGCACCAAGCTTGCTTCATGTCTGGATCCTGGACGCAGACCACGGTTGCCACCCGATAGCGATCGGCGGTGACCTCGGCGCCACGCAGCACCCGTGCACGTCCGCCGGCTTGCACCCAGGCGGCTGCTGTGCGGGTCTCACCGGTGGCGGCGGTCACAGCAATATTGCCACGGAAGCGTATGACGTAGTCAAAACACAGTTCTTCAGTCAGCATTTTGTAGAGTTTTTGATCGCCGAAACCGCGATCCGCGGTCCCCGGGCTTGACCCGGGGATGCACACTTTGGTCTCCGCTGGCAGCAACTCGGCAAGCCGCACCAGCACGCGATGCTCATAGAAGCTGCGGCGATCCTTGAGCGTGCTCTTGTCGACGGTCAGCCACACCAGCGGGGTTGAACGACCGTGATCGCTCATCAGTGCCAGCATGATGGTGGCCTGGTTGTCGGCATCGAAATCTGTCCAGTCCATGGCGACCATGATGCAGCTGCGTTCGCCAATGACGAACGGCACCCAGCGAAACAGGATGTCATCGACTTCAATGGCGGTATTGGAGAGCAGACGGTCGATCTGCTTGACGGCATGCTTTGGCTTCAGACTACGGGCAGCTGCGAGGCCTTGGCCAATGGCACAGATCGCTAGCGAGCCGCTATGCAACACGCCAAGGGTAGCGTCGCATAGAGACCTGACCCGCTTGGCGTGAAGGTCTTCGCCCAGCAAACCGCCAAGAACCTGGTGAATTCCCTTGTACGAGAACCGCTCCCGGATGACCATACTACCTCCCGAATCGCAGCTGCTAGGAGGCAGACTCGCTGGTTAGCAGGGGGCGCGGAATCGTCTGGGTGAATTCGCAAGAATCGACCATCCGCAACGGCCACGCGATTCTTTCCGAAATCACCGCTATGGTCACCCGATTCTTTTATTTCCATCGAGAAAATGAGGGGATGAGTGAGGGCACAGAGAGCAACAACGACAGCATAAGTAGGTCAGGAGGTCTGGATTGATGGTCACCGGCGCACTGGGATCGCGTCCTAAGTTCACCGACGGTCATCGAGTGCAAGTCACCAACGACTGGCAACGGTTGCTACTGTTGGTCGCATGCTGCCTGGTTGCGGGGCTCACCGCCCTAGTCGTTGCGCGGTCGCGCGGTGAGGTCACCTGGCTTCATGTCGTGGCGACAATCGCTACGATGCTCAGCTCACCAACGCAGGCGCCGCGGCGCCGCCGGCCAAGCCAAATGTCTGAGATCCGCAATTTCACGATGAATTTCGGCCCGCAGCACCCAGCGGCGCACGGCGTATTGCGCTTGGTGCTCGAGATGGACGGCGAGGTGATTCGAAAGGCCGATCCGCACATCGGGCTACTGCATCGCGGCACCGAGAAGCTCGCCGAAAGCAAAGTGTTCAATCAATCGATCGGCTACATGGATCGTCTCGATTACGTTTCGATGTTGTGCAATGAACACGCCTATGTGCTTGCGATCGAGAAGCTGCTGCGGATCGAGCCGCCGCTGCGCGCGCAATACATCCGTGTGATGTTCGATGAAATCACGCGCATCCTCAATCATCTGATGTGGCTGGGCGCGCACGCGCTCGACATCGGCGCGATGACCGTGTTCCTTTTCTGCTTTCGCGAACGCGAAGATCTCATGGACTGCTACGAGGCGGTGTCCGGCACTCGCATGCACGCGACCTACTACCGGCCGGGCGGCGTGTACCGCGATCTGCCGGAATCGATGCCGCAGTATCAATATTCACGATGGCGCAGCAAGAAGGACGTCGACCGCCTGAACGAGCGGCGCAGCGGCGGCCTGCTGGATTTCATCGCGGACTTTACTCGCCGCTTTCCCGCTTGCGTCGATGAGTACGAAACGCTGCTCACCGACAACCGTATTTGGAAGCAGCGCACCGTCGATATCGGCGTCGTGAGCCCGGAGCGCGCGATGCAGCTCGGCTTTTCCGGACCGATGCTGCGCGGCTCCGGCATCGAGTGGGATTTGCGCAAGAAGCAGCCGTATGAAGTTTACGATCGCGTCGACTTCGACATTCCGGTCGGCATCGGCTGCGACTGCTACGCGCGCTATTTGGTGCGTGTCGAGGAGCTGCGCCAGTCGAACCGCATCATCGAGCAGTGCGTCCAGTGGCTCCGCGAAAATCCCGGCCCGGTCATGATCGACGACCGCAAGATCCGGCCGCCGCGGCGCGAGGAAATGAAGGGCGACATGGAATCGCTGATCCACCATTTCAAATTGATGACCGAGGGCTACAGCGTGCCCGCAGGCGAAGTCTATTCGGCGGTCGAAGCACCGAAAGGAGAACTTGGCGTGTATTTGGTGTCCGACGGCGCGAACAAGCCCTATCGACTCAAGGTGCGTGCGCCCGGGTTCGCGCACCTGGCATCGCTCGACGAGATGGTGCGCGGGCACATGCTCGCCGACGTCGTTGCGGTGATCGGCACCCAGGACATCGTGTTCGGGGAGGTCGACCGATGAGCGCCGATCAATCGACGGGTTCCGATCCGTCCGCGGCAGTCGAACTGTCGGCTCACGTGCGTGCGGAGATCGACCATTGGGTCGCGAAATTTCCCGACGGCCGCAAGCGCTCGGCGCTGATTTCGGCGCTGCATGCCGCGCAGCACGAGAACCAGGGATTTCTCACGGTGCCGATCATGGACGCGATCGCCGCTTATCTCGGCCTGCCGCCGATTCAAGTTTACGAAGTCGCGAGCTTCTATTCGATGTTCGAGACACACAAGGTCGGCCGCCATCATGTCTCGATCTGCACGAATATTTCCTGCATGCTGCGCGGCGCCGAGGAACTGGTCGCACACGTCGAGGGCAAGCTCGGCATCAAGACGGGCGAGAGCACACCCGACGGACGCATATTCCTCAAATGCGAGGAGGAGTGCCTCGCCGCCTGCGTCGGAGCGCCCATGATGATGGTCGACCACGTCTATCACGAGAATCTCACGCCCGCGAAGGTCGATCGAATCCTGGACGAACTGAAATGAAGGCGCGGAGCCACCGATGAGCATAGAGCAAAACCTGTGCTGCTTCGAGGGCGTGGGCCGAGAGCGGTCCTGGACCCTGGAGTCATACCGCGCCATCGGGGGCTATCAGGTTTGGGAGAAGATCCTGCGCGAGAAGACGCCGCGCGAGGTCATCATCGAAGACATCAAGACATCGGGCCTGCGGGGGCGGGGCGGAGCGGCGTTTCCGATGGGCATCAAGTGGGGCTTCATGCCGCGCAGCTCGCCCGTACAAAAATACTTCGTCTGCAATTCGGACGAGTCGGAACCCGGAACCTGCCACGATCGGGATATCCTGAGATACAACCCGCATTCGGTCATCGAGGGAATGGCCATCGGCGGCTATGCGATGACTGCGACCGTCGGCTACAACTACATTCGCGGCGAATTTCTCGCCGAGCCGATCCCGCGTTTCGAGGCGGCACTCGCCGAAGCCTATGCGTCGGGGCTGCTCGGCAAGAACATCCTGGGCTCGGGCGTCGATTTCGATTTGCACACGTTCGTCGGCGCGGGCGCGTATATCTGCGGCGAGGAGACGGCGCTGCTCGAGTCGCTCGAAGGCAAGCCGGGCAGGCCGCGGTTCAAGCCGCCGTTTCCGGCAGGTTTCGGGCTCTACGGCAAACCCACGACGATTAACAATACGCAGAGCATCGCCTCGGTGCCGACGATTCTTCGCAAGGGTCCGGTCTGGTTCGCAGGCTTGGGACCGCCGAATTCCGGCGGCACCGCGATTTTTTCCGTTTCCGGTCACGTGGCGAATCCCGGCAATTTCGAAGTGCCGTTGGGCGTGCCGTTCAAGGACCTATTGGCACTCGCCGGCGGCATCTGGAAGGGGCGCAAGCTCAAGGCCGTGATTCCTGGCGGCTCCTCGGTCCACGTGCTGCCAGCCGCGGCGATTCAAGACATCAACATGGACTATGATTCCGTGAGAAAGGCCGGCTCCTCGATCGGCACCGGGGCGATGATCGTGATGGACGAAACCACCTGCATGGTGCGCGCGCTCGAGCGCCTGTCGCGGTTCTATATGTCCGAGTCCTGCGGCCAGTGCACGCCGTGCCGCGAGGGCACGGGTTGGCTCAATCGCATGCTCAACCGGATTCTCGCGGGGCAGGGCCGAAGCGAGGACCTGACGATGCTCGTCGACGTTGCCAATCGAATCGAGGGCCACACGATCTGCGCGCTCGGCGACGCGGCGGCGTGGCCCGTGCAGAGTTTCATGAAGCATTTTCGGCCCGAGTTTCAGTACATGATCGAGCACAAGGGTCGCTCGATCGTGTCGGCTCAAGCGGCGGCGGCATAGAGAGTCTGCGATGAGCGAAGATCTGGTCAACATCGAAGTCGACGGCGTCCAGCTCAAGGCCCGCAAGGGCCAAATGATCATGCAGGTCACGGATCCCGCCGACATCTATATTCCACGCTTTTGTTACCACCAGAAGCTGAGCGTAGCGGCGAATTGCCGCATGTGCCTCGTCGAAGTCGAGAAGGTGGCGAAGCCGCTGCCCGCCTGCGCGACGCCGGTCAGCGAAGGCATGAAGATCTTCACGAAGTCGCCGCGGGCGATCGCCGCCCAGAAGGCGACGATGGAATTCTTGCTGATCAATCATCCGCTCGATTGTCCGATTTGCGACCAGGGCGGGGAGTGCGAACTTCAGGACCAGGCGGTCGGCTACGGGCGCGACATCTCGCGCTTCGCCGAGCGCAAGCGCGTCGTCAAGGACAAGAATTTGGGGCCGCTCGTGTCGACCGACATGACGCGTTGCATCCATTGCACGCGCTGCGTGCGATTTGGCCAGGAGATTCAGGGATACCCGACGCTCGGGGCGTCGGGGCGTGGCGAGCACATGGAAATCACGACCTATGTCGAACATAGTGTCGATCACGAGCTGTCGGCGAACATCGTCGACCTGTGCCCGGTGGGCGCGCTCAACAACAAGCCGTTTCGCTATCACGCGCGCGCCTGGGAAATGACGCAGCACGCGCTGGTTTCGCCGCACGATGCGTTCGGCACGAATCTCTACGCGCACGTGCTGCGCGGCCGGCTCATGCGCATGGTGCCGAGAGAGAACGAGTCGATCAACGAGACTTGGATCGCGGACCGCGACCGCTTTGGATTCGAAGGAATGTACGCGGCGGATCGTCTCACGCAGCCGATGCTGCGCATCGACGGTGAGCTGAAGGCCGTCGATTGGGAGGTCGCGCTCGCGGCGGCTGCCCAAGGGCTGCTCAAGCTGCGCGAACCTGCGGGCGGCGCTGCCGCCGGCTTTCTGGCCGCGCCCTCGGCGACGACCGAGGAATTCTATTTACTGGGCCGCATCGCGCGCGGCTTGGGCTCTGCCCACGTCGATCATCGCTTGCGCCGGCTCGATTTCCGCGCTCAGGAGCGCGAGGGCCTGCACCCCGGTCTCGGTCTTGCCATTGCCGAGGTCGAGCGCCTGCAGGGTATCCTCATCGTGGGTTCGCATCTGCGCCACGAAATGCCGCTGCTCGCGCATCGCATCCGCAAGGCGGCGGTCAAAGGCGGCGCCCGGGTTGCGTTCCTGAATCCGCGCCGATTCGACTATTTGTTTCCGGTCGCCGCCTACGGCGTTGCGGGCGAGGACCTCGTGCGCGAATTGGCCGCAGTCGTGCGCGCGGCGGCCGCGGCGAGCGGCGCGTCGTTGCCCGCATCGGTGCCGCAGGCGCAGGTCGACGACACGCACCGCGCGATCGCCGCGGCGCTGCTGACCGGCGAGCGCCGCGCGGTGTTGCTCGGCACGCTGGCACAGCGCCACCCGGCCTATGCGGACCTCAGCTCGCTCGGCGCGATCCTCGCGGGGATCTGCAGCGCGAGCTTTGGCCAGATCGCCGAAGGCGCGAATGCCGCCGGCGCCTACCTCGCCGGTGCGGTGCCGCACCGCGCCGCAGGCGGTGCTGCATCGGCGAGCATCGGACTCGCGGCGCCGGCGATGTTGGCCGCGCGCCTCAAGGCCTATGTGTTGTTCGGCGGCATCGATCCCGCGGCCGATCTTGCGGGCGATGCGGGTGCGTTATCGAGCGCGGAACTCGTCGTCGCGCTGACGACCCATCTGCCGGAATCGTTGAAATCGAGCGTGCACGTCGTGCTGCCAATCGGCTCGTTCGCCGAGACCGCGGGAACGTTCGTCAATGTGGAAGGCCGCTGGCAATCCTGGCAAGGAGCCGCGAAGCCGCCGGGGGAGAGCCGGCCCGGTTGGAAGGTTCTGCGAGTGCTTGCGAATCTGCTCAATTTGCCGAATTTCGACTACGCGAGCGCCGATGAGGTGCTCGCAGAACTGGCGCCGCTGTGCGCCGCCGCGGGATCGGCTGCCGCCGTTTCACAGGATGCCCGTGCAAGCCTCGCTTCGGCCCCCGAAGGAGCTCGGCCCGCGGGCGCATGGGTCGATCTGCCGCCGTACCAAGTCGACATGCTGGTGCGCGGCTCGAGCGCGCTCGCCAAGACCAAGGACGGGCAGATTGCCCGCGCCGTACTCTGATCATGTGGCAGTGGAGTCCATTGCGGGATTGGTTGTCGGGGCTCATCACGGGGTACTGGGCCGCGCCGCTGCTCACGGCCGTCCAGATCCTCATGGTCATGATCGGTCTGGTGCTCGTGATGGCTTTCTACACGCTTGCCGAACGCAAGGTCATCGGCTGGATTCAATCGCGGCGCGGACCGAATCGCGTCAATCTCCTGTGGATACCGGGTCTCGGGCAGCCGTTTGCCGACGTCGTCAAGCTGTTGTTCAAAGAGATCGTGATTCCCGCCGACGCAAACAAGTTCTTGTTTCTCGTCGCACCGTTCCTGGCCCTCGTGCCCGCACTCGGCATTTGGGCCGTGATTCCGTTCGCGCCGGAGCGCGCCTTCTCCAACATCGACGCAGGCTTGCTCTACGTGCTGGCGATGACCTCGATGGGCGTCTACGGCGTGATCCTCGCCGGCTGGGCCTCCAATTCGAAATATGCGTTCTTGGGCGCGATGCGATCCGCGGCGCAGATCGTCGCCTACGAAATCGCGATGGGCTTCGCGATGGTCGGAGTGTTGATGGCCGCCGGCAGCCTCAATATGGGTGCGATCGTTCGGGCCCAGCAGGGCGGCCTGTTCACTTGGAACTGGACCTGGCTGTTTCCCTTGATGCTCGTCTATTTCATCTCGGGCGTCGCCGAGACCAATCGCGCCCCATTCGACGTCGCCGAGGGCGAGTCGGAAATCGTCGCGGGATTCCACGTCGACTACTCCGGCATGGCGTTTGCGTTGTTCTTCATCGCCGAATACGTCAACATGATCCTGATCTCGGCCTTGACCGTGATCTTTTTCTTCGGCGGCTGGCTCTCGCCGTTCGACGGCTGGCTGCCGGAGGGCTCCTGGCTCGCCGCGCCGAACTTCTTCTGGTTCGGCCTCAAGACCTTGGTACCGATGTTCGTATTTCTGTGGCTGCGAGCGACCTTTCCGCGCTATCGATACGATCAAATCATGCGCCTGGGCTGGAAGGCGCTGATTCCCGTGACTTTGGTGTGGCTGCTCGTCGAAGGGGTCATGGTGTACGGCCACGTTGGCCCGTGGGGCAGGGTGCACTGATGCAACAGATCCGCAGTTTTTTGAAGACTTTTTTGCTCTGGGAGCTGCTCCAGGGATTGTGGCTGACGCTCAAGGCGCTGTTCCGGACCAAGACGACGCTCAACTACCCCGAGGAAAAGACCCCGCAGAGTTCGCGCTTTCGCGGCTTGCACGCGCTGCGCCGCTACCCCAACGGCGAGGAGCGCTGCATCGCCTGCAAGCTCTGCGAAGCGGTTTGTCCGGCGCTCGCGATTACGATCGAATCGGACGTCAGCAACGACGGAACGCGCCGCACGACGCGCTACGACATCGATTTGTTCAAGTGCATCTACTGCGGGTTCTGCGAGGAGGCCTGCCCCGTGGACGCGATCGTCGAAACGCGATTGCATGAATACCACATGGAGAATCGCGGCGAAAACATCATGAACAAGGACAAGCTGCTCGCCGTCGGCGAGCGCTACGAGGGCATCATTGCGGCCGATCGCGCCGCCGATGCGCGCTACCGCTGATGTTTCCGACGGTATTATTTTTTGTCTTTGCGGCGGTGCTGATCCTGGCGGCGCTCGGGGTGGTTCTCGCGCGCAATCCCATCTATTCGGCGCTGCTGCTGATCTTGTGCTTCTTCACTAGCGCGCTGATCTGGTTGCTGCTCGATGCGGAGTTTCTCGGTATCGTGCTCGTGCTCGTCTACGTCGGCGCCGTCATGGTGCTGTTCCTATTCGTCGTCATGATGCTCGACGTCAACATCGAGGAGTTTCGCCGCGGGATTGCCGGCAATTGGGCGCTGACCGCGGGCGTCGCCGGATTCGTGGTATTCGCGATCATCAACGTGATCGTCGTCAAGCATCTCGGCGGAATCACGTATCGTGCCGCGCCCGCGCTTCCCGCCGACTACTCCAACACGAGCGTGCTCGGCACCGCGCTGTTCACGCGCTATGCGTACCCCGCGCAGCTCGTGGCGGTCATTTTGCTGGTGGCGAGTGTCGCTGCCATCGTGCTCACGCTGCGGCCTCGCATGGGCGGCAAGCCGCAGAATGTCTCGGCCCAAGTCGCGGTGCGCGCCAAGGATCGCGTTCGGGTCGTCAAAATGCCCGCGGAGAAACGGCCATGATCGGTCTTACCGAGGTTTTGACGCTCTCGGGCATCCTGTTCGCGATCGCCGTGGCCGGGGTGTTCTTGAATCGCAAGAACATCATCATCTTGCTGATGTGCATCGAATTGATGTTGCTGGCCGTCAATTTCAATTTCGTCGCGTTCTCGAGGTTCTTGGGCGATATCAACGGGCAGGTATTCGTATTCTTCATATTGGGCGTCGCCGCGGCCGAAGCGGCCATTGGGCTGGCGATACTGGTCGTGTTGTTCCGCGAGCGGCGCAGCATCAACGTCGAAGATCTCGATTCGCTGCAAGGCTAGGGGACACCGCATTTCCATGGAGTCGATCTACCTCACCATCGTTCTCGCGCCGCTGATCGCGTCGATCATCGCGGGGCTCGGCGCACGCATCGTCGGGCGGAGTGGAGCTCATACGGTCACGATCCTGGGGGTGGCGATCTCATTTGTGCTGTCCGCCTACGTGCTCGAGAAGATGCTGTTCGAGGGCATGGCACCCGAGAACGTCAGTGTGTACACCTGGCTCGTGAGCGACGGCGTGAAACTCGAGGTCGGATTTCTGATCGACCGGCTTTCGGCGATGATGATGACGGTGGTCACCTTCGTATCGCTGATGGTGCACATCTACACCGTCGGATACATGCACGAGGATCCCGGGTACCAGCGATTCTTCAGCTACATCTCGCTGTTCACGTTCTCGATGCTGATGCTCGTGATGGCCAACAACTTCATGCAGCTGTTCTTCGGCTGGGAAGCCGTGGGCCTCGTGTCGTACCTGTTGATCGGCTTTTGGTACACGCGGCCGACCGCGATTGCCGCGAATCTCAAGGCCTTCATCGTCAATCGAGTCGGAGACTTCGGCTTCGTGCTCGGCATCGCCGCGGTGCTCTATTACACCGGGTCCTTGGACTACGCGACCGTATTTGCCCAGACGGACCGGTTTGCGGGCGCCCAGATTCATCTCGGCGGCACGGTCGCTTGGTCGGCGATCACCTTCACCTGCATCGCGTTGTTCGTCGGCGCCATGGGCAAATCGGCGCAGGTTCCGCTGCACGTCTGGTTGCCCGATTCGATGGAAGGTCCCACGCCGATCTCGGCGCTGATCCACGCGGCCACGATGGTGACTGCGGGTATCTTCATGGTCGCCCGCATGTCGCCGCTGTTCGAGCTGTCGGAAACGGCGCTCTCGACGGTGCTGATCATCGGCGCGACCACGGCGCTGTTCATGGGACTGCTCGGCATCGTCGACAACGACATCAAACGCGTGATCGCCTACTCGACGCTCTCCCAGCTCGGCTACATGACCGTCGCGCTCGGCGTATCGGCGTATAGCGCCGCGATCTTCCACCTGATGACCCACGCGTTCTTCAAGGCCTTGCTGTTCCTCGCCGCCGGTTCCGTGATCGAGGCGATGCACCACGAGCAGGACATGCGCGTGATGGGGGGGCTCAAGAAGTACATGCCGATCACCTACTGGACATGCCTCATCGGCGCGCTCGCACTGATTGGATTTCCGGGGACCTCGGGCTTCTTCTCGAAGGATGCGTTGATCGACGCCGTGCACGGCTCGACGCGGTTCGGCGCCGGGTATGCGTACTTTTGCGTCGTGATCGGCGTGTTCGTGACTGCCTTATACACATTCCGCATGTTCTTCATGACCTTCGAGGGCGAGGGGCGCATGGACCATCACACGCGCGAGCACCTGCACGAGAGTCCGTGGACGATCTGGCTGCCGCTCGTGCTACTCGCGATTCCCTCGGCGATTGCGGGCTGGCTGACCGTCAAACCGATGCTGTTCGGCGATTTCTTCGGTTCTTCGATTCAGGTGCTGCCCGCACATGATGTTCTGGGGCCGATTGGCGAGGAGTTCGGCGGTCAGGTTTCCTTCATCGGACACGCGTTCGCATCGCCGCCCTTGTATCTGGCAGCCGCGGGAGTGATCGCGGCGTTTTTCTTCTTCCTAAAGAAGCCCGAACTCGCGGATGCGGCGCAGCGCAGGTTCGGATGGCTGCATCGAATCCTCGTCGAGAAATACGGCTTCGATTGGTTCAATGAGCACGTGATCGCGGCCGGCGCGCGCTGGCTCGGCGGTGGTCTGTGGCACTATGGCGACGAGGTCGTGATCGACGGCATTGCGGTCAACGGCAGCGCACGGCTCGTCGCTTGGTTCGGTTCGGTGATCCGGTTTGCTCAATCCGGTTATCTCTATCATTACGCGTTCGCGATGATCCTCGGACTCGCCTCGCTGCTGTTGTGGCTCCTATGGCGAACCTGATGTTTGGCGGCCACCTCCTTTCGGTATTGATTGGCCTGCCGATCGTCGGGGGATGCGCGGTGTTGGGCTTCGGCTCCGGCAAGGCTTCCGCCGCGCGCTGGACTTCGCTGCTGGTGGCCGTCCTGACGCTGCTCTGCAGCATCGCCCTGCTGGGCCCGTTCAACGGTGCGGTTGCGGATATGCAGTTCGTCGAGCGCGCGGTGTGGATCCCCTCGCTCAACTCGAAATTCTATCTGGGTGTCGACGGCATTTCGGTGCCGCTGATCCTGCTGACGACATTCACGACCGTACTCGTTGTGATTGCGGGTTGGGGCAGCATCGAGAAGCGTGTGTCGCAGTATTTCGCGGCATTTCTGATTTTGGAAGGGGCGATGATCGGCGTGTTCGCAGCGCTCGATGCGCTGCTGTTCTACGTTTTTTGGGAAGTCATGCTGATTCCGATGTTCATCATCATCGGCGTTTGGGGCGGACCGCGGCGTGTCTACGCGACGATCAAGTTTTTCTTGTATACGTTTCTCGGCTCCTTGCTGATGCTGATCGCGCTGATCTATTTGTATCTGAAATCGGGCAGCTACGATCTGCTCGTGATGCAGCGCATGCCGCTCACGTTGACTGAGCAGACGTTCATTTTTCTCGCGTTCCTCGCGGCGTTCGCCGTCAAGGTGCCGATGTGGCCGGTGCACACGTGGTTGCCCGATGCGCACGTCGAAGCGCCGACCGGCGGCTCGGTCATCCTGGCCGCGATCATGCTCAAGATGGGCGGATACGGTTTCCTGCGGCTCTCCTTGCCGATCACGCCCGATGCGAGCCGGGAACTCGACTGGCTCATGATCACGCTGTCGCTGATCGCGGTCGTCTACATCGGCTTCGTCGCACTCGCACAGCGCGATATGAAGAAGCTGATTGCCTATTCCTCGATCGCGCATATGGGATTCGTGACGCTCGGGGCTTTCGTCGGCTTTCAGATCGCGGCCCATTCCGGCCGAACGACCGGCATCGGGATGGGCCTCGACGGCGCACTCGTGCAAATGATTTCGCATGGGCTCGTCTCGGCCGCGATGTTCTTGTGCGTCGGCGTCATGTACGACCGCGTGCACAGCCGCGAAATCAGCGCTTACGGCGGAGTCGTGAACACGATGCCGTGGTTCGCGGTTTTCATGGTGCTGTTTTCGCTCGCAAATGCCGGTTTGCCCGGTACTTCGGGCTTCGTCGGCGAGTTCCTCGTCATCCTCGCGTCGTTCAAGGCAAACATCTGGTACGCATTCCTCGCCGGTACGACCTTGGTGCTCGGGGCCGCCTACACACTGTGGCTCGTCAAGCGCGTGATCTTCGGTGCGGTCGCGAATGATCACGTCGCGGCCTTGAAGGATCTCGACGGCAGGGAGTTCCTCGTGCTCGGCGCGCTCGCGGCCGCGGTCCTGCTCGTCGGGATTTGGCCGGCACCTCTGCTCGACATGATGCGGGGCGCCACGCAGCACCTGGCGCAGCAACTGTTGGTCTCGAAGATAGGCCCATAAGGCGCACGCATGAGTCCATTCAATACGGCCGACTACTCTGCAGGTCTGATTTACGCGAGACCCGAGATCTTCCTGGCGTCGGCCGCCTGCGTGATCCTGCTGCTCGACCTGCTGATCGC
>Ga0209040_10002826_pt1 | contig 13415 bp, 8 predicted proteins | sample BogFormECP12_OM3_FD_188240 | JGI IMG/M metagenome (GOLD analysis project Ga0209040, IMG submission 188240) | Bog forest soil microbial communities from Calvert Island, British Columbia, Canada - ECP12_OM3 (SPAdes) (version 2) | ecosystem: Environmental > Aquatic > Freshwater > Wetlands > Bog ... | reverse complement strand
GAGCCATCCGGATTTTGATTGTCCAGAATGCGCTCCACCCAGCGGCGCCGGATCAAGTCAGGGCGTCCGGCGGCCAAAACAAACGCAGTCCGCTGGATGTAGGAGTCGCTGACTCGAAAATCGAAATGCGCGTCCCGAGAGACCTTTTCGGAGAGATAGTTAAGCGTGTTGTTGAGTTCTTCGTTGCCACCATTGAAGTCGCGATACATCACCAGCGCCAGGAGTTGATGCTGTCTCCTTCCCCAGTAGTACTTGGTTGGAGAGAACATATCCGCTCGGTCTGCATCCATCAGCTCAACTTTTTTCGGCGCAAGCGCGTAGGCATCCCATCTCTGCTCAAAGCCCTCATAGCGCAAATCCCCAACGGTTAACATCGGAACCGAAGCATCGCGGTTTACCAGACGGACCCAGACGGAATTAAGAGGATTCGATGAAATTGACAGATATTTTGAGTAGTCGTTAAGCAGAGATCGGAGTTTGGCGTTACCCGACATCCTCTCCATGTCAGCGATCATGTATATGAGTGACGGATTGCTTTCGGAGGCGCGAGGATCGGCAGCGATCCAGTTCGTGGCACGATCAATGGCGACGTCGAGTTGCGATTCGCGCCGCGACTGCCGGCTGAACGAATAATTGTTGTTTACTAGAGTAAGCGTCACTCCGGCGATCAGAACTGCTACTATGACCGATACCCAAGTTCGTAACCGCCGAGCTCCGGTTTGCTTCGAAAGCCGCGTTATTTTGTCATCCGTCATTCGTGATGCTCCGACTTCGTGATGCTCCGATCGGGACTCAACGCCATCTCTTATCGCCACCGCATGGCCAGCCGACTCGCCGCTTGAAAAGGCAAGACGTTTGGTTGTGGCCATTGCAAAATAAATAGCGCCAACTCAGGTGGTGGAAATAGCCTTCCACCAGAATTGTCTAGCCGATCAATCGCAATTGAGCACGGAGCTCAGCCGGCAATGTGGTTCGCCGGCGCACCACCACCACGCTTGACACCTGCTTGGAGCCAAACACGCACGATCGCCAAGCCTGTTCGCGCTGGCCGCCTTCCACAACCAAGTCAGCCGCCTGCCCGATCCGCCACACCTCGGGCGCCGTTTGCTGCACATCCCCCCCAATATGCCAGAATTGTTCAATCAAGTGCTCGCCCGGCGGCCCTTCCAACTCATCGAGGATGTTGAACTGCTTACCATCAAGGAACTGGACCGTTCGCTTATGGGTAAAACCGCCGTAGTAACAGACGGCAACGGTACAGTCCTGCTCTGGAGTACTGGAAAAATCAAGCAGGCGTACTTCGGGCTTGTCCATCCATCGAAACGGTCCCGCTGGGACAGCTTGATCCCTCCCGTCGATTCGAACCGTGTTATGGGCAGCGGTACCCCGAAAGGCATCGCGCCAGACCGGACCCGTGTAGGTGTACGTGCCCGGATCAATAAGGACCTCTTCACCTGCGCGGGACACGACAAGGGATAAGGTATCGGCGTGACTGTGGCCGGCGCTCCACGGTCCGAATGGGCCGGCGTCGAACAGTGCCGAAACATCGCCGCGGTGCATCACGACGAGTCCAGAATCACCAAACGCTCGGGATTGGCGGTGTACGTTTGCAGACCTGGCTAGGCGGCATTTCTCCGGACCAAGCCACCACATGGCAATCTTCTCTACGTCGCGTTCGGAAAAAGGGAATACCGATTTATCTAGAATCAGAGATGCCGTCGCGAGGGTAGCGCGAGCAAACTGAACGCGCTCGCCGAACGGATGGAAGACCCGCCCTCCGTCATCATCTCCCAGCAGAGGAAGGTCTCCGTTGGCCCGGACCACGGATGCTAGAAAGTCAGTCATCCTCGAGAGTCCGTCGCGATACTCGTCCGTGTTGTCCTCGAGCACCGCGTGGAGCAGAAATAAATCGAGTGCATAAACATGATAGTAGGTTGACTGTTCGAAGTGGCTTCCGTCCTTCTTCACTTGGGCCGTCATTTGATCAACGACGACGTCGCGACCGAGCTTCCGCCAATGTCGGGCCCGGGGAAATTCCGGGAACAAGCAGCCGAGGGCGTGCAGCGCGACAGCCTCCCCCAATAGGTGCGTGTTGGGCGAAAAGTAAATCGAAAGGTTGTACTGAAGATGTAATCCGTGACGGTATAGCTCGGCGAGAAATCGCCGCCGAAATTCAGGGGACATGTTGGCGCCGAGAAAATGCCATATCCAGGTCCACGACAGTGCTCGAAAGGCAACCTCAAGCGCGCTCGTCCAGTTGATTCCTCGCTGGAATGGGTTATCCGTCCACCAATGTTCTAGTTGGCGAACAATCTCATCGAAGTAAACTGTCCTGCCGGTGACGAGGAATGCCTGGGCCAGCAAGACCAGGTGCTGATGGCGGTTAATCTCCCAAATCCACTTGTGATCACCGGAAACCTCGGGATCGAGGTAGGGCACGAATCGGAAATACTTTCTTGGAGCTTCGGCGCCCCGCAAAGGATCCCGCTGCCATGCCACTGTAGGCCCGTAGTTGATTTCTGTCGCGAACACTGGAATCTGGCCCAACAGGATTTGATCCGCCAATTCCACTAGCCTGACAGCGTATGGCGTTTCACGAACCGCATCGCCCACGGACTTGGGTGAAGGAAGTCCTCTCAGCGGCGCCTCAGCGCGAAGATCTCGACGCAGCGGCGCAAATAACAGAACAATGTTGGCTAACTCTTGCCGGAGGCGAAATGAGATTTCTTTAAGGCTTCGCATCTTTGGGAGTTCGGCCTGACGCGCGAATAGGAATTATAGGGCAGGTCACGGAATCCCAAACGGAGACTTGGAAGCCGATCGCACGGCGGGATTACAGGTCCAGACGCTGCCGGTTGGCCGGCAACGAACGCCCAATTGGCTCAGCCGGCTGTGAACTGCTCCCATCGCGTGCCGCCCGGCCATGACTTCGTCGTGGCTGGAATGCGTAGAAATACCACTTAAGGTAATGGGGCAGCCACTTGAAAAGACGAAATTTGGAGGTGCCGGCGGAACGATCCCGCCAGGTGCTGGGAATTTCCGCAATACGATAGCCATTCAGAAACGCCTTCGCCGTTAGCTCGAGACCCAGCTCGAATCCGGCGACGCTATCGATTGAGAGCTCTCTGACCATTGCTGCGTCGTAGAGCTTGAAGCTGTTAGTTGCGTCGTGGGTCGGTATTCCCCGGAAGTAATGCAGCGTCAATCCACTGATTCGCGAGAGGGCCTGTTTGAAAAACGTACCACCGATCAGGCGCCCTCCCTTCATGTATCGACTGCCGCAAACCAGATCGAAACCCCGCAGATACAACCCGTACATATCATCGACCTGGGTCAAATCGTCTGAGAGATCGGCCATCGTCACCAGCACGGGGCCGGACTCGACAGCTTCCAAGCCGGTCTTAATTGCGTGCGTGACGCCCCGCCCGTACGCGTTCTTGCGAAGCACCAGCCGGCTCTCGCCCGACGCAACGATTTCCGCGATCATCGGCAGGGTGTCGTCTTGATCAAAGTCATAGACAATGATCGCGGTGAAGGGAGTATGAATGGCCGTTGCGATCTCCGACCAAAGCGCTTTGAAGTTTGCGCCTTCGTTGAACACCGGGATCACGATAGTTAGCGGCGGGTTGAATGGCATCCAGGTTCCAAGCTTAGATCTGGCCGAGGGAAATCTGTTCCTCTATCCACGGAATTACTTCGTCCAGGATCTCATCCAGGCTGGACGTAGCCTCAAATCCCAAGACTTCCCTAGCCTTCATGACATCGGGCGAACGCTCTTGCACGTCGTATTCAAACGGCGGATCGGAAACGTACCGGAACGGTTTACTGCTTCCATGAATTTTTCGCCAGATTAACTCTGCGAGCTCAAGGGTGGTAGTCCGTTTAGGAGTAGATAGATTGAAGTCGTTATTGGTTGCCTTTGGATGCTCGATGCAAAGGCGAATTCCCCTCGCCAAGTCCCCTCCATATGTATAGTGGCGTACCTGGTTGCCGCTGCCGAGAATATGCAGCGGGTCCTGACCTTTCAGGATCTTCTGGGCCAGATCAGGTACCACATGCGACATCGCCAGCTTTACGTTCCCGCTCATGATGTCACGATCCATCAAGGCCCGTTTCTCGCCGACCCCGACACAATTGAAGGGTCGCGCAATTGTGTAAGGAAGCTTGTACTGCTCCCATGCGCCTTGGGCGAAGTACTCGGTCGCGAGTTTTTGGAAGCCATACGTAGAACTGGGAGGCGAACAACGACGCTGTGCCCCCTCGGGCGTTGGAAACTCCTTCGTATTCTCAAAGACCATGCTGGAGGAAACCACCGTGATCTTCTGCAGGTTCCCATGCTTGTGGGCGCGAATCGCTACATCGAAGGCGGCTGCGGTGATCCTTTCGTTCTCAGCGAGAAGATCGTAGGCAAACTCATGAAAGTAGCTGATACCACCGATCATGGCCGCGGACGCGACAAAATGGTCGCACCCCTCCAGCAGCTCGTTCAGTAGTTCTTTGTCCTTCGCGTTGCCCTCAACGAGTTGGTAGCGGGGATGCGAGTCGTAGCTCTTCTCGACTCTTCCGTACTTGCTGTAGTTATCCAAACCGACGACGATGTGTCCAGCGTCCAAGAGCTCCTGGATTAGATAACCGTTAATGAAACCGGCCGAACCGGTCACGAGTATTTTCATGCTTTGCGGCTTTCTGTCCCTCAGGCGGTCGCCGATGCAAGTTCCATGGCAGGAAAAAAGTTCCAAGGATCGACAACGATCTTTTCGCTCGGGATCTCGATCTCCTCATAGACGGCGTGCGGGGCGCCGATGATGAGGATGTCGGCGTTCCTGAGCGCGGTTTCCAATGGGACGAACGATCCATCGGAAACATACGGATCGGTACAGAGCACTTCGAGAGCTTCCACCTCAAGTAGCTTCTTCAACTTGTAGGAGAGGCTGTCACGCTTGTCATCCGATTCCGCTTTGAATGCCATTCCCAGTATCGCCACTCGTTTAGTCGACAAGTCGTGGCGGCGAAGCTGTTCCACCAGGAATATTGGCAGCCCTTCATTGATCAACATGGCGGCATGGCCGAGAAAAAAATTGTTCTGAGAAAACGCGGCCAGTTGGAGAGTGTCTTTCAACAAACATGGTCCAGCTGCGAATCCGGCCTTGGCAAAGCTGCGCATACGCGGATAATCACGCGTCACCGCATCATGGATCCGGTAAAAGTCCAAACCGCAGCTTTGGGCGAGCATGTAGAACTGATTGGATATTGCGAAGTTCGCGTATCTCCACGCATTCGTGAAAAGCTTCGCAAGTTCCGCCTCTTGCGGAGTGAGTTCGATCAAGGTGGGCGCGATCATCCCGAACAGACGGCTGGCCGCCGCGATCGCTTCCGGTTCGAATCCCGAGACGATCTGCGGCAGTTTGACCAGTTCCTCGACGGCGTTCCCCTCGGCGATGCGCTCCGGGCAAAAGGCAAGCAAGACTCTTCGATTCAGTTTTCGCAGCCGCTCGTAAACCAATTTTGTGACCCCGGGATATACCGTGCTGCGAAGCACCAGCAAGGCGCCGTCTTGCATATGACCGAGCAGAGCGTCAATGCTCCGATAAACCTCTCCGACCGTCGGATTAAGGTGCCGGTCAACTGGCGTGCCCACGACCGTAACGACAGCATCCGCCGCGCTGATGCAGGAAGGATCGATTGTTGCTCTCAGCGACTTCTGCACGACGCTGCGCAAGAGCTCGTCGGCCCCGCGCTCCATGAACGGCATAGTGCCGGAATTGACCAGGTCCACTTTCGCTCTATCAACATCCAATAGGTCAACTTGTAACCCGGCTTTGCTCGCTAATACGATGCCCAGCGGGAGTCCAACATGCCCGCAACCGCCAACAATTGTAACCCTCTGTAAGTTTGTCATTAAGAGTCCTGTTTAATTTGTTAAGCTGCGACCGACATACTAGATACCCCTTCAACTGGATGTGGAACTGGCCGTCGATGGGTAGGGATTATCGACAGCCACAAGGCCAATTCACGCTTCCTGCAGCAGACGCTCAAATTCCGCTACGACAACATCCCAGGAAAAGCGCGCCGTGACCATGTCCAAGGCCTCAGATGCGAGGCGGTCGCGCCCCTGGGTATTCTCCAACAACTCAATGCACTGCTGCGCGAAATCGGACGGCGCATCAGCCAGGCGAATGTTGGCCGGATGACTCACTTCCAAGCCTTCTGCACCAATGCTGGTGGAGACGGTCGCGGTGCCCGCTGCCATCGCTTCGTAAATCTTTAAGCGCGTCCCACCGCCGATTCGGAGCGGCACAATGGACACTTTCGAACCCCAAAGCCAGGGCCGGACATCAGCAACTGTACCGGTGATCTGAATTCCTGAATCCCTTTTCGCCAATGCCAGTGTCGCCGCCGAAGGAGACCGGCCCACCACCGCCAGTTTGCACGCGGGCAGCCGTTTCCGAATGAGGGGCAGTATCTCTCGAACAAAATATTGTACTCCATCGATGTTGGGCATCCAGTCCATCGATCCAAGAAAGACGAGGTCCGCTTTGGGAGAAACCTGGGGTGGACGGCGAAAATATTCGATATCCACGCCGGTAGAGATCGAAAACACTTTGGTGACTCCGAAAAGATCGCGCATGACAGCAGCGTCCTGCGGAGAAACGGCAACGACCCGGCCTGCCGCCAGGCACATGCGCCGCTCCCAACTGAACATCCGTTCAGCTTGCGACCTGAAGTACAGTTTTCGCACTGGATCAGGCGCATTTCCGGCATGCCGGCGCCAGATCATGGTTTCAACGTTGTGCTGGAACAAGACACAATTGTGCAGGCTCTCGAAATTAGGCGCCATAGCGACGAAGTCGCACACGATGCTGTCGAACTGGACTGCCCTCGAAATCGTCGCAATCTGTTTCCGCATCGCCGGAGAACAATAGCGGCTGACAGCGAGTGGCATGGATGAGAATGCGTTGGCGGCCAACTGTCCTACAAACTTAAGGGAAGAGTGAGGCGGGACTTCGTGGTGGACCGGGTACGCCCGCGCGCAGTACTCGCCTGCTCGCCTTAACCCCTCGGGCTGGTCCGGGTCCTCATAAGCCAGATAGTGGACCTCGTGCCTTGCATGAAGTCGTTTGACGATTTCCAGTGTCCTAATCTGACCGCCGCGGGTGGTCGGATGGAGAAAATCAGACTTGACCCACAGGATCTTCATGCTGTTTGAACGGCACGAGCGGACAACGGCATGAGACCCTCCCAAAACTCTTCGCGCCGGCCTGTCAAGTACATGTCTCCCCACAGCTGGAGGTTCAGCAGACGCCAGATTTGATCAGTGGTGTCGTAGCGACCGCTGTAATGCCTTTCTAGCAAATCCTCAAGAAATTCCGCATTCACATAAGTGGCGAGGATGCCATCCGGGTCGCGCAGGTAGTTGATCAGGCCTTTTGCGCGGTCATGCAGGAGCCAGTCGCGGATAGGCGTCGGGAAACCCATTTTCTTGCGATAGATGATATCTTCCGGAAGCAGATCTGCAACGGCTTTCTTCAGGATGTACTTTCCTTCTTTTCCGCGCAGCTTCATGCGAGGCGGCACAGAAGCGGCAAATTCCACAAGCTTGTGATCGAGGAACGGCACTCGGCTTTCAATCGAACACGCCATGCTCATCTGGTCCTGCTTCATCAATAGCTCAACGAGGTACGTCTTCTGATCGGCGTAAAGCAGGCGGCTGAGGGTCGGCGAGCGCTTAACGGATTCCCAATATTTCAAGAAAAGCCCGTACGGGTCAGTTGCATAACTGTCTGCGAGAAGCTGTTTCTGCTCATCCGCGCCGAACGCGCAGTAGAAGTTGTCCAGGTACAGCGATTCGATGCCAGTGTCCCTTCCCAGCACGGTATGCCCCAGCTTTCGCCGGAGAGAGGCTGACAACACACGGCTGCTTGAGAAGAGATCCCGTACCCTGCCTCGAACGCTGCTAGGAACGCCTCGATAGGCGTTCATCCAGCGCTGATTGAGCTCGTAGAAACGGTATCGTGCGTAGCCCCCGAGCAGCTCGTCACTACCCTCCCCAGTGAGAACGACCTTCACCTGCTCCGACGCCAACCGCGCGACAAAGAACAGCGAGACGCTCGAGGGCCAGCTAATGGGTTCGTCTTCATGCCAGACCAGCCGGGGTAAAGCGTTGAAGAATTGCTCCATGGAGATGACCACGTCATGATGTTCAGTCCCTATCCGCTCGGCCACGTGGCGTGCGTAGGAAAGCTCGCTAAAATCGGCCTCACTGTATCCCACGGCGAACGTCTTTACTGCTCCCGTGGTCATCCGCTTGATGAGTGCAGCGATAGCGCTGGAATCGACTCCGCCGCTTAGGAACATTCCGAGCGGTACGTCGCTCATCAGTCGGGTTCGCACAGCATCTTCCAGACGGGTCCGGCAATCTGCAATCCACTCGTCGTCGGTTCGCGGTTCGAATGCCGCCGGACACGGAGCATCCCAGTACTGCTTGATTTCCAACCTTGGTTGATCTCCGCAACTGAGTGTCAATGTGTGCCCTGGCATGAGCTTTCGGATGCCGTGAAACAACGTCTCCTCGCCGCTGTTGTAACCGAATGCGAGATACTCGGGCAGTAGGTGCTGGTTGAAGTTGGCGGAGATTTCCGGGTGCAGCAGCAGGGCCTTGATCTCGGAAGCGAAGGCGAACAGGCGGCCGTTCCAGAAATAGTAGAAAGGTTTTATCCCGAGCCGGTCGCGAGCACAGAATAAGCGATTGTGGGTCCGGTCCCAGATTGCGAAGGCAAACATTCCACGAAACTGGCAAACGCATTGCTCACCGTACTGCTCGTATGCGTGTAGCACAGTTTCGGTATCGGAGCGGCTCTTGTACCGGTGCCCGGCGCGCTCCAGTTCCGGGCGGAGATCCGCGTGGTTAAAGATTTCGCCGTTGTAGGTGATCCAGAGCGACCCGTCTTCATTGGTCATCGGCTGGGCGCCATTCGCAAGATCGACGATGCTCAGGCGCCTGTGACCTAATGCCGTTCCCGCGTCAGCATAGAAACCGTCCGCATCGGGGCCACGATGGGCAATGGCTTCCGTCATCCTGCGGACTACCCGCAATTCGGCGCAGTTTCCGTCGGTTATGACAGTTCCCGCGATGCCGCACATATCAGTAGGGAGGACCGCTCCAGGCGGGTTCGAAGTCAGGTTCGGGTAGCGAAGGAACGCTTTCCACCCGCTTGGTCTGTTTGTCGCTGGCTGGCTGCGCCTTTGCAATAAAGCTCAGTGCAGTTATCAAACCCGCCAGAATCGGTATGTTGACGTTGTAGGCGAGGCTGTCAAAAGTCGCCACCGTCACCAGAACAACAAAAGCAGCTCGAACTGTCTTAGCCATCACTCGCAACTCCCCTGAGACGCCCCTTCTTCGAATGATTGCTGTCGTTGCCCTCCAGCACTGGAAAAGAAATGCCCAATAGATCAGCAGCCCGGGAATACCCATCTCGCTAGACAGCTGGGTGTATGTGTTGTGAGTGACGCGCCAATTTCCGTAAGGGTCTCCGCGGGCTAGCGCCAGGTCATTTTGTGCGACCATGAAATTACCTGGGCCGACGCCGAACAACGGGTGCGTTGCAGTCAGAACGAGGCTGTCCTTGAGGAGGGTCCAGCGCGCCTCGGCGGAGCCGCTCGCCTCCGCCTGTGCATACGTCATTTGTTGCTGCGAGCCAAACAAGGTAGTGTAACGTTCACGAAGTGAGGAAGGGGCCAGGGCCACCAGCACAACGAACAAGAGAGGCACAGCGATTGCAAGTTTCGCTCGGGTCGCCCAGGAAGCCTGCAGAAAGGCATAGACGCAGAGCATCCCAGCACCCAGCAGGCAGCCCCTGGATCCAGTCTTTGACAATGCAAGAAGCACCGGAGGCGTCAGGATTACAGCCGCTGTTTTTCTTAGCCGGTTACCGCGCAAGAACATAAATGCTAGAAACGGCAATCCGACCAGTAACGCAAACCCAAACTCGTTCGCATTCGCGTTGCGAGTGCCACCTATGCCCAGACGCCCTTCGACATCGTAATTGTGGAGCGCTAACGCCAAGCAGGCTACGATACCGGCAGAATAGGCGATGGTGTGGAAGATCTTTCTGCTCTGAGCGAGCGTCGCTATCAGACCTGCCGTAAGGATGTACGCCAGGTACGTCCGGGACCACGAGTTTACAAGAACCGCGAAGCTCCCTCCCCGCCAGATCGCAAACGGGACGCAGATCACGAACCAAATCGTAAAGAGCGTCAGGACGCTACCCACCGGACTCAGCACCACTTGCCTAAACCGTCCCGTAACGAAGACCGCGATTAGTCCCAAGGCCCCGAGAACCAGCAGGAGGTGCACCGCACGAAGCACACCAACGAACTCGAAGGCGCCGGTGAAGACCTCAAACAGAAACACCACGAGCACAGGGAAGAAGACGCTCAAGAGGACGTTGTTTCGTTGCTGCCGGACGGGGCTCACTGGTTAGCTCCAGGAAAACGGATACAGGACTCGCCTCGGAGTGCGAAATCACTATTGCCACGGAACTTTACAATAGATCAAATGGATACTTTATCATGTATTCGTATCCGGACATATCAGGACAATCGGCTCACGCAATGAACTCCTTTACGCGCCGGCGCGAGCGCCAAGGCTCGGGTTGGGGAGTTCGTCAATTGGCCAAGAAGCCTCCGATGCCTGAGCGAGCTCATTTCATTGTTCGAGTGGAATGGAAAAATCGCACCCGACGGATTTTTACACAAGCGGCTCGCCATCACCCAAGAACGTAGGGCACTTGCCCCCGGAACAGCCGTCAAACTATACTTTTTGGCGGTGAAAGACACGGAGCCCGAAATATTTCGCGCCTCCTCCATTCTCTCCTACGCAATCTTGCTCGGCGGGGTACTCACCATTGGCATCGCGCTCTACATGGTGGTGGTCAGCTATTCGGGCCTTCCGTTCGCTGACGGCTGGATGGAGGTCCAAGTTGCTGCGGGTGGCGGGAATCTACTCTCTCCCGCCTGGCTGTGGGAGCGGGACAACGAACACCGAGTGGTCATCCCGAAGCTGTTTCAAGCCGCTGACATGCGTCTGTTTCAAGGCAGGCAGATATTTCTGCTGGCCAGCATCTTTGGCATTCAATTGCTACATCTGGCGTTGTTGAGCTGGAGCATGCAAGTTCTCGGCGGCTGGCGCGGAGCGCTGTGGCGCACAGGTACCGGGCTGGCAGCGTTTTGTCTGTTTTGTCCTATCCAGTGGCCAAACTTCGTCTGGGGTTGGCAAGTTTGTTTCGTGCTGCCACAGTTGCTGGCAACAGTGTCGTTTGTGGCTCTGCTCCTCTACTGGACTAAGTCACAACAGGATCCTGAGAAACTATGGTTAACGTTTCTTATGGTATCCATTCTGGCAGCGGTGGGAGCTGCCTATTCGCTAGCCAGTGGAAATCTTCTGTGGCCTATACTAATACTCGCGGCTCTCTATCTTCGCTTGCGCCGTGCCGCTGTCCTGAGTTATGCCATTGCTGCCGTGGTTAGCACCGGGCTTTATTTCTATCGTTTAAACCTATCGTCGCGCTGGGAGCACCCTGAAAATACAATCGCCTCAAAGTTGGTCTCCCCCCTTACGTCAGTGAGATACTTCGCGAGGTTATTCATAGGTTCTGTGACCGACCGAGGTACGCATGCCGCTGAATTCGTCCTCTTGGCCGTGTTGGTCATCGTTGTCATCGTGCTGTTCCCCGCACTAGCCTACATCCGGAAGTTTCGCGTATTCGGGATTCAACTCGCCCTGATGATGATGTTCTGGGGGGCGACGGCCATGCTCTTGGCGGTGGGAAGAGCGGGTTCTAGCATCGAGCAGGCCATGGAACCGGAACCGCGCTACCAGACGGTCGCTCTTCTTTTTTGGTGCTCCGTAGGATTGCTGTTGTTGGGATCGGCTTTCTTGGCACCTGGCCGAATGCGGTATGGCTTCTTGGCGGCGCAAGTTTGTCTGCTGGTGATCTTTGTGCGTGGGGCCGCAACCGCTTCGCAGCCTATTGGGAAAGCGAGGGAGCACGGCTTTGCGCTTAGAGCAGCTGCGGCATGTTTGCTGACCGGTGTGCATGATCTAGCACAGTTGAAACGGGCCTGTACCATAGTGGACATTGTGCCCCGGGCGGCCCGTTATCTGAAAGCGAATCACTTGTCGGTGTTCGCAGGCACCGTTCCCTCCGAGCTGGGCAAACCCTTGGAAGACGTTTTCCCTGTCACTTCCTCCGGGGACTGTACAGGAGTTTTGGAAGCGGTTGCGCCCATCGTCGAGCCGAGCGGGCCGGGGCTTCGCGTTACGGGGTGGGCATGGGACGTCAAACACCAGCGGTCTCCCTCAGCAATCGTCGTCACAACGAACGGGATCATCACGGGCGTTGGCGCTGTTGGCGGCTGGCGGCCAGATGTCGCCGCCATGCAGTCTGGAATATCGAGTAGCTACGCTGGATATGTCGCTTACCTTCCGGAACTGGAGGGCATCTCGGTCGTAAACCTATATGCCATCCTGCGCGGCCGTCCGCCCACAGCCTGCCGTTTCGCAATGATGTAGTTCTCACTTTTGCGTCCCAGATGCTCGGCGTTCTTCACGCTCGCTCCGACTGACATGAGCGGGGTGTATTGGCGGCGTCAGTTATGAATTTAGCGTTGTTGGACGCACGGTGTCTGGCGTTCCTGCGCGGGTTGCTACCATTGAAGCAACTCAAACGGGGTATGCCGTTCTTTGCTGACACCTCTTATGTATGAAAATCGCATATCTTCTAAGTGAGTATCCGACACTCGGGCACACGTACCTCTTGAGAGAAGTGCGAGAGCTCCGTGCCCTCGGATGGGAGATCCAAACCATTTCGATCCGCAAGCCCGCCAGCCGGCAATCTGAGCTCTCACCAACTGAGCGCGAAGAGTTCACTTGTACGTGGTATGTCCTCGGAAGTAGCCCGATCGAGTTCTTGAAGGCTCACGCTGCAACCGTTGTAACGCGACCGGTACGCTATGCGCGGGGATTGATAACTGCTTGGAGCTTCGGACGGTTCCATCCCCGCTTGACTATGCTTGCCACCGCCTATTTCATCGAGGCAGTATTGGCAGGCTATCGCTTACGCAAAGCCGGGATCGCCCACGTGCATTCTGCTTATGCATCGACCGTCGCCTTGATTCTCGGCCGCGTATTCGACCTCGGCATATCCATGACCCTCCATGGCCCGGCTGAGTTTGTCGATCCCGAGGGTTTCCGCATTCGTGAAAAGGTCCGGGCCGCTCGATTTGTGTCTGGGATTAGCTATTTTGGGAGGAGTCAAGTCATGCTTTGGTCGTCCCCGTCGGACTGGCAAAAGCTGGAGGTGACACCGCTTGGCATTGACGTCACGGGGTGGCAATCGGCTCCATTCCGAGAGCGC